>ENA-OWRJ01001835-OWRJ01001835.1-human-gut-metagenome-genome-assembly--contig:-NODE-1835-length-20452-cov-6.100652_pt1 | contig 20452 bp, 13 predicted proteins | sample MGYA00248269_ERZ651897 | MGnify/ENA primary metagenome ERZ651897 (study PRJEB26924, sample SAMEA4378252) | human gut metagenome | biome: human gut; feature: human-associated habitat; material: faeces...
GCAACTACGACCTGCCGCAGGATGTCATTGACAAGACCATTGCCAAGTATCTGGAGGCCTATGAGCTGCTGACCGGCAAAAAGCTGTAAGCGTATCCCGTATCCATAAAAATCAAGGCTGCTGCGGAAAATTTTCCGCAGCGGCCTTTTTTGTGCCCCGCCCCTTGACATTGAGCGGGGATATGAGTAATATATGTATCGTATCAAACAGTTTCACATCGAACAACTTGAATAGAGGAAACCATTATGTGTACACAGCACACTATTGAAGAGCACTGCAAGCTGGACCCGCCGTGGGATGGGCCGCAGGTCATCCCCGCTCAGCTGCGCCGGGTGGACAACCTGATCTTCCGCAGGCTGAACCAGTTTTCCCGCGCCAACGGGGTAGAGCAGACCACCCCCATGCACGGGTGGATCATCGAGTATCTCTACCGCCACCGGGACGAGCCGGTGTTCCAGCGGGACATCGAGCGGGAGTTTTCCATCACCCGCTCCACGGTGACGAACATTTTGCAGCTGATGGAGCGCAAGGGCTACATCCAGCGGCTGAGCGTACCGCAGGACGCCCGGCTCAAGCAGCTGGTTTTGACCGAGGAGGGCATCCAACGGCACGAAAAGACCCTGCTGTCCTTCCACCAGACCGACGATTATGTGGCCGGATTGCTGACCGAGGAGGAGAACGCAGAGCTGCTGCGGCTGCTGAACAAGCTGCGGGAAGCACTGAAATAACCACCTTTTCCGTCAAAGCGCCGAAAAAGGACTTACTAAATTAGCAATTATGAACATTTTTCGAAACGTCTTGACATTTAAATTGTTTTGTATAAAATTGTTTTGTACCAAACAAATAAATTCAACAGGAGGGAACTCAGATGATCAAAAAGCTTGTGTCGCATCTGGGCGAGTATAAAGCCGCCTCGATCAAGACACCGTTCTTTGCTGCGCTGGAAGCCATTATGGATGTGCTGCTGCCCACCATCATGGCCTTTATCATCGACCAGGGCATTGAAAAGGGCGATATGAACGCTATCATCCGCTACGGCCTGCTTACCTTTCTGGTGGCAGCCATTGCGCTGGTGCTGGGCGTGCTGGCGGGCAAGTATGCCGCCGAGGCATCCACCGGCTTTGCCGGAAATCTGCGCGATGCCATGTATGAAAATATCCAGCATTACTCTTTTTCCAACATCGACAAATTCTCTACGGCAGGTCTTGTTACCCGCATGACCACCGACGTGACCAACGTGCAGAACGCCTTCCAGATGATCGAGCGGATGTGCGTGCGCGCCCCGGTGCATCTGGTATTTGCGCTGACCATGGCAGTGGTCATCGGCGGGCCGCTGGCGCTGGTATTCGTGGTGGCGGTGGTCTTTCTGGTGGTGGTGCTGGCTGCCATCATGATCCCCACCTTCCGCATCTTTGACCGGGTGTTCAAGAACTATGATAACCTCAACGCCTCGGTGCAGGAGAATGTCTCTGCCATCCGCGTGGTCAAGAGCTTTGTGCGCGAGGGCTTCGAGAACGAAAAATACACCGCCGCCTGCGAGAGCCTGTATAAGCAGTTCGTCAACGCGGAAAGCCGCCTGAGCTTCAATAACCCCGCCATGCTGGTGGCGGTGTACGGCTGCAACATCGCGCTGAGTTGGTTCGGCGCAAAATATGTGCTGCACGGTGCTATTACCACCGGCCAGCTGAACGCCCTGTTCGGCTATATCATGAACATCCTTATGGCACTGATGATGCTGAGCATGGCCTTTGTCATGATCGCTATGTCCGCCGCCTCTGCCAAGCGTATCGTGGAGGTGCTGGACGAGCACACCGACCTGCCCCCGGCAAAGCAGCCGGTGCAGCAGGTGGCAGACGGCAGCATCCAGTTTGACCACGTTACCTTCAAGTATAAGCACGGCAGCGGCCAGCCGGTGCTGAACGATATCAGCTTTACCATCCGGCCCGGCGAGACGCTGGGCATCATCGGCGGCACCGGCAGCGCAAAGTCCAGTCTGGTGCAGCTGATCCCCCGCCTGTACGATGCCGAGAGCGGCACCGTGCGTGTGGGCGGTGTGGACGTGCGGGACTATAATCTTGACGTGCTGCGCCGCGAGGTCTCCATGGTGCTGCAGAAGAACGTGCTGTTCAGCGGCACCATTCTGGATAATCTCCGCTGGGGCGATGCCAACGCCACCGAGGAAGAGTGCATCCGCATGGCAAAACTGGCCTGCGCGGATGAGTTCATCCAGCGCTTCCCGGATAAGTACAATACATGGATCGAGCAGGGCGGCTCCAACGTGTCCGGCGGCCAGAAGCAGCGCCTGACCATTGCCCGCGCGCTGCTGCGCAAGCCCAAGGTGCTGATCCTGGACGACAGCACCAGCGCCGTGGATACCGCCACCGATGCTAAGATCCGCAAGGCCTTCCGGGAGGAGATTCCCGGCACCACCAAGATCATCATTGCACAGCGCATCTCCTCCGTGCAGGATGCAGACCGCATCCTGGTGCTGGACAACGGCCAGATCAACGGCCTGGGCACCCACGAGGAGCTGCTCAAGACAAACGAGATCTATCAGGAAGTTTACAACAGCCAGACCCAGGGCGGCGGCGATTTTGACAAGCAGGGAGGTGAGCAGTAATGGCACAGGTGAAAGAAGTGAAGGGCCCCGGCCCCCGTAGGATGGGCGGCCCCAAGCCGAAGGTCGAGAACCCGGGCAAGCTGCTCAAACGGATCATGGATGAGGTGTTCAAGCACTATCTGCCCCACTGCATCCTTGTGCTGGTCTGCATCATCGTCAGCGCGCTGGCAAACGTGCAGGCAAGCCTCTTCCTCAAGACCCTGATCGATGATTACATCGTCCCCATGACCAAGCAGGCCACACCGGACTTCGGCCCGCTGGCAGGCGCACTGGTGCGCATCGGCTGCATCTACGCTATCGGCGTGCTGGCCGCATGGCTCAACGCCCGTATCATGGTCAACGTGACCCAGGGCACCCTGCGCAACCTGCGCGTCCAGCTTTTCACCCACATGGAAAGCCTGCCCATCCGGTATTTTGACTCCCACCCCCACGGCGACATCATGTCGGTGTACACCAACGATGTGGACACCCTGCGCCAGATGATCAGCCAGAGCATTCCTCAGCTGGTGTCCAGCGCCATCACCATCGTGTCCGTGTTCACCAGCATGTGCCTGATGAGCTGGCAGCTCACCATTGTCACCATGCTGATGGTGGCTCTGATGCTGTTCTGCTCCAAGAAGATCACTGCCATGAGCGGCAAGTACTTTGTGGCACAGCAGAAGGATCTGGGCAAGGTGAACGGCTATATCGAAGAGATGATGGAGGGCCAGAAGGTCGTCAAGGTGTTCACCCACGAGCAGAAGGCTCTGGACGGCTTCCGGCAGCTGAACGATAAGCTGAAGGAAAGCGCCAAGCAGGCCAACAGCTACGCCAACATCATCATGCCCGTTACCGCACAGCTGGGCAACATCAGCTACGCGGTCTGTGCTCTGGCAGGCGCGGCCATGGCCGTTGGCAATGTCGGCGGCATGACCCTGGGTACCGTGATGGCCTTCCTGAGCCTGAACAAGAGCTTCAATATGCCCATCAGCCAGGTGTCCATGCAGGCCAACAGCGTGATCATGGCACTGGCCGGTGCGGAGCGTATCTTCAAGATGATGGACGAGACCAGCGAGGCCGACGAGGGCTATGTCACCCTGGTCAACGTCAAGTATGGCAAGGATGACGAGCTGATGGAGACCACCGAGCGCACCGGCATCTGGGCCTGGAAGCATCCCCACCACGACGGCACCACCACCTACCACAAGCTGGCGGGCGACATCACCTTTACCGATGTCGATTTTGGCTATGTGCCGGAAAAGACCGTTCTGCACGGGATCAACCTCTATGGCCGCCCGGGCCAGAAGATCGCCTTTGTCGGCTCCACCGGTGCCGGCAAAACGACCATCACCAACCTGATCAACCGCTTCTACGATATCGCAGACGGCAAGATCCGGTATGATGGCATCAACATCCGCAAGATCAAAAAGGACGACCTGCGCCGCTCTCTGGGCATCGTTCTGCAGGATACCCACCTGTTCACCGGCACGGTCATGGAGAACATCCGCTACGGCCGCCTGGATGCCACCGATGAGGAGTGCATTGCCGCCGCAAAGCTGGCCAATGCCGATGGCTTTGTCAAGCGTCTGCCCGATGGCTACAACACCATGCTGACCAACGACGGTGCAAACCTGTCGCAGGGGCAGCGCCAGCTGCTGGCCATTGCCCGCGCCGCGGTTGCCGATCCCCCGGTGCTGATCCTGGACGAGGCGACCTCCTCCATTGATACCCGCACCGAGGCGCTGGTCCAGCGGGGCATGGACGGCCTGATGTATGGCCGCACCAGCTTTGTCATTGCCCACCGCCTGTCTACCGTCCGCAATGCAGACTGCATCGTGGTTCTGGAGCAGGGCCGCATCATTGAGCGCGGCAGCCACGACGAGCTGATCGCCAAGAAGGGCAAGTATTACCAGCTCTACACCGGTAATCTGGCTGAAAATTAAAGAAAAATCGTAAAAAACGGAGCCGCTGTACAAAATGATGTGCAGCGGCTCCGTTTATTTTCAATTTGTTCAAATTCCTCACAAAGAAACTCCATTTTTATCCTGTACAATAAGGGTGCAGTCAGGGAGGAACAGAAAAACAACCTCCCAAGATGCCATGCAGGCAATGAAAACCGCGCATCTCCGGCAGAAACCGGGCGGCGCGGCCCCTTTAAAAAACACTGTCCCCTGCTGATGCGAGGCAATAGCCAAGGCAGCGGACAGACTACCAACCATCTCCTGACAGCCGCAAATGTTTGGGAGTTCTCATACACAGCCAGCGCCGCTTTCTCCTCCTTTCCACGGCGCTGGCTGTTTTTGTTTGGCTAAGAGTTAAACCTCTCAGTCACGGCTGTCGCCGTGCCAGCTCCCCTAGTAGGGGAGCCCTTGGCATTCCGTTGTGTTTGCATCGTTACTCAGTAACTGTTCTAGTACATGCTCCCTTAACCGTGGCAGATCTATTACATGGATCCCCATTTGTTCCATCCGATACAAGACCAGAGCGGGGCTCTGGTCTTTTTTTGCGGCAGAAGCCATAACACTGCGTGTAAAGGAAAGAATCCTGTCCTTTTTGTAGAAAAAGATCAGCTGCACATGGCCGGTGAACAGGGCAAACAGGGCTGTGCGCAGCTCCCGGGAGCCGAAGAGGAGGAGCAGGTCGCTCTCCTCTAAAAAGAGAACGTCTGCCCGGTCAAGAAACTGCAGGGCGGTCTGGCACAGGGCCTCCCGCTGCGGCCAGTAGGGCGCGGCCTGCGCCAGCCGGGGAAGATAGCAGCAGAGCGCCCCGGCATCCCGGGCGGCGGCAAGGGCCTTGAGGTGGGCCAGCCGCAGGGGGCTGTCCACCAACCCGGCGGAGGAAAAACAGAAGGCAGAGACTCCCCGGAACGGGGCGGCCTCCAGCTGTTCCGGCCCAAGGGCCAGCCCGGCGGTGTGGGTGCGGTAGGGCAGAGCGGTGTCTGCTCCGGTGAACACCACCGGCGTGGGGAAGGCATCCGTGAAGCAGAGCAGGGAACAATCCACACCATCCCGGGCAAGCCGGGCCGCCAGCTTGCGGCCAAAGGGGTCGGCTCCCAGCTGGGCCAGCAGAGCCGCCTGCCCGCCCAATGCGGCGTACTGGCGGCAGAAGCCTGCACCCCAGCCGCCGGTCTGCGCCCGGAACGCCTCCGTCAGCTCCGGAGCCGTGGCGGCGTTCAGCTCCAGCCAGACTTCGCCCAGACACAAAACGGACATGTGCACCCCTCCCTCCGCAAATAAAAATCGGGTTACAGTATACACGATTTGCCCATCGGATGCAACCGATCCGGGACAAATCCTGACGGAGTGGAAGGGCCCGCGGGCAGGAACAATCCGATTTTACAAAGACCACCTGTTTTTTACCAATGCCTGTTTTTCTTTGCCCAGGGTTTACCTAAGATTTTCCTTACCGTGGTTTCCCCTCTTCCTCCGAACGGGTACAATAGAACCGTTCCCAAGAAACATTGCAACAGGGCCCGGGAGGGCTCAGGATAAGAGAGGAATTATCGTATGAAAGAACATAAAATGTCCCGCCGCAGCTTCCTGAAAGTGGGTGCTGTGGCATCTGCCGCCGGTCTGATGACTGCTGCCCCTGTGGCTGCAAACGCTGCCGCTCCGGCTGCTTCCACCGCAGCTGACGAGGAGAACTGCTTTGGCCTGTTCCAGAATAAGCCCAAGTACATCTTCCTGTTCATCGGCGATGGCATGGGCACTGCCCAGATCCAGTCTGCCCGGTTCTATCAGGGCACTGTCACCAACAACGGTGCCATCACCGAGGCAGAGCTGAGCTTTACCCAGTTCCCGGAAGTGGGCAGTGTGACCACCTACGACAGCACCTCCTTCTGCCCGGACTCCGCTTCCACCGCTACCTCCATCGCTTCCGGCAAAAAGACCGAGAGCGGGGTCATCAATATGTGCCCCTGGACCCGTGATGTGCCCTATGAGACCATTGCGGAGAAGCTCCATAAGCAGAAGGGCTACAAGGTTGGCATCGTTTCCACGGTGAACATTGACCACGCCACCCCTGCTGCCTTCTATGCACACCAGAAGACCCGCAAGAACTACTATCAGATCGGTGTGGAGCTGGCAAACTCCGGCTTTGAGTATTTCGCAGGCGGCGAGTTCCAGAAGGTGAACGGCGATGGCACCGGCCCCAACAACCACGAGGTGGCTGCACAGGCCGGTTACAATGTTGTCACCACCCAGGCCGGTGCTGCTGCCCTGAAGGCCGGGGCTGGCAAGACCCTGATCATTGCCGAGAATCTGGCCGACGGCAAGGCCATGAACTACGCCATGGATGCCGCTCCGGGAGAGTGGCAGCTGACCGACTATGTCCGCAAGGGCATTGAGCTGCTGGACAACAGCAACGGCTTCTTTATGATGGTGGAGTCCGGCAAGATCGACTGGGCCTGCCACGCCAACGATGCCGCTGCCTCTATCCATGATGTGATCGAGATGCACAACGCGGTGCAGGCCGCTGTGGAGTTCTACGCCCAGCATCCCGATGATACCTTGATCCTGGTGACCGCTGACCACGAGACCGGCGGCCTGGGCATTGGCTACAAGACCACCAACTACGATACCTTCCTGACCAACCTGGCCCACCAGAAGATGTCCTACGCAAAGTTCGATTCCACCTATGTGAACCACTATGTGAAGAATCAGACTCCCTTTGAGACTGCAATGCAGGACGTGAAGGCAAACTTCGGCCTGACCCTGCCCACCGACCCCGATGCCGCCAACGCAGGCAAGCTGCTGCTGACCGACTACGAGGTGGAGAACCTGCGCACCGCTTACGAGCGCACCCTCAGGGTCGGCTCTTCCAGCCAGAGCAAGATGAGCCAGCAGGATTACGAGCTGTATGGCACCTACATCCCCTTCAGCATGGCTATCTGCCACACCATCAACCACAAGTCCGGTGTGGATCACACCACCTACGCCCACACCGGTGCCATGGTGAACCTCTACGCCCGTGGTCAGGGTGCAGACAAGTTCCGCGGCGTGTATGACAACACCGAGATCTTCCACAAGCTGGCTGAGCTGACCGATGTGCAGTAATTGACCAGACCTTCTGTACCCCAAAGCCCTCCGGGACGAGACGCACCGGAGGGCTTTTTGTGTAGGCCCGGAATTGTGCACCCCGCCAAAAATCTGCCCCGCGAATTGGGAAAGATGATGGGAGTTGTGGTTGCAATGGGCCGGAAAAAGGCATATAATAAGACCATCAACAGAGTAAGGCCATGCGCGTTAAGTGCCGCATCAACGGGGAGTTGTGCTGCGGACGAAGGTAAGACCCGCGGTGCATGGCCTGCATCCCGCTGCTGCATGGACTTGGGTGCGGGCGAGGCCGTCTGCACGGCGTCGTCCGGAAGTGAAGTTTGTTGAACTCACGCCCTCCTTTGTGCGGTTTGTCACAGGGGAGGGCATTTTGCATTGCCCGCCCCGCGGTTCCCGAAACAGGGGAGGACAATTGATATGAACCATTCCAGAAATTCCGTCCGCAAGCTCACCATGCTGGCCCTGCTCACTGCCATGAGCATCGTGTTTGCCCGGGTGCTGAGCATTTCCACCGGCTTTGTCCGGTTCAACCTGGGCAGCCTGCCCACTCTGCTGGCCGCTGTGCTGTTCGGGCCGGTGGAGGGCTTTGCCGTGGGTGCAGTGGCCGATATGATCGGCGGCACCCTTTCCGGCTACGCCATCAATCCGCTGATCACGCTGGGGGCTGGCTCCATCGGCCTGACGGCGGGCCTTCTCTGGCGCGCCCTGCCCAACCTGCGGCTGGGCCTGCGCACCCAGATCAGCGTGTTTGCCGGCCATGCGGTGGGCTCCATTGTCATCAACTCGCTGGCACTCCACCTCTTCTATAACTATCCGTGGAGCGTGCTGGTGACCCGCATTCCCAACGCGCTGGTCCTGGCGGCGGTGAACACCGTGCTGGTGCGCCTGCTGCTGGAGAATAAAACGATCCGAGGCATTGCACAATGAACTATGAAGAAGCGCTGAACTATATCCACGCCGTCCAGTGGGCGGGGCACAAGCCGGGCCTGACCCGCACCCGGACCCTGCTGGCCGCACTGGGAGATCCGCACAAGCAGCTGAAATTCATCCATGTGGCGGGCACCAACGGCAAGGGCAGCACGGCGGCCATGCTGGCCTCCTGCCTGCAGGCAGCGGGTTACCGGGTGGGCCTGTATACTTCGCCCTTTATCAACCGGTTCAACGAGCGCATTCAGGTAAACGGCCAACAGATCCCGGACGAGGCGCTGGTGCGGCTGGTGGAGCGTGTGAAGCCCGCTGCCGATGCCATGACCGATATCCCCACCGAGTTCGAGATCATCACGGCATTGGGGATGCTCTGGTTCGCTGAGACGAAATGCGACATCGTGGTGCTGGAGGTGGGCCTGGGCGGCACGCTGGATTCCACCAACGTCATCGACCCGCCGGAGTGCGCGGTCATCACGGCGCTGGGCATGGATCATGTAAAGGAGCTGGGCCCCACCCTGGCCGATATCGCATCGGCCAAGGCGGGCATCATCAAGCCGGGCAGTCCGGTGGTGAGCTATGGCGGTGTGCCCGAGGCCGATGCCGTCATCGCCCGTGCGGCGGCAGAGCGGCACGCGCCGCTGACCGTGGTAGATCTCAGCAGGCTGACCATCGAGGACGGGGATCTGGATGCTGTCACCTTTGATTTTGACGGCCTGAACGGCATCCGTCTGCCCCTGATCGGCAGCTATCAGCCCCGGAACGCCGCCACGGCCATTACGGCCCTGCGGGTGCTGCGCAGCCGGGGCTGGAACATCCCGGACAGCGCCATCCGTGCCGGTCTGGAACAGGTGCGCTGGCCGGGCCGGTTCGAGCTGCTGCGGCATTCGCCCGCCTTTTTGCTGGATGGCAGCCACAACGCCCACGGAATGCGGGCCACCGTGCAGAGCTTGCGGGACCGCTTTCCGGGGCAGAAGTTCGTGTTCCTGCTCAGCATCATGGCGGACAAGGATGTGGACGAGATGCTGGCACTGCTCCTGCCGCTGGCCGGGCAGTTCGTCACCGTGGCGGCCCATACCCCCCGCGCCATGCCCGCCGAGACGCTGGCCGAACAGATCCGCGCCCGGGGCGGCAGGGCCGAGCCCGCTCCCACCATTGAAGCCGGTGTGGCCCGGGCGGTCGCCCTTGGGGGCACCGGCCCCGTGTGCGCACTGGGCACGCTCTACTTCTCCGGCGATGTGCGGGAAGCGTTTGCAAAATTGAACCAGTAAAGAAGAGGGGCTGCGGCACACGGAAAAACCGGTGCAGCAGCCCCCTTTTTGCGGACTGGCTTACAAAAAAATGCCCCGCTGTTTTGTGATGCACAGAACAGCGGGGCAGTATCATTTATGGGGCAGGAATGTGCTCAGGAGATGCGCTTCTGCTCAGGCCTTGCCTGCGCAGCCGAACAGCTCGATCTTCTCCTTGCACTTGTCAACGATGGCCTGAGCGCCGGGAGCCAGCAGCTTGCGGGGGTCGAAGCCCTTGCCCTGCTGATCCTTGCCAGCCTCGATGTACTCGCGGACGCCCTTGGCGAAGACGAGCTGCAGGTCGGTGTTGACGTTGATCTTGGAGATGCCCAAGGAGATGGCCTTCTTGATCTGATCCTCGGGGATGCCGGTGCCACCGTGCAGGACGAGGGGCAGGTCACCGGTCTGGGCCTTGATCTCGCCCAGACGCTCGAAGGAAAGGCCAGCCCAGTCGGCGGGATACACGCCGTGGATGTTGCCGATGCCGCAGGCGAGGAAGTCGACGCCCAGGTCAGCAATCTGCTTGCACTCAGCGGGGTCAGCGAGCTCGCCGTTGGAGGTCACGCCGTCCTCGGTGCCGCCGATGCCGCCGACCTCGGCCTCGATGGACATGCCCTTGGAGTGGGCAAGCTCAACGAGCTCCTTGGTGCGGTCGAGGTTAAGCTGGAAGGTCTCCTCGTGAGAGCCGTCATACATGATGGATGTGAAGCCGGCCTCGATGCACTTGAAGCAGTCCTCGTAAGAACCGTGATCGAGGTGAAGGGCGACGGGAACGGTAACGCCCGTGGCCTCGACGGCAGCCTTGACCATGTCGGCGCAGACCTTGAAACCGCCCATCCACTTAGCGGCACCAGCGGTGCACTGAAGGATCAGCGGAGACTTGGCCTCCTCGGCGGCCTGGAGAATAGCCAGGGTCCACTCGAGGTTGTTGGTGTTGAAGGCACCGAGAGCGTACTTGCCGGCCTCGGCCTTCTTGAGCATGTCTGCTGCGTTGACGAGCATAAAAGAAACCTCCTGTAAGGTTGCTCCGATAACGCCTGAGATTTTACCACGGCGTACCCGAGCATAAACGTTCGTTTGTTCACGAATATCGTCCAAACAGACTTTTTTTGACCGTTTGCCCTACGGAATCGACCCGTTGGGGAAAAATAGCTTGACGTTTGGACGCTTCTCGTGCTTCAGGAGCTGACTATAAAGCTACACCTGCATGAAAGGGTTCTGCATGAGCTCGCGTGCCATGGATGTCGAATCGCCATGGCCGGTTAGGCAAACGGTATCGGGCGGGAGAAGCCGGGCGAGCTTGGAGAGCGAGCGCAGAATCGCTGCCTCGTCGCCACCGGCAAGATCGGTGCGGCCGTGGCTGCCCGGGAATAGTGTGTCGCCCACAAAAGCAATGTTCCCCTGCTCCGTGGCAGCAAACAAGACGATCCCTCCCGGCGTATGCCCTGGCGTCTCGATCGCCTGCAGGCAGATATCGCCCACCTCGATCGTATCGCCCTCGGCGAGCAGGCGCGTCGGCTCCCCGGGGTCAGGCGTCTCAATGCCCCACATAGCTCGTTGTTCCTCGATGTTCGCATGCGGCACAGCTGCGTCCTTGTCACACAGCCCGTACAGGGCGTCAGGGCCAACGGCGGCCCGAACTCCAGCGACACCGCCCACGTGATCGGCGTGACCGTGCGTACAAACGGCACCGAGCACATGCACATCGGGATGTCCGGCTCGAATATGCCCAACGATGCTCTCGCCCTCCCACGCGGGATCGATGATCAGGCATTCGCCGCTGGAAATCACGGCGTAGCTGTTGGTCTGGATGGGACCGTTGACAAGGGTTTCGATTGAAACCGAGCCCCGAGGGGTTAAATCCAAAGTCGCAACAGCCATGCGTACGTCCTCCTTCTATAAGCGTCGAGGCATCAAACGATGCCTCGAACGTAGCCAATGTCAAATCTGCTGCGCCGGCAAGCCTACACACGACGCTTGAGCTGAGCTCCACCCTCACCAGGCATCAAACGGCGCGCGTCATAGACCGAGTCGACACTGCTAATCGATGCCAGCAGCGGATCCAGACCGCTCGCGTCAGAAATCTCGACCATAAAGCGCAGGGTTGCAATACCCTCGCGGTTGGTCGACGTGGCGGCAGAAAGGATATTGCCCCCCGCATCGCCAATGGCAATGGTGACATCCTTGAGCAGGCCCATGCGGTCCAGGCACTCGACCACGATCTCGACCTGGAAGAGGGCGTCGGCAGCGCCGTCCCACTCCACTTCGATCATGCGCTCGGGATGCTCCATAAGACCCTTGACGTTGGGGCAATTGGCGCGATGCACCGAAACGCCGCGGCCGCGCGTGATGAAGCCCACGATGTCGTCGCCCGTCACAGGGTTGCAACAATGCGCCAGACGAACCAGCAAGCCGCTGTTGCTCTCGCCCTTGACGATAATGCCGTTGCTGGCGCTCTTGCCGCGCTTTTGCGGCTTGCGGTTGGAACCGCGGGCAGGCTGCTTGACGACCTCGGCGATAGCCTCGGCCTTGGAGAGCTGCTCCTCGGGCTTGGGGTCCAAGATTTGCTCGACCTTGTTACCCACAGCGCGCGGGGCAACCTTGCCGGCGCCGACGGCGGCAAACAGGTCCTCGAGCTGCTTGTAATTAAACTGCTCCGCCACGGCGTTGAGCGCACGCGTGGATCGCGGCGTAGAGATGCCGTACCCGCGCTTGCGCAGGTCCTTGGCCAGTATATCGCGACCGGCGGCAGCGTCGTCGTCCTTGGTTGCGGCGGCAAAATAGCGGCGGATCTTTGACTTGGCCGAAGGCGTCTTGACGATCTTGAGCCAATCACGCGACGGCTTGGAGCTCTTGTTGGTCAGGATTTCAACGCGGTCGCCCGTCTTGATCTCGTGCGTGAGCGGGGCCACCGCACCGTTGATCTTAGCGCCGACGCAGTGGTTGCCCACCTCGGTGTGAACGGCGTAGGCAAAGTCGAGCGGCGTGGAGCCGGCACGAAGTGCCATGACCTCGCCCTTGGGCGTAAAGACAAAAATCTCCTGGTCAAACAAGTCAACCTTCAGCGAGTGCAGGTATTCCTTGGCGTCGGTGATTTCATCAGACGCAGCCCAATCGAGCGAATGCTTGAGCCAGTTAATCTGGTCGTCTAGACGTTGAGCGTCATTGGTCTTAGGCGCAGACGATCCGCCCGACTTCTTATAGAGCCAGTGGGCGGCAATGCCGTACTCGGCCTGCTCGTGCATCTCGTAGGTTCGAATCTGAATCTCGAGCGGACGAGCTGTGGGGCCGATAACCGTCGTATGGAGCGACTGGTAGTTATTGACCTTGGGCATGGCGATATAGTCTTTAAAGCGACCGGGCATGGGGTGCCATAGTGTGTGCACCGCGCCGAGCGTGGAGTAGCAATCGCGCACCGAATGCGTGATGACGCGCAGTGCCACTAGGTCGTAGATCTCGGAGAATTCCTTGCCCTTGCGCTTCATCTTTTGGTAAATGGACCAATAGTGCTTGGAGCGGCCATTAATCTGGAAGCCCTCCAGGCCAATGCGGTTGAGCTCATCGGTGAGCGTCTTGATGGTCTCGGCCAGATAGCGCTCGCGAACCTCGCGCGACTCAGCCACCATGCGCGCGATGCGCTGGTAGGCATCGGGCTCCAGGTAGAAGAAGGACAGGTCCTCGAGCTCCCACTTAATAGAGCTCATGCCCAGACGGTCGGCCAGGGGCGCGTACACGTCCATGGTCTCGCGAGCCTTAAACAGGCGACGGTCCTCGCGCAGGGCTGCAAGGGTGCGCATGTTATGCAGGCGGTCGGCAAGCTTAACGATAATGACGCGGATGTCCTTGGACATGGCGAGGAACATCTTGCGCAGCGTAAGCGCCTGCTTCTCGTCCATGCTATCGACTTCAATGTTGGTGAGCTTGGTCACGCCATCGACGAGCTCGGCCACCGTATCGCCAAACAGGCCGGAAACATCGGCAAGCGAGGTCTCGGTGTCCTCGACGGTATCGTGCAACAGCGCGGCGCACACCACATCGCAGTCCATCTTGAGGTCGGCCAAAATGATAGCCACCTCGACGGGATGGTTAATGTACATCTCACCCGAGCGGCGCTTTTGGTTGCAGTGCTTCTCGGCAGCAAAGCAATAGGCCTGCTCCACCTTAGAAAAGTCGTCCTCATTCATATATTTGAGGCACAGGCGCTCCAGCCTGTCGTAGCTGTCCGCCATAATCTCGGGCGGCAGCTCATCGGCATGCTTATAGTGCTCCATCTCCGAAAACGGCTGGAGGGTGGAATCATGGGCGGTACGGGCTGCGGCATCCATCGAGGTCCCCTTCCCCTAGGCCCGCGGTACGATCGGGCGGTTAACTTTGGCTAGCATATCAGAAGCGCACGAATCGAGCGCCCAGCTCCGGAAAGCCGAGAACTCCATGCGCGAGCGCAAGCCCTCCAAATAGCGAATTGACCTGCTCAATTGCACACGGCCGGGGTTTTCGGCCATCGCGATGCGACGGGTGTCGTCAAACCCCGAAACGCGACAAAAACCAAGCTCTTCGAAGATTCCCAGGCCGCTTTCCACCGAGCGCTCGTCGACCGGCGTGCGAGCATCGATGGCAAGGCACATCTGCGCGATGTCGATATCGCTCGCGCTAAAGGAATCGTCCCCGGTCTTGCCGCGGTTGGAGCGCCACATAGTTTGCAGCGCGCGATAGAGCGTGACGAGCTCGTCGCGCTCGGGCGCATAGCAGTCGAGTAGGCGCTCGTTAATGCGGGCGTCGCGCGACGAATAGAGCAGGTGAATCACGGCGGGCTGGCCGTCGCGACCGGCGCGGCCACTCATCTGGTTAAACTCAATCGCGCCAAACGGCATGTGGTAGAGCACGACATGGCGAATATCGGGAAGGTTGACGCCCTCGCCAAAGGCAGAGGTCGAGACGATGCAGCTGAGGCATCCGTCACGAAACGCCTCCTCTACGCGATGGCGGTCGGCGCGCGTAAGGCCCGCGTTGTAAAAGGCGATATGCGACGCGTAGTCGGGCACGCGTTTGCGTAGCGTCTTGGCAAGCGCCACGGACTGATCACGCGAGTTGACGTAGATGACGGTCTTCTCCCCCGTCGCGACGATGGACACCAGGCGGTTTTCGCGGCTCGCAAGATCGCGGTCGTCCTCGAGCTGCAAGTTCTCGCGCACCGTCTCGTCGACCACCGTACGGGTAATCGGCAGCACGCGGGCAAGCTCCGACACGACCGGAGCCGTTGCGGTGGCGGTCGTGGCCAGAACGACCGGATCGCCCAAGGCCTTGAGGATATCGGGCATGTCGAGGTATGCGCTGCGGTCGCCGCCCTTGGCAAGACCGGCATGATGCGCCTCATCGATAACGACAAAACCGATACGTCCAGAACGCGCAAAGCGGTCGCGGTGAATGGACAGGAACTCGGGCGTCGTGAGCACGATGCCGGTACGGCCCGAAGCCAAGCCGGCAAACACGTCATCGCGCGCCGCCTCCACAGTCTCGCCGGTCAGCACGCCTACGCCAATGCCGAGCGCGGCCATCGTCGACGAGAGGTGATAGGCCTGGTCGGCAACGAGCGCGCGCAGCGGATAGACAAAGATGCTCGCACGCCCGCGAAGAACCGCCTCGCGCGCGGCGTGCACATGGAAGATAAGAGACTTGCCGCGCCCCGTTCCCATAACGGCCAGAACACTTTGGTGATCGGCCAGGGCGTCGAGTGCCTCGACCTGAGCGCGGTGCGGCTGGTTCGAGCCGATAAAGCTATGGATAAGCGAGCGCGTCAGCTCGGTATAGGAAAGCTGAGCGAGCGTTTGGCGCTTGCGGGACTCCAGACGAAGACCGGCGTCCGCAGGCTCCACGCCGCGGCGAAGCTCACATGCCGGGTCGTCAACGCTGGGCGCCGTGGTATCGCGGACCAAGACATCCTTAATCATGAGCTTGGGCTTTACGCGACCTTGCCAATGCTCGGCCACCGCCTCGAACACCAAGTCGACGGCGCTGTCGCAATTGATAAGCCTGTCGATCTGCGGCACACGAAACATGATTGCCGGCACACTCGCGGCGCCATCGGTCGCCACAAAGCGCATGTGCTCGCCGGTTTTGCCCACCACGGCGCGGTCACACATCGTCACGCCCTCGGCGGCCAGAAGCGGCACCTTATTGCCCTGGCCAAACGGCTCAAGACGGGAAATCTGCTCTATAGTCTCAATATTCAGCTCGGAAAGGTCGACCGTGGCGGCAACCTCGTCGATGTCTTCGAAGTCCTCGGCGGGAATCTCCGATAGCACGGCGGAAAGGCGACGACGGAACTCGTCGAGCTTGGATGTCTCGATGGTCACACCTACCGCACCGGCATGCCCGCCGCGACGAATCAACAGGTCGGAGCAACGCTCGACGGCATCGAACAAGTTGACTTTGCCCACCGAGCGGCCCGATCCGCGTGCAACGCCGTCCTCGATCGAGAAGAGCAGCGCCGGCACGTGGTAGCGATTGGTCAGGCGGCTCGCCACGATGCCCTTGACGCCCTCGTGCCAGCCCTCGCCGCCCACGACGATTGCGCGCCCGCCGTCATAAGTCTCCTCGACCTTCGCCATGGCATCGCGCGTAAGCTCGGCCTCGATCTCGCGGCGTTGGCGATTGATTTCCTCGAGCTCGGCTGCCAGTGCACTTGCTTCAATAGGATCACGGGCAAGCAGCAGGTCAAGCGCCAGCTTGGGATCAGCCATGCGGCCGGCAGCGTTCAGACGAGGGATGAGTGAAAACGACAGGCCGTCGGCCGTAATGGTAGAAAGGTCGGCCTTGGCAAGTGCGGCAAGCGCGATATAGCCGGGACGGGCCGTCACGCGCATCTGCTGGATGCCCTCGGCGACCAGTGCGCGATTCTCGGGCGTGAGCGGCATCATGTCGGACACGGTGCCCAGCGCCGCGACCTCTATCAGCGAACGCCAATACGACGGCTTGCCCAAACGCTCTCCCAGAACCTGCACCAGCTTAAGCGCCACGCCGGCACCGGCAAGCTCGCGCGAGGGACCCTCGTCCTCGAGCTTGGGGTCGGTCAGGGGCACGCCCTGCGGCACCTGGTCGGACGGCTCGTGATGGTCCGTGACCACCAAATCGATCCCCAGGCTCTCCAGATAGGAGACCTCTTCCTTGGCAGCAATACCGTTATCGACGGTCACAATCAGGTTGGGTTGGGCGAGCTCGTTGACGCGGTCGAGCGCCGCACGCGACAGGCCGTAGCCCTCGTCAAAGCGATGCGGGATAAACGGCGTGACGTTGGCGCCAAACGAACGTAGCGCCTCGGTCAACAGACAAGTCGACGTAATGCCGTCGACGTCAAAATCGCCAAAGACGGCGATGCGCTCGTGGCTGCGAATAGCACGCTCAACGCGGTCGGCGACGACCGCCATGCCCGGAATAACGAGCGGGTCCGCCCAGTCGCGATCGAGCGAAGGCGTCAAAAACAGCTGGCCTTCTTCGATGGATGTAATGCCGTGCGCAACCATAATGCGCGCCACCAACCCGGGTATGCCCAGGCCAGCCGAAAGTTCCTTTTCGAGCTCGGGGTTTTGCCGAGCGACCGCCCAGCGATGCGTCGTCTTAAGCGATGACATAGGCGCCCACCCCCGATAGGGGCAGGTCGCCGCGATACCTCTCACGGTTCATAGCGATGAGTCCTCTGTGTATGCCCGCTTCGGCAGGCAGATCTGTTGAACGGATTTATTATACCGTGCGGCACGGACGCACAACGTCCAGCACGCCGCGGTTTCGATAAACGAGGGCGGTAATACCCTCGAAATATTCGAGCGTTTCTGACGCACGGACGCATGCGAGCGTCTAGCATATCCATTCAAAACGGATTCACGAGCAAAGGGAGTCGCAAGCGCATATGAAGCAATGGGTTGGACTGGGAAAGTTCCTCGCAGGGCATATGCAGATCATCGTTCCGATTTGCGTGGCGCTCGGCGTGCTCAAGCCCATTGTTCCCGCCCTCTTCGCCTTTATGACGTTCCAAGGCGCGCTCAGTAACACCTTCCACCAGGTCGCTGAGGTGTTCCGCCGTCCCCTGCACCTGATTTTGGCGCTGCTCGTCTCGGCGGTGCTCATTCCCATAGCAGCCTATGCCATAGGGTCACTCTTCTTTGGCTCCAACCCCAACCTTGTCTGCGGCATCGTGCTCGAGTACAGCGTACCCGTGGCAGTCACCGCCTTTATGTGGATTAGTATGTTCGGCGGCAACGGCCCGCTCGCGCTCACCATCATCCTGACGTCCTCGGTTATCTCGCCTGTGACGATTCCGCTCACGCTGAAGCTCTTGCTGGGTGCCACCGTCTCGATCGATGTGCCGAGCATGATGCAGGACATGGCCTTTATGATCGCCATCCCCGCCGTGCTCGGCATCGTGATCAACGAGCTCACGCGCGGATGGGGACACGAGAAACTCTCCCCCGCGCTTTCGCCCGCCTGCAAGTTCATGATGATGGGTGTCATCGCCTCCAACTCCACCGCCATGAGCGAGTACGTGCTACACATGAATGCGGTGCGCCTGGAAGTCGCCCTCTTTATTTTGACCTTCGCCATCAGCGGCTTTGTCGTCGGCATTCTGGTCGCCCGCGCGTTGCACCTGCCGTATAGCGAGACGACCACCATGTGCTTTACCTGCGGCATGCGCAATATCTCTTCGGGCGCCGTCATCGCCACGCAGTATTTTCCCGGCGAGGTCGTGTTTCCCGTCATGTGCGGAACGCTGTTTCAGCAGGTGCTCGCCTCGGTTATCGGACATCTCTTTGAGCGACTGACCGGCGAGGAGCGCGCCAAACAGCGCAAGCGGGTCAAGGCCGGGCGCGACGCGATGGCACGCTAGGCAGCACACTTTTCGCAGGCGCTCGCCTTGCTATACGAGCGTTTCCAGATGCGCGCGTAGGCGCTCAGCATCGATATAGAGCGTGGTCTCGGCATTAACCTGGGCCAGACGATAGCCCACGAAGTAGGGCGATACCACCCAACGTGGCAACGCCTTGGCAATGGTCCGGCCGTCCATGTGGTAGAAGAACAAGTTGTACGACTCCGCGCGACCGCCGTGGTGTTCGTGCAGGATATAGCGCAGGGCCACCTGAATCGCATCGGCAAACAGGTCCGCTTCGGCTTGGTCGCGGGCGTCGTCGCTGGCGGCGATTCCCTGTGGAGCCGAGACGTTGGCCTCAAAGAATCCCATGATCGGCTCGGTTGAGATGTTGACCGAGATTCTCCCCTGCCGCCAGACATTGATGCCTTCGAAATTGGCGGAAGTCAGCGAAGCATAGCCGTCTTCCTGCTCAAAACCCACAATCTGCATGTGAGGATGGACGAGGCTGCCGCCCGAAAGCGGGCCTTTGTTCTTGTACATGAGCACGCTGAGGTACTGTTGGGAATCGATCATCTGCTGCCAACAGCCCAGGGCAAACCGCATCACATGATGCAGCTCATCCGGTTCATAGGTCGCCAGGTCGGCGTCGTGATTGGCCGACTCGATCAATACGGTCTGACGGGTGGCCCGCAAGGTCTTGAACTTATTCTCGAGCCAGATGCAGTCACCATCGCGCTCGATGATGTTGGCGAGCCCCTCCGTGTCGCAAAAGGGGCACGCGGTGCCAGGGCGACGATTATCGTCGGGCTTACCGTTCGCCTGCTGAACGTCAAATACCAGCGCCACGGGTTATACCTCCAACGGCACGATCTTGGTGCCATGGAGCTCGGAGACGCCTAGCGCCGCTGCGACCGCGTCGCGATTTGCCGTAGTGATGCCGCCGCCGGGAAGGATGGTCAAACGATCGCCCGCATACTCGATTAAACGAGCCAGGTGATCGAAATTATCCTCGATCGACGTACCGGCCGCGCCGCCATGCGTGAGGATGCGCGTAACGCCGCAGTCGGCAAGTGTATCAATCGCATCGAGCTGAGCCTCGGGCGAAAGCTGGTCAAATGCCATGTGGAAGGTGATGTCAAGGGACTCGCGCTTGCACTCCTCGGTCGCGCAACCCGTAGCCATAACGAGGGCGCCAAGGGTGAGCTCGTCGAGCGCCCAGCCGCCGGCACAGGGCTTGCAGCAGCCAAAGACCAAGCCGTCAACGCCGGCGCTTACGGCAAGGCCCAGGTCCATCTCCATCATGCGCAGCTCGTCTTGGTTGTAATGAAAGTCACCGCCACGCGGGCGAATCATGCACATCACTCGCGCGTCATGCTCGTGAGCATAGCTGACTGTAGCGCTGATAACACCGGCCGAGGGTGTAGTGCCACCGACGGCAAGGTTGTCGCACAGTTCAATACGCCTTGCACCGGCATCGATAGCCGCCGGCACCCGCTCAAAGTTCTCGGCACAAAACTCGTACAGCATAGATAGACCCCCAAAGACAGCAGATGTTTTCCGACGGGCATTGTCACACATCCCCATGAAGTTGCGGTGGAATAGGGACTGTTTTGGCCTCTGGAGCCCGTATTCAGTCCCTATTTCACCGCAACTTAAAGGGGTGCTGACCGAAATGGTCAGCACCCCTTTTTGCTGTATAGAAGTAGTCGTTGGGGACGTTCTTAAA
>ENA-OWRJ01001839-OWRJ01001839.1-human-gut-metagenome-genome-assembly--contig:-NODE-1839-length-20391-cov-3.908635_pt1 | contig 20391 bp, 15 predicted proteins | sample MGYA00248269_ERZ651897 | MGnify/ENA primary metagenome ERZ651897 (study PRJEB26924, sample SAMEA4378252) | human gut metagenome | biome: human gut; feature: human-associated habitat; material: faeces...
ATGCTCAGCGTTCCTTTGATGGAATAGGTCGTGCTAAGCACCACCGGATACTCGCTGGTAAACTCTGCGGAATTCCAGCGGAAATCGTTCTTTTCAAAACGCCGTCTGTCACTTTGCCAGTGATACCGCGTCGCCAGTTCCGCCCGGAACAGCCGCAGAGACTTCTGGGTAAGCTCATCCATCTTTGCGTCAAAAGCGTAGTGTTCCAGCTTGCGGTTCAATTCCTGCTTTTCAGCCTCCAGTTCCCGCCTCTTTACGGAATAGAACTGACTTTGCAAATAGGGAATAACAAGCTCTGGAGAACGGAGGAACAATTTGAGTGCATTGCGATTGAACCGGAACATGATGGAGAGTTTTTGCAAAAGGCCTAAGCGGCTCTCATGTTCTGCGTGCTGTTCAAATTCCATCCAAAGTGCAAGAATCTTCTGCGAGGACAGTTTGTCCAGGCTCTCTGTCGGTGCGTCGCTATAAGTCGCGTAATATTCCTCGAAATAGTGCTGTTCCGGATTCAGCTGCAAAAATTCCTACTCAATTTCCGCAATGCGGTTCTTGGCGTTGAGCATTTCGTTCAGCTCCTGGGAAAGCGCGGTCGTCTCTTGATCCAACTGCTGCCGTTCCTCTGTGGGCATCTCCCTATCACTCATATTCGGATAGGCGCCAGTTTGATTCTCCAGGAACTTTTGCTTGTTGGCAAGGCTTCCGAGAAACGCAGTCAGAAAAGAGGCATTCTTCTTTTCCAGCTTTTCCGCCACATTGTGCGTTGCAGAATTGTTGTTGGATACAACCGCCACAGTCTTCCCGCTCCGAACCACATTGGCGATGATATTTAGGATCGTCTGCGTTTTTCCCGTCCCTGGAGGCCCTTGAATGATGCTGATCTTGGAGGAAAGCGCCCGCTCCACCGCCAGCTTCTGACTCTGGTTCAGGCCAAACGGATAGATCACCGCCTCCGGCATTTGGGGTTCTTTGACTTCTTTCTGCGGCGCAAGATAGCTTGCCAGCACGGTATCCTCGCTGACCTGTTTTATCTTGTCATACTGCATACTCAGAATGTTGGTGCCTTCCACCTCAAGGCTGATTGCCGCAGCAGTCTCCTTGAAATACCGGAATGTTCCCTGATTTTTTCCATCCATCAGGCAATTCTGTTGGAGCTGCACTTCGCTCCTGCGGAACGATAAATCTCTCTTTCCGTTGCGGACAATACGATAATACCCGCCGAAATCGAGAATCTCATCAATTCCGCTGATGGTTTGCCCGTTTACGGTGACAATCACCCGTGCAGGGTCGATTTTCTTTTTCAGAGGCAGAATCTGCACATTGCTACTCTGAAAGTTGTATGTCTTATTGGGCGCACTGGTATAGACGACCTCGCACTTCCCGTCATGGAACTGAAAGCTCGCGACCGAGTCCGTCTGGTCTTTTCCCTTTATGATGATTAAGTGCTTTCGTGCGTCCATAGGCATCTCTCCCATTCAATCAAACATGCAAGCACAACAGTATACCAAATCTTCGTTTTTAAAAGCTGCTGAAATTTCTATGGCATTAATTGTTTTCTTCGAAATTCTCAACCTGTTCCATAACTTTTTTAAAAACTTCAGGACTGTACTGCGGAGGATATCCATTCTTAACCAAACATACCTTAATATCAAATTTGAGCTGGTCACGGACAATTTGATTGTTAAGCCAATCCGCAAAGGATGATTTTGTATCAATGATCTCCTTTATCTTCCTTGCGAGAGCTTTGCACTTACTGTTTACAATGACTCCGCCAAAGTTCTTATCCTCGCCGTATTCAAAGTTGTATTGATCCCTCAATGACATCAAAATATCATAGAACGCCTTTTCTTCGAAGGTTAAACCAACTTTTCGGAAACTTTCGCGGCTCTCGTTCATTTCCTGCAAAATTCTTAATGCCTGTTCCGTAGCATTGCGAATAATATCTTCCGATGCCTGTTCCTGCGTTTCTCCAGCCTCTTCTGAGGAAAGGCATTTGCGACGCTCATGGTATTCCGCAATTGTTTTTTCAAGCATCTCTTGAAATTTCTTCGCAGCGACTTGATTTGTTTTGCTGTATTCTATTATTTGCCTACGCAGTGTTTTGATCAGTAGTTCAAGTTTTGAAGCCGGCATTTTTACATCAGACAGTTTTTCTAAGAATTCCGGGCCGAAAATATCTTCTTGTTCACCTTCGTTGAGAACGTTTTCCACCCTGTTGTATCGAAGGGCCTCTTCGACCATTCGGGCAACATGGCGGTTCATTACCTCGGTGTCGACCTCACTTGTTCCGCTCATTTTGCGGACAAATCCTGCAATTGCCATGAAACACTGGGCCAAGGCAGATTCTTCTTCGCCAAGTTCTCCTGACGGTTGGCAAATATCAAACGCCATGCGCATCCGCTTTACAGTTTTCAGAAAATAGGTTTTGAAAGAAACTGTTTTGACGCTTTTACCGCTGTTGCTCATGCTTTGCATTTCTTGCGTGGAAATAAAAACAAATTCAGCCGCTTTAGAAAGATGGCGATATCGCTCAAATGGGTCTCCATCAGGATTTAAGAAAGGTCTCAAATCAAGACCGGCGAATAAATCCTTCAGCACGGACAATTCCTCTCTGAACACAGCAGTGGCCTGTTCGACATCGTCAGTCGTAGGCGCAACGGATGTATTGCCGCCGTATATCTTCATCGCCGTCCGCATATTGTCGCGAATACCAATGTAATCAATAATCATGCCGTACTCTTTGCCTGGGTATTTTCTGTTCACTCGGCTGATCGTTTGAATAAGCATGTGCTTTTTTAAGGGTTTGTCGTTGTACATATATGTAAGCGCCGGAACATCAAAACCAGTGATCCACATATCTACAACGATGGCAATATGAAAATTGGATTTTTCCTGTTTAAATGCTACATCCAGTGCATCGGAGCGCTTATCATTTTTAATGCCGCCGAGATAGTTATACATTTCTGCCTTATCATTGCTGCCGACACTTGCAACCATAGCCATAAATGGCATGGTCTTCAATTCCTTCAGTTCCTCTTCCGTTGCGGAAACACCGTCAGCAGTTTTCTTCTCAATAAACCATTCCGGGTATTTATCTTGAAATATCTTGAGGAGTTCATAGGCAATGGGTCTTGAGGAACAAACGATCATCGCTTTCTGCACTCTGTCGGGGGCCGTCGCACAAGCCGCAACATAGTGGTCGTGGATGTCTACCGCCAACCGCTTCAAGCGGGAAGGCTCACCGAGGATAACTTCCATGGAGCTCATTGCCTTCTTGCTGGCTTCAATATCTTCTTCCGTTGCACCATCATCGGCACAGGTCTTGTAGTATGCTTCGATTTGCTTGACCTTCTCATCATCCAAAAGCACTTTCGCGATTCTCGGATGGTACTTGATGGACACAGTAAGGCCATCAGCTACAGCTTGATCCATGGTATATCGGTCGATTTCATTGCCGAAGGTCTGATATGTTTCCGCTATAGGCGTACCTGTGAAACCCACAAAGGTCGCCTGTGGGAACGCTTCCTTCAGGACCTTTGCATAAGGCTTGGACACCATCGCTTTCATATTCTCATCGGCATCTTTGCTGAACTGAATCTTCTTGGAATGTTCAAGCTGGGTCCTGTGCGCCTCGTCGGAGAAGCAAATAATATTTGCCCGGTCATTAATCAGCCCGATTTTGTCGTCTTCTCGGTCACAGAATTTCTGTATGGTACAGATGTAAAAACCGCCGCTTTCTCGGACACCTAATTCTTCACGAAGCTTCTTTCGGCTGGGAACAACGCTAACTTCTCCGAGATTCAGAAATTCTTTACTCTTCGTAAATAACTTTGCACCCTGCTTTTGAAGTTCCTCTCTATCTACGATCATGATGATGGTCGGAGATCCAATCTCAGGGCAGCGAAGGGATAGCTGGCGGGCAAGAAACGCCATGGTGTAGGTTTTGCCGCAACCGGTGGCTCCAAAATATGTACCACCTTTACCGCTTTTTTCTTCTACCGATTTTACAATGCTTTGCTTCAATCGCCTTGCAGCGAAAAACTGCGGATACCGGCAAACGATTTCACGCTCATCGCTGTCGTAAATGCTGTCTTGGAAATAAATGTAATCGCGAAAGATTTCAAGGAATCTCTCAGGTGCGTAAACACCCTTTACCATATTTTCAGTTTCCTCAAAAGGCAGCGTTGATACCTCGTCACCGTCGTTTACTCTGCGCCACGCGTAAAAATGCTCATAGGGTGTACGAACGGTACCAAGTCGGGTCTTCACACCATCCGAGATGCAGGCCAGCGGGCAATAATGTAGCAGATGCGGAATATCCCGCCAGTAGCGAATATTGATCTGTTCCCACGCATCATAGATAGTGGCATTGGCATTCGCCGGGTTTTTAAGTTCTATCACACAGAGTGGAAGCCCATTGACAAACAGAAGCACATCTGGTCTACGGGTTTGTTTCTGCCCGTTATTGACATACTCCACGGTAAACTGGTTGACGCAGCGGAAAATGTTGTTTCCAGGATTTTCATAATCGATCAGGGCCACCATTCTCGGTGTGCCGCTCTGCGGTGTAAATTGAACACCATCTATCGTCCAGCCATAGACCTTGTGCAACGTTGCAAAATCGTTCTCCGCACCAACAAGGCGCACAGAATCTATAATGCTGTGAATTTCGTCCGGCAGTAAATCCGGGTTGGTTTCGGTCAAAAACCTCTCCAAATCATTGGAATACAGCACATCTTTCCGGGTCTGCCGGTTGATTTTGTTTCCCTGCAAATACTGCCACCCCTCTCTTTCCAAGAAGGTAATAAAGGCATATTCATATTCCGATTCGCAAAAATGTCCGTTAAAGTTTTGAAGTTTAGACATGGCGTTAGCCTCCATATTCTTTGAGTAGTTTCAGCAAGTCTTCTGCCACAAACTCTGAACTTCCGCTACTCTTCTCTTCCAAAAAAAGTGCATCGTATTGCTCATCAGTTAGCAATTGCATTCTATATTCCAGCCTGTTAGGGATATTCTTATTTAGGAAGCTTTTCCTCGTTAAAGAATCCAAATATAGTGTCAGTTGAATGAGAATTACCCTTTCAGCGTCAGGTTCCGTATTTGTAAAATGCACATATTGATTGATGAGTTTCTTTGGCTCTTCCAAAAGTCTTCGTGCATAAAATTTATCATATTCGCCGTAATCTCCATCTGGTTCTAAATAGTATACCTTTTGGAGATTATATCCATATTTGGCGAAAATACCGTCATCAGGTGAAATACAACCAATGGAATCAAATAACGTAGTTTCCAGCCATGCTTCAGGGTGTTCGATTCCATTATTTTCATAACCATAATAGGACATATTTTGCAACTCGTTTCTCAAAAATCCCAGCGCGTATCTAATTGCATTTTGATACTTTTCTAAAGCGATGTTATTTCGAGAATCCGACAGTTCTATTTTAAAAAAGCGGATGTATTTATCGAATAGATAATCATTCCCGTAGTCAAATCTTTTCAAGTATTCATCTTTCAAATACGCCAGCCATTGAATGATGTTATTATTAAACTCAGCAAGGTTCTTTATTTTCTCGCTCCGAAGTCGTTCGTATTCCTTGTCGGTGTATGTATTCTTTGCTTCAATAATCTTTGGAATAAAGTCGATCCACTTTGCTAAATACTGCTCAAATTGTGAAACATAGAGTCCAAGATAGATTGTTTTTTCACAGCGGTTTGAAGGATAAATGAATGCTATTAGATCAGCAGTTTCATCATTGTACAAAGTAAGAGTATTCTTCCACGAAACAAATGGGCAACAGTGAAACTGGCTGCCATTCAGGAACTCCTTCTGGTGATTTGTACAGAGCGGATGCACAGAACACAGGGAGCGGATATATTCAAAATATTTTTGGTCAGTACTTCTCTCCTCAAACTCATTTTTGAAAACTGATGTCGAGTTTTCTATTTCTTCAATTAACCGGTTATCGACTCTGAATATTTTTCCGATTGTTTTTATGCAATCAATTACAATATAGGCATTATTGATAAAATCATAAAAATCAAATGCAGAGCGAGACCTTTTATCCTTGCCCAACTCAATATGGTTAAGATAATCGAGTGTATCTTCCAACCTGTCCATTGCAGCACAAATTCGATCCCATGCGCAATATGATCCCTTTGTTTGTTTTTCATCATGCACATTATCAATAGACTGTTTTCGTCGGTCATTCACTGCGTCCCGCAAATTTCTGGCATATTCTGTATTAAATTGGAAACAGAATGTTTCCATCATTTTCCTTCCTCCAGCGAGCCGCGAATCAGTATCGGGCAAATGTTTTTGATCTGTGCCTTTAGCTGCTCATTGATCTTTTTGCGGGCGTTATATACGGTGTACATTTCGGTGATAGACTTCTGCACCTCAATACCCGGAATAGGAATTTGAACATCACACATGTCCTCCCAGTTAAAGATTTCCCTTGCCGAACCCCAAGAATGAAAGCGTGCATATCTATTAAACTCATTTCTTGATAGGAATAGCATTAAATACTGTGGGAGCAATTCTTCTATATTTTTGCTTCTGAACACCACATATGACGATGAACAGATATATATTCTGCCAGTATCGTTTAACGCAATAGAGATTTTCCCACCATTGCGGGATGTTACAGTCACATATGCAAATTCATTAGGTTGAATTAAGAGATATGGGGCAAGATTTACCCCCTTCATATCAGCTTTTGTCCTAATCAATTTCTTTTCTATGGAAATCCCCATGACATCATCGATACCGTATTGGGAATTTTCGTTTGTCTGTTCTGTCAGCGCAATATACTTTCCAATTTTTTCGCGTGGCATTTTTCTCCGCAAATCTTCGATATATCCGTCGCAAGTAAGCTTTAAATCCTCCAAGCCACGCTCGTATGCCTGCTGGTTGGCGACCATGGCATTGTAGATATCAACATATTTTTGCTGGATGGAGAGGGGTGGAAGCTCTAACGCCATATCACATAATGCATCCCATGAAAAAACTTCTGTGGAGCTTCCCCATGAACGAAAACAAGCTTCCCTATCCCATTCTGAACGATTAAAATGTAAAAACAAATATTCTGGCAAAACCATTCTATTGCCTTCTTCTGAAACTCGGAATGCAATATTATTCCAGCTAATCAGAAAAGTATCTTCCGAGTTATTATAGCCAAAGCCTATTTTCTTTCCATGTGTACGCGGATTGAATATAAACTCATGCGGGTGCACGACCAAGAATTTGCTAAGATCAGTGTCCTTGACATTTGCCTTGGTTGGTATAATTTCCTTGGTTATCGTCATTCCCCGAACATCGTCTACCTTGTACCTAATTTCAGAATTTGTTTCTGTTGCTAATTCAAGCAGCTGTCCTAATTTACACTTAGTCAATCCCATAGCCGATCCCCCTGAAAGCATCCTCCAGCATTTTCTGGGACTGCTTTTCCTGCGCCAGCACCTCGCGCATTTCCTGCTGGATGCGAGCCATTTCCGCAGGGAAGTCGATCTCCAGATCGTGGTCGATAAACTCGATATACTTGCTGGGAATAAGGCTCCAGCCCTGCTTTTCGATTTCATCCATCCCCACGCTGCGGTAAAGCTCCGGCACGGCATAATCTGTGCCGTCCGTCCCCTCATTCTGCCATGTGTGATAAATGTCGGCAGCGCGCTGGATCTGCGCTTCATTCAAAAGTACTTTCTTTTTACCCTCACCTTTCACGGGGTTTTCTGTCCATGTGCGCAGATCCATAAACAGGATTTCATGCTCCCGGTTGCGAAGCATCCGTTCGTGATACTTCCCGCCCTTTTTGTTCTGGTTCAGTATCCAGAGCGTGACACTGATATCGGTGGTGATAAACAGTTCCCGAGGAAGAATGACAATGGCTTCCACCTTATCATTCTGAATCAGTTTTTTGCGAATCTCTAAGGTGTCACTGTCGCCCAACGCGCCGTTCGCCAGCAGGAAGCCCGCAACGCCGTCTGCAGCCTTCAAATGTGAAAGCATATGCAGAATCCAAGCGTAGTTGGCGTTGCTCTCCGGCGGTGTGGCATAGTCTGCCCAGCGGGAGTCGTTTTTCAGATTTTCATCGTACCAGCCCTTGAGATTAAAGGGCGGGTTGGCCATGATGTAATTGAAATACAGCCCCTTATGCAGGTCATGGGTAAAGGAAGAATCTGCTTCGCCGCCAAGATGATGGCTGATGCCGCGCAGGGCAAGGTTCATCTTCGCAAGGCGATAGGTGGCAGGCTCTTTTTCCTGACCGTATACATTGATGCCGCTGATATCGCCCTTTTTCGCCTTGACAAGGTCAGCACTCTGAATAAACATACCACCGGAGCCGCAGCAGGGGTCGTACAAGGTGCCGTCAAAGGGCTCGATCATGGCAGCGATCAGTTGAACGGCGTCGTGGGGCGTATAGAACTCGCCCTCCTCTTTTGTGGCATTGACGGCAAATTCCTTGAGGAAATATTCATACACACGGCCAATCAGGTCCTTCTCCTCCCCAAACACCTTATGACTGATTTTGTTGACCTCGTCAACCACCTTCTTGATGTCATTCGGCGCAAGGTTTCGAGTAGTAAATGTCCCCTCCACGAAGCATCCGCGAAGCTGCTTGCTACTGGTGGCAATGCTGTGCAGTGCCGTATCAAGCGCAACATTGAGCTTCGGCGCAGGCGTGTTGATGATGGTAGACCAACGAGCTTCCGGTGGGAGATTATAGGTACCGTCCGTGAAAGTGGCATCATCAAAGAATGCCGCGAAGATTTCAGGATCATCCGGGTCAAGCCCCTGTGCAATCAAATCCTCGCGAAGCTTTGCTACGCCATCCTCAAATTTTTCTCCGATAAAACGCAGAAATACGAGGGTCAGCATCATGTCGCGCTTTTCAAAGAAAGAGCCGGAATTGCGCGCCGCACGCAAAATATCTCTGCATTTGAACAGGATCGAGTCCAAATTTATTGTTTCTTCAATCTTTTTCTTAGCCATGCAATAATCCCTTTCTATTCTTCAGCCATCAGATGCTCTCTTGGCGTATCGTATTTATTCCCAGCAACGTTTTCAGCACATTCATGATCTGCTCGTATTCTATATCCGCTGCATAGGCAAATTGTTTGCGATACCTCTCCCACATTGTCTTGAGTTCTGGGCTTTCTTCGATGTTCTGAAAAATGCCGGGAACATCCTCAATCTGTCGAACCGTACCGCGGTGATTTGCGGTCGCCTTTAGTGCATTCTCAAACACTGCTTTGTCAAATTTCTGCGTTGTGGTCAGTATATAGGCATCGTAAAAATCTCTGGGACGGGTATTGAATACGCCGCGCCGCAAAATGGTCTCCACCTTTTCCGCCATAACGGTTTCAATGTTATACGCCCACAACTCATAAGTTTTCTCGTCATCGAAAATCTCAAAGAAGTTGTACTGTACCGCATGGGGCGTAATCGCATCGCCGGTAGATACATCCATGCTGAGTGGCGTAATAATCGTATCAAATCGTGCGTTCAGCATAACGCGGTATCCACCGTATATGTCGTCTTCGCGGATGGGCGAAATGGTGCCGATTTCAAACGAAACGCCATCGTTAAAGGGACTATTGCAGATATTGTCCAGTGCACTGCGGATTGCTTCCGGCGTAAGCGGCAAACTCTTGAGTGTGGTATCCATATCCATAGTCGCGCGGTTGTCCAGCCCCACTATGGCGGCCACCAGCATACCGCCTTTCAACACGAATTTATCTTTATATTCCGAAGCAGACAAACGCACAAGGAGGCGTTCAAACATGTAGTTTTGCAAAACGACCTGCGCAGGAATGTTTTTCTGCCTTGCGATGTTTCTGATTTTTGCCTTCAAGCTCATTGCATTACTCATAGAAGCACCTCCAAATACTGCCGCAGAACATTAGCCACCCGCATTTTCTTTGCATAACCGCTCAGTTTGTTCAGATCTTTTTGGGGATTTACCGCATACAGTTTCAGTGCGGCGTGGAATGTTTCTGTCCCAAGCTTGTTACGACTGCGAATGACATCGCAGATGGTTCGCTCCAGATCATATGCGGGGACCTTGTTCCCGGCAGGTGTTTTCAGCATTGTTTTACCGAGTGCAAACAATTCAGGCTTGATATAATACACCTTACATTCCGACTTGATTGCCGCGGACGGAATGCAGCCAGACGGTGCCGTAACCGTATGTTCAAATGGTGTACGGTCAGAAATACCGTGAAGGTAAAGAGCTGTTTCGTGAGAAAAAATAATCCTGTCGGAACGGTTGCTGATGGCCAGCAGCTCGTCCTGCATATCATCAGGCAAAATGTATTGACCCTTCACGATACGATGTATTCTGTTTTCCTTGCACAGTTTGCAAAGCATTGCTTTCGAGATGCCTCTCTGTGCCGCTATTTTTGTTTCGATGATTCCGCCATGCGCTTTAGCAATGGTGGAGAGTTCCGTCATGTAATCCATGCTCTCACCTCGGCTGCGATAATCCCTTAATATTATACTTATTATTATGACGAAAGTCAACTCATTCCGAGTGCTAATCGAAAAATACTCATAATAAAATTATGACAAAAGTCAACAGCGGTTTCCTCGCAGGGCGCAGATACTTTCCTTTACTTCGGTACGATTTTCCTTAAAACACCACCAGAATTAAGGGAATGTAATAACTGTTAGGGTGTGATGGTATTCTTTGTCTAAAGCACTGGACATCTACGCCTCCGCCTGTGGTCATTTCGGAGTTATGCCGAAAACAGATACCACTAAGCTCTTGGTTGAACAGGCCGTCTCTCAACTCCGCGCTACCGCTACCGCGTTAGCTTCCTTGAAACGGGAAATGCAGTCGCTGGCAGCTTCCCTTCCTGAGCATCCGGTGGTGATGGAGATGTTCGGCGTTGGCCCGGCACTCGGTCCGCAGCTCATGGCAGAGATTGGTGATGTTCGTCGTTTCCATTCCAAGAAAGCTCTCGTGGCTTTTGCGGGCATTGATGCCCCTCCATACCAGTCTGGACAGCTGGATATTTACAGCAGAAGCATCTCCAAACGGGGTTCTTCCTCGCTGCGCAGAACGCTGTTCCTTGTAATGGGAATTTACTTACAGAACGCTCCGGCAGATGAACCCATATACCAATTCATGGACAAAAAGCGTTCCGAAGGAAAGCCCTATAAGGTCTACATGATGGCCTCGGCGAACAAATTCCTCCGCATTTACTATACCACAGTGAAGGCGTATTTGGATTCCTTAGAAGAGGCATAACGTTATTTCAACACCTATGGATAGCCACCTTCTGAATCTTAGATGCGAAGTGGCTTGGTTTAGTGCGCCTATTTCTCCTTGCTCAAGTTTCTGAATTTCTTACTTGCTTTTTGTTAGCAGGTCTTACGTCTTGACGGCTCTTTATTGCAATGCCTAATAGAAGTTGATATAATATCGGCATATCGGCATTATATGCTATTGATATACGAGGGCTTTCACAAATGAAGCTGCGCACAAAAATCACATTACTTGTTTGTTCCGTGGTCATTGCAATTTTGCTGCTTAATAGATATCCTGTTTCTATGAGCCTTCAATCGACAATGACACAAGCGGACGGCAGAGCTCTGATGGACATTGCCTATCAGATTTCCATTACCCCTGAGGTAAGCAGCACGGAAACAGAGCAGGCGGAACTTGAAACTCTCCTGCGGAAAACCGTGGAGGGAAGTAATTGTACCGCACTTGTGCTGCTTGCGGCTGACGGTACTGTGCGCTGCGGGATTGGTCAAAATGATATGGATCCCGCAGTTCTGAAAGATTATTGTGGTTCACCCATAGATGAGCGCAGCTATCGGCTATGCGGCGATGGGGAAAAACAGACGCTATACGCAGTCTGTCCAATTCGCGATAGTCTTGACAAGCCCTGTGGGCGTGTACTCGTCATGTTGAAGTACGACACGGGAAACGCAGGCACGGCCAAGGCACAGCGCGATCTGGATGCAATGACGATTCTTGTCATGATTATCGCGCTGATCTTTGTTTGGGATATTACCGACAACATCAAGGGCAGCATGTTTAACCTTGAGCCGGTGGAAATTGCGCAGCTGCTGGTTGAGCGTAATGCATTGATCGACGCGGTGCGCGACGGTCTCCTCTCCATTAGCGAAAAGGGGAATATCCTGCATCTGAACAAAACCGCTCAAGAGCTGCTTTCTGCATCGCTTTCTGGCAAAACACCGGAAACCTTTGCGGAGGTGTTTCCTTGGCTATCGTTTGATGACATCCTGCAAAATGAGCCGTATTACGACAGTGAATGCCATATCGGTACCGACAGTTATTACGTCAGCTTTATTCCCATCAGGGTCGAAAAGCCGCAGCACCGCAGTCTCCTTGTTACGTTCCGCCCCAAACAGGAAATGGTTCGCTTTGCTGAGGACATCACCGGAGTGAAGACCTACATTGAGGCGCTGCGCGCACAGATGCACGAATTCAATAATAAATTGCAGGTTGTAGCTGGGTTGCTGCACGAGAAAAATTATGACGAGCTCGATAAGTATATCTCCGGGCTTGTCCACCTGCGCACGCGTGAGATGGAATCGCTCTCGCAGAAGATTCACGATCCCGTTCTTGCGGCATTTATCATGAGCAAATATGACCGGGCTGCCGAGCAGAAGGTCGATCTGATCCTGACAGACCGAACAGAGCTTCAATGTGGGCTCTCGGAAGAAATGCAGCAGGATATGGTCGTAATCACCGGGAATCTGCTGGAAAATGCCTTTGATGCGGTGCAGGGCTGCGCAATGCGGATCGTTACGCTGGAGATCCGCGAATCTGCCGGAGATATTATAATCGCTGTGTGGGATTCCGGAATGGAAATTCCGCAGGAGCTGCGAGAGGTGCTGTTCGACTATGGGGTGACGAGCAAAGAAAACGGGAACGGCATCGGATTGCATCTTGTGCGGCAGGCGTGTGGCCGCCACGGCGGCTATGTCAGCGTAGTGAGTGATGCGCAGAGCGGAACGGAGTTCGTTGCGCATATTCCGTACCATACAAAGGAGGATGGCGTATGTACCGATGCCTTATCGTAGAAGATGATCCGCAGGTGGCAAAGCTCAATGCGACCTATTTGGCGCAGGAGGGGTTTCTTGTTTTTGCCGTGGCCGCTGATGCGTCGCAGGCGCTCGCCGCCATGGAAGAGCAGACATTTGACCTTGTGCTGCTGGATGTTTTTCTTCCCGGCATGAACGGACTGGAGCTTTTGCGCCGGCTGCGCGCAACACAGCAGACATCAGAGGTCATCATCATCTCTGCTGCGCGAGACAGCGCACAGATCTGCGAGGCGCTGCGGCTTGGCTGCGTGGACTATATCATTAAGCCGTTCTCTCCGGATCGGCTGCATCTGGCGCTTGAAAAGTATCGGCAGCGCTCGCTTTTGATGAGAAAAAGCTTTCTGGAGCAGGGAGAAGTCGACCGGCTGGCTGCAACAAAGGACGACTCGGAAACGGAGCAGATCGCAGAGTATCCCAAGGGGATTGAGCAGAAAACGTTGGAATGCATTTGTGAAAATCTTCCAAAAGACGGCACTGCATTCAACGTGCAGGAGATCGCCGAGCGAACAAATCTGTCGCGCGTGTCGATCAAAAAGTATCTGGACTATCTTTGCGAGCGCAGGGTCCTGCGCCAGACCTATGTGTATGGCAACAAAGGCCGCCCTGCAACGCTTTATCAGGCAGTGTCGACCGGCGATCACACGAGCAGACTGCTCTGATATGAAGAGTGAGGAAAAGCAGGCCTGCTTTTCCTCACTTTATTTAATTTCAAAATTCAAAGAATATTTACAAAAACAGACAAGCTTTTGTTCCGCTGCTATACTGTCAGTGGATACAGGAGATGCGAAAAGGAGAAATTGAAGGATGTCCCGTTTCCAAAGTTTGTGCGAAAAGAGGTTTCATCTTGCACAGAATCAGACGAACCTTCACACAGAAGTGTTGGCCGGCTTGACCACCTTTGCAACGATGTCCTATGTACTGGCAACCATTCCCAATATGCTTAGCAACGCAGGTCTGCCAAAGGGTGCGGTCCTGACAGCGCTTATCCTGCTGGTCATGTCCTGCAGCATCGCTATGGCGGTGTATACCAACCGCCCATTTTGCTTGGCGCCGGGGATGAGCTCCGTTGCCATTCTCAGCGCGGTCGATACCACCGGCATGACGCTGGAAATCGCCTTTGGCGTTATTTTTATCGAGGGTGTCATCTTCGTTTTGATCACCTTCATCGGCTTGAGGCGGATCGTTGTCAATGCGATTCCGACAAGCGTGAAAATATCCATCAGCGCAGGCATCGGACTGTTTATCGCACTCATCGGCTTGAAATCAGGCGGCATCATCGTGGCGAGCAGCAGCAACGCGCTCGTTCTGGGGGACCTGACCACGCCCAATGCGCTGCTGTTTATAATCGGGTTCGTTGTACTTCTTTTTCTGGAGGCGCGGAGTTTTCGCGGCAGCATGATTGTTTCAATTCTGATCGTAACGCTGCTTGGTATTCCGCTTGGTGTGACCACCGTGCCGGACAGTATGTTCCTTCTTCCTGCTTCTGTTGAACCGGTCGTGCTGCGTATCGACATTGCGGGAGCGTTGAACGTCAAGTATTTTCCGTGGCTGTTCGCTTTCTTCGTGCCTGACTTTTTCGGCACAATGGGCATCATGCTCGGCATCGGCAACCGTGCCGGCTGGCTGGACGAGAACGGCAATATGCCGGATATTGAAAAATGCTTCAAGGTGGACTCCCTGTCTACCGTCGCAGGCAGCCTGTTCTGTATGCCGGTCATGACGACCTATCTCGAATCCGTCTCCGGTGTGGAGGATGGCGGACGCACAGGCCTTACGAGTATCGTGACCTCCGTGCTCTTCGGCCTGATGCTGCTGTTTACGCCCCTTGCGCTGATGATCCCGTCCGTTGCGACAGGGCCGGTGCTGGCATACATCGGGATGCAGATGCTCGACTCAATGAAGAATATCAACTACGAGGACAAGACCGAGTACATCCCAGCCTTCATGGCGGTCGCCATGACGATCTTTACCAACAGTATCGCAACGGGTCTGTCACTCTCTGTGATCTCTTACGTTTTTCTAAAGCTCGCCGCAGGCCGGGCAAAGGAGATCCATGTTGCGATGTACGGACTGTGCATATTCCTCATCTATTATCTCACAACGCTGCTGTAAGAAACGACGCTTTCCCTCATCTTTTCTGCCATGCAGCGCCTGTACCGGCCGGACAGACGCCCGCGGGTGATAAAGACACGCTCTTTTCGGGCGTGAAACATGAAAATCTATAAGGAGGAGAAAATGAGCAATTTGAGTATGTCCCTTGACCGCCGCTTCCAGATCAAGCAGAACGGCAGCACGGTCAGGACGGAGATTCTGGCAGGTATCACCACCTTTGCCACGATGTCCTATGTCCTCGCGACCATTCCCAACATGCTTGAGCAGGCGGGGCTTGTCCGCGGCGCAGTCCTTACGATGCTGATCATCGCCGTTGTGGCGTGCAGCGTGGCGATGGCGCTCTATACCAACCGTCCGTTCTGCCTCGCACCGGGCATGAGCTCTGTTGCAATTCTCAGTTCCATTGATTCCATTGGTATGACGCCGGAGGTGGCCTTTGGTATTATCTTCTGGGAAGGAGTTATCTTCGTTATCATTTCGTTTGCCGGTCTGCGCAATATCATTGCGACGGCCATTCCCGCCAGCATCAAGATCGCGCTGAGCGGCGGTATCGGACTTTATATCGCCCTTATCGGTCTCAAGTCCGGCGGCATCGTCGTTTCCAGCCAGAGCAACACGCTGATCTTCGGCGATCTGAGCACCCCCAAAGCGCTGATGTTCGGCATCGGCTTCCTGCTGGTGCTGATCTTTGAGGCACGCAAAATCAAGGGAAGCATGATACTATCCATTATCATCGTCACGATCATCGGCATCCCGCTCGGCGTCACCCAGCTGCCGACGCATCTTTTCAATATGCCCAGCGGCATCAGCGATGTCACTCTCCGCATTGACATCCTTGGCGCGCTGCGTCCGGAATACCTGCCCTGGCTGTTGACCTTCTTTGTGCCTGACTTCTTCGGTACGATGGGCATCATCCTTGGCGTGGCCAACCAGGCTGGCTGGCTCGATGAGAACGGCGATATGCCAGGCATTGAAAAGTGCTTCAAGGTTGATTCCCTGTCTACCGTTGCAGGCAGCTTGTTCTGCATGCCCGTTATGACGACCTACCTTGAGTCTGCCTCTGGCGTGGAAGATGGCGGCCGCACCGGTCTCACCGCACTGACCACCAGTGGCCTGTTTGCACTAATGCTGCTCTTCACCCCGCTTGCTCTTATGGTTCCCGGCGTGGCCACCGGTCCCGTGCTGACCATCATCGGCTTCCAGATGCTTTCTTCCATGCGCAGCGTGGACTACAGTGACAAGACCGAGTGCCTGCCCGCGTTCATTGCCGTCGCTATGACCATCCTGACCTATAACATCGCCAACGGTATGGCGCTGTCCATAGTTTCCTATCTGATCCTCAAGCTCGCTGCCGGCAAGGGCAAGGAGGTTCCCAAGTCCATGTATGTCATCGGCGTGTGCATGCTTTTCTACCTTTATACGTTGGTTTAAGCCTGAGAAATGGATAAGGCGGCATTGTCCCTGCCTTTTCCAAAATGGCCCTGCATAACAAACACAGAACGCTGGCCTCTTTTGAGGCTGGCGTTCTTATATCCCGAATACGCGGCGGGCAGAGGCTAAAAGAGGCTTCTGTCGATGGAGAAAACGCTTTATGTATGGCGAAAATGAGATTTGGTAACTACAAACTACAAATCAAAGGGAGCGCGCGCGGACAAGATAGGTCATTCTTGACAATATGATTGATATTATCGATAATTTGCATTTACCCACCTCAATAATTGGAGCTTTGTAATGATTCAGTTCCAATATCGTAAAACAGCAATTGCCAAAATTCACTTTTTATCCGGCACGATTTCCACGATATCCTCAATCTGGCAATCCAGCGCTGTACAAATCTTCACGAGTATCTCCGTGGTGACATGCCCATTCCGTCCCATTTTAGTGACGGATGCTGGGCTGATACCCGCCTTTTCACACAGGTCTTTTTTCTTCATGTCCTTATCGATGAGCAGTTTCCAGAGTTTCTTATAACTCACAGACATAAAATATCTCCTCCGTACCGGTATACAAAAAATGCTCTGCCGCTTGGCAGAGCATTCGGTCTATTGCAGCCATACTGCCAAGGCCTATTCCAACACATGACAGCTCAGTGTCCGGACGCTGCACCACTATGATGCCATCGGGTTGCTGCCACCCACGGCCCTTACAGAAGCTGGTTACCGGCTGTATGATGATACAGCCTTGGCGCGGCTGCAATCCATTCTACTATTTCGGGAGCTGGAATTTCCGCTCAAAGACATCAAGAGCATTCTGGATGACCCGAAATTCGACCAGGCCACCGCTCTCACAGATCAGATCAAGCTGTTGGAGCTGCGGCAGAATCGGTTGGGACAGCTCATCGCCCTCGCCCGTGAAACCTTAGAAACAGGAGTAACACCTATGAAATTTGACGCATTTGATAAGGCCGAGCAGGAGAAGTACGCTGCAGAGGTCAAAGAAAAATAGGGCAATACCATCGCCTATCAGGAACATCAGCAGCATGAAAAAGACGAATCTACTGGTACCCCTGCCGATTTAATGAGGTACTTTGCAAAGCTGGGTGGGCTGAAGCATCTTGCTCCTACCTCACTGGAAGCGCAGGCGGCCATTCATGATTTGCAGCAATTCATCACCGACCATTTTTACACTTGCACACCGGAGATTCTGACTGGTTTAGGCGAGATGTATGTAGCCGATGAACGCTTTCGCAAAAACGTTGACATGGCTGGCGGTGAGGGCACGGCAGCGTTTGTCGCGCAGGCCATCGCCGCCTACTGTGGAAAGTAACTTTTCTTTGTCTATAGCGCTGCAAACTTTGAGTTGCGTCTTTCACAAGATTTTTTGCACTGTCTAACCTCTGATGCCTCGAAAAGTCTCTCGCTTAGCACTTCACGGAGCCTTTAGCAAACAAATTTGAATCTACTCTCCATATACACGTTGATTATTTTCCCCACACGGTTTCAACAACAGATCAATTTCATTCAAATACCCGTATCCTGGAGCAGCCGTTCCAGCACGGGCCGGACCGGATATGATTCAAAGTCAATAAGTCTTTTCAAACAGGTTTACCGCTTTCGCTGCATCATTTCGGAGGCAAGCGATTTCCATCCAACCGGCCGACGTAGCGCTTTCCACCTATACAGAGGGGTATCATGGCCTGCTTCACGCAGGCCACGGAAAAAGGCGTTTTCCGATTATTTATATAATACTTCTTATCGCTTGAAATATCAAGTTCTTAGTCATCTTGGCATCCCGATGCGGATGGAAATGCGGTGACGTGATATAGTAGAATATAGATAAAATCAGTTTGAGCAACCATCCTCTCTGTTTTCGGAATTGTCTTCAACCAGAGTCATTCTACCTTGCCATTGGTGCAGAAACGCGGAAGCCTGCTGTCGGTTAAGGTTATCGTGGATCTTTTGATTATAATAGTTCCTCAGGCACTTATAGCAAGAGCAGTCACAATCACAACCATCAACCACATTGATTGCACGTTCCAAAACACGCTGGAATGCTCCGCCATCGTCCGTAACAATTCTACGAACATGACCCGCACCACCAGCAACAGAATCATAGAGCACGAGAGAATAAAGCATCAGCCCCTCAGCATAGGTACGAAACAAACAGCCCTTAATATCTGTCCGCTCGATTCCCATTTCTCGGGAGATGCCTTCAAGAAGCGCATACAGCACGGAAAGCATCACGTCTCGGTTAGTCGCTTCTTGTGTGACAAAGGTGATTTTAGCTACGTCTGTCTTAAAATCATGAGATAATCGGAACTCAATGCCTTTCCCCTCATTGTTTGTGCAGATATAGCCGCGCATTGTTTTATGGCTCAGAGGAATCCCCTCCTCTTTTGCATAGCCACATACTGGGCAAACCTTGTAGCCTGTCTGGCCGATAACCACAAGAGAATCATTTGATGTGGATTCCACCTGCAGCAACTGATCATTCACCTGGAAAGATAGCTTACTGATAAGGTTGCGGTGTGGATCACCGATATAGTAATCGTCTGTTTTGTAGTCATGCTCTGGGCGATGCATCGGAACATCACGAACTTCATTTTCTGCGCAGAAACCCATTCTTGGTTCCAAGGTCCTGAGCCATGAGAATCGCTTAATTACATTATGGCAGGAAACGCACTCACGCCCCGCGTTAGTAACAGGCTCCTTAGTAAAATTTGGCTGTCCGCAGGTAGGGCAGTTAGGGCAGTAAAATCCTTTTTCCCAAGCTGTTTCCGTATTCTTTCCAGGAAGCTTTCTGATATACCGACTAACATACATTTTCCCATCAGCAACAACCTGCGCGCCAGGAGCATACTCCGCAATAGCCATTTGGAGGTCACGAGCCAATTGAAGCGATTTTCCTCTTCCAACGTTAGTGATATCCGGAATAAGTTCTACAGTATCAACGGGGAAACCATACTTTGGCAGGACATTGTTTCGGACGAGGAATCCTATTAAGCTCTTCTTGCCTGCGTTATCTTCCTTGCTGCATCGGAAATTACGTAGATTGCGACTCCATGCACCCGCAGCCTCATCATCCTTGCGGCGTCTGCACGCTGCAAGTTCCTTTTCCATTTCAGCAACAGTCCCTCGGAAATCCTGAACAGCAATGTCCAGAACACCGTCTTCTCCGCATAGTCGCTCAACCCAGCTAAAATCATCAATACCGAGTCGCCAATGCATGTTTGCAGGGATCGACCGGACTAAGAGTGACTTCAGATGTTCCGGCTTAGTGGCAAGATAGTCTTTAAGTCGCTCATAGCCGCCTTCATTGAGAAGCACCGTCTGATCGTCTCCAGCATATACATCATTGTGTGCAGCAAGAAAAGCGCTCATTGCTACTGCAAAAATGTGACGATTAAGTATCTTTTCATTTTCGATCTCAAACACTGGAGCTTTTATTTTGCCGCTAATCATGGAAGGCGGGTCTTGATAGTAAGTAAAGTCATGTGAGGACAGCTTAGCATACGTCATAACGAAAGCTGTTGATTGCCGCGCACGGCCAGCACGACCCGCACGCTGTACATAGTTGGCAGGACTAGGTGGTACATCTCGCATATAGACGGTCTCCAAACTACCAACATCAACGCCCATTTCAAAGGTAGTAGAGCAGCTAAGCGCATTGATCTTCTTCTGGACGAAGGCCTCCTGATAGGCGGTCTGCTGGTCCTTTGCGAGCTGAGCCGTATGCTCCTTGATATATAAAGGATCCGCACGATC
>ENA-OWRJ01001849-OWRJ01001849.1-human-gut-metagenome-genome-assembly--contig:-NODE-1849-length-20309-cov-3.078454_pt1 | contig 20309 bp, 16 predicted proteins | sample MGYA00248269_ERZ651897 | MGnify/ENA primary metagenome ERZ651897 (study PRJEB26924, sample SAMEA4378252) | human gut metagenome | biome: human gut; feature: human-associated habitat; material: faeces...
TATAAAGTAATTGTAGGTATGTTCGTAGGTGGAATGCTTCCATTCCTCTTCTCCGCATTTACAATGGATTCTGTATCCAAAGCAGCATATAAGATGATTGAAGAAGTAAGAAGACAGTTTAAAACAATTCCTGGAATCTTAGAAGGAAAAGGAAAGCCAGATTATAAATCCTGCGTAGCAATCTCTACACAGGCAGCATTAAAAGAAATGCTTCTCCCAGGTGTTATGGCAGTACTTGCACCAGTATTTATCGGTGTTGTACTTGGACCTGCTGCGCTTGGCGGACTTCTTGGCGGTGCATTAGTAACAGGTGTTATGCTCGCGATTTTCATGTCAAACTCCGGTGGAGCATGGGATAATGCGAAGAAATACATTGAAGATGGACATCACGGCGGAAAGGGAAGTGAAGCACATCGTGCGGCAGTAGTTGGTGATACAGTAGGTGATCCATTCAAGGATACTTCAGGACCTTCTATTAATATCCTTATTAAGCTGATGACAATTGTATCATTGGTATTTGCACCATTGTTCCTCAAAATCGGAGGATTATTCTAAAGTCCTGATTTGTGAGGCTGCGGAGCAGACGAACCCCTGAAGATCTCCCTCAAATCTTTCTCAAAATAAATTCTGAGTTTGCATAGGCAGCCAAAGACAGCTCCCAAAGAGAGACCATACCCTATATTTGTGGCCTCGGAGCAAAGGTTGGATGTAAGCGGTTAAGCGAACATTCAACCTGCAGCGACTAAAGTCACAAATATAGGGTATGGTCTCTCTTTGGGAGCGTCTCTTTGCCTGCGGCAAATCAGAAGTTACAGTTTTAGTACATGGAAAAGTACTGCCGTTAACACAACGATTGCATTTGTAACTGTCTGAACCGGTACCGCTTTCTTACAGTAGTGCTGTACATCCGTTTCTGTCAATGCACATCCGGTATAAGTAGAAGAGTTCGTTGGTGTAGAACTTGTTGCAAGTGACAGGTTACATACAAACGGTGCGATAATTGCAACAGCCGGAATTCCAAATCCTGCGCCGATGGAAATAAATACCGGATACAGGGCATTGAAAATCTGGAATGGTACAACGTAGATAATGACAACGCACAGAAGAAGCATGATAACGTGAAGGTATCTTAACAGGAAAGATGGACAAACCTGCATAAGTCCGTTTGAGAGGGCTTCTACCATGCCTGTATTATTAAATACTGCCTGATATACATTGATCGCAAGGAGCATGATCAGGATGTTTAAGTACATCGGTCCAACTTTGTTGAATATTTCTCCGAAGTTGTCTTTGTAGTTGAGCATTGCAGTGATTACTGTTGCAAAAATAAATACGAAGTATGGTGCAATACCGAAGATTCCGAGTGCTACGAGACAGAGGATGAAGATGACAAGGTTTACCCAGAAGAGTTTTGGTCTGCGGTTAGGATTCTCCTCCTGCTGTGCTGCGGATTCTACGGTTGTAGTAACTGCCTGGAATGTTCCGACACGTCTTTTGTGTTTGATTCCAAAGTATACCCACTGAAAAATGATTGCCGGAATGAAACATAATCCCCAGGGCATAGATGCGGATGCAAGTTCATTGGCATCTAAACCAGCAGAGGAAGCTGTGTATGCCATTCCAATTCCCCAGGGGATAAAGCACATTGCGGACATGGCTGTCTGTGCAATGATGAAAGCCGCTTCTCTATCAAAGTCAAACTTTTTATACAGAGGCACCATCAGTGGAAATGTAATAAGGTATGCAGGTGTGAAGTTACCTGTCAGGATACTGAAACCGCCGATGAGGGTTGTCAGAACCATTATAACAATTACATTCATCTTGTTTCCGAGTTTTGTTGTGATAGCGGAAACGATCGTGTCGAATACACCGGCTTCTGTAAGCATCTGGAAATACAGAAATGCAAACAAGAGCATAAATCCAGCCGATTTCATCATGGAAGCAAGCTGTTCTACGATGAAAGTACTTGTTTCTTCTATGGAATGCCCAAGAATCAGTGCACAAAGAACCGGTGCAATGAAAAGTACAAAGTTAAATGGAAGTTTTTTTGTTATAACAGTGGCAACTACAATGAGAATCAGAATAAATGCCATGATTAAAGTAGCGTTCATAAATAAATCCTTTCGTTTATTATAGTTATTTACTTAAATATGCTTTTTAATAAATTCATCTACAATGTTAAGATTTTCCGTTGTCCAGAAAGCGTTATCGCCATGAACTGCATTTTCCATTATATAGAATGTAACGTCTTTTTCTTCTTCGCGAAGTTTTTTGTAAAGACGTACGCTCTGTCTCCAGGATACAGTGTCATCCCCTGTTCCATGCATCATAAGGATTGGAGGAATTGGTGTGACTTTTTCTACATAATTAGCGCAGGTGACCGGGACAGAAAGTTCTGGATGTTCATAAACATTATTGCCGCCGATCAACTTTCCTTCCGGACTGTCTGGCTCGCCCTGGTTTAAAGTGGTAGGGAAGTCTTCTTTCTGACGAACATCTGTCACACCGTAAAAATCAACGATAGCCTTTACTTGGCAAGAATATTCATTGTAGTCTTCCGTATCTAAAATGTCCTGTCCAGCAGTGATTCCGGCGAGTACAGCAGTATGTCCGCCGCTGGAATCTCCCATGATGAAAATGTTATCTACATCGATATGATATTCTTCTGCGTGTTTTCTTAAAAATCTTATGCCGGTTTTTGCATCCTGAACCTGTGCAGGAAAAGTAGCCAGATCACTTTCTCTATACTGTAAAATAGCAGTTACGAAACCTCTTCTTGCAAGATCAGCCATGGCAGAAAGACGTTTATACTGATCTTGCTTCAGCCATGCAGAACCCTGCACATAAAGAATCGTCGGATATTTCTGCTGTGCAGATTCTGGTTTTACTTCTGGTACGAGCATTTGTAACGTACGCTCACCCTCTGGACGTGTAACATAAACAACGTCATGTTTATAAACATGGTAGATTTCCTGACCAGTTGCCTTTATATGATGAACTTCTTTCATCTGTGGAACTGCCTGGAAAAAAGTTTCAAAATCTGTGTTTTTTATTTCTTCTGGTGTCATTTGTATCTCCTTTCTAACCCTTGCTTATGCCGGAGTATATACAGTAAAATATATATTCAAATCGCAGCTGATATAAACTCAAACAGCTTATATTGTTAATTATATAACCATGTCTTGCTCGCAGGTCAATCTGTCAAAATGTATAAAAATCATAATAATTTTTGTATAAAATAACAAAAAAATTTTTATAATTAACTGTAAAAGTGTTTCAGCTGTTTCTTTAAATTTGGGTATTTTTTCAAGTGAATATAAAAACAGTTTCTGAGTGTACTAATGATTTAGAAATAGTTTGGAAATAATTTAGAAGATGGCAAAAAACCTGTGAGTAGCTCACAGGTTTTGGACAAGAAATTTCTTGTTTTCTTATAGAACATAGTATTGTTTTGACCCTAACATCATATGATTTTGATATAACCTGAAAGAAATTTGATGAAATCAGGTAAAGTTATAATAATTTTTTAAACAACCATTTGATTCATTTCTTCTGAAGCCAAAACACAGAAACGAAAATAGTCTTTTCTTTCCCCGGTTTCATCAAGAGTGATCCGCAGGCGGAAACCATACACAGGAGCTTTAGGAATACCGGATTTATATTCATTATAATAACGAAGGAACTCGTTAATCAAGTCTCCCTCAGAAGCGTAATGGCCTCCAAGGCATAGGTAAGCAGTAAACATTCTGCCTCCGGAAATCTTTTCAAATCCTTTTTTATCTTTCATAAAATCATTATCCGTATCTATAGAGATTCCATGTCCCCATGAAAATGCAGAAAGATCTCCTTTGAAGTATTCGGGAGAAAGTTCCAGTAAAGAACTGCTTTTGGGAGCATATTCTGCGAGATTGATTCCATCGGATTCACAGGAGGCCTCATCCATGTAGTTCAGTCCTTTTGTCTGACGGCGAAAATAAAAGTCAGGGCAATCCTCAATGTACCATTTGCCAAGTCTACGGTCTAACTCAGCCAGTTCTTTTCGATAATTTTCTATAAGTTCACGAGTATTTAGTAATTCCGTTACCTCTGTGGCAAGTTCCTGACTTCTTTTTTCAAGAAGTGACGAAAGAAGAGCATTATCCCCTTCTTTAAGAAGAAGCTGGATGTCTTTTAAGGAAAATCCCATATTTCGATATTTCATACATTCATAAATATCTGTACAGCTTTTTACATCGTAGGAACGATAATTGGATTGTTCTCTTCTGCTTGAGGAAATCAACCCCAGTTTTTCGTAATATTTAATAGTATGGACGGATACGCCGGTAAATTTAGAAAGCATTCCGACAGTTTTTTCATTCATGATTTCACCTGCCTGTATATTTGGTATTACTGTAATTGTATAATTCCCCTTTGATACCAGATTGCTACGTGACTGCACTCTCGCAAGCAAGCTTGCATCGGCTTTCTGACTTTTGACTCTGGTATCATTACATTATAATAGATCCCACTGAAAAGTAAAAGCAGGAATATATAGAATCGGCTGTGAAATCCATAGAAGTTATTATATATTTAAAAAACGGACAACGCCAGAATAATATGCGTTGTCCGTTTCTTTAATCATGAAGCATTATTTTGAGTCTTTACAAAATGAAATACAGACAGATATTCTTTTGTAATCATACAAACTGCTTATACTTCTGTAATCAAGTATCCTTTTTCTTCAAGTGTTTTTTCAATCAGATCGAGTGTTTTTTCGGAATCTGCTTCTACTGTATGGTAATGGTAGTTAGATGTGATATTTTTAAGAGGGCTTGACTTGCCGTTCTTAATATCATCGATAAATGCCTTTACTTTTAATCGGGAAGAAATGCCAAGTGGGGCTTCCATATGACCGTATACCCGGTGATTGACCATTACGTTTACAACAGTGCCGCCCAAATCCACAATCGAGTAAAGTTCATCTTCTGTCTGAGCATCTGTGTGACTAACTTTAAATACTCTTGTAATTGTATGCGGAGCATTCAAAATGTATCCACGATTAGTAGAGATAATGTCATAACCTGCGGTACGAAGCAGAGCGATATCCTGCACGATTACCTGACGGCTGACATCATAAAGCTGTGCCAGAGTCTTACCGGAAATTGGTGAAGTGCTGCTTTTTATTGTATTAATTAATTCTTCTCTTCGTTTCGAACCAGTCATTGTATATCATTTTCCCTTTCATTAATTACAGAGCGTGAAGATTCTTCAGTGAAATATCAAGAACAGGTGCGGAATGAGTTAGCGCACCACTTGATATATAGTCTACTCCAAGAGAAGTCAGGTGGTCAATATTTTCTTTTGTTACATTACCAGAACATTCTGTTTGAGCACGTCCGTCAATAATACGAATCGCTTCTTTCATTTCCTCAACAGACATGTTGTCAAGCATGATAATATCCGCACCAGCTTCTACTGCTTCTTTTACCATGTCAAGATTTTCAACTTCAACTTCAATCTTACGTACAAATGGAGCATATTCCTTTGCCATCTGTACAGCCTTCGCTACGCTACCTGCTGCACCGATATGGTTATCCTTTAAAAGAACCCCATCGGAAAGATTATAGCGATGATTGAATCCGCCGCCGGCACGAACTGCATATTTTTCAAAAATACGCATGTTAGGTGTTGTCTTTCTTGTATCTAAAAGCTTTGTCTTTGTTCCTTTTAAAAGAGCAGAAACCGTATGTGTGTAAGTGGCGATTCCACTCATACGCTGAAGATAGTTCAGTGCAACACGTTCACCGGACAAAAGCACACGAATATCTCCGGTAACTGTTCCCATGAGCTGTCCCTTTTTTACGGCATCCCCATCTTTACAGAGAAATTCTGTCTTTGTGTTCTCATCTAATAATTCAAATACTCTTTTAAATACATCCAGTCCGGCAACAATACCATCCTGCTTACAGATGAGCTGTACTTCACCTTCTACAGCCTCTTTCATAACAGAGTTGGTTGTAACATCCTCACTGGAAATATCTTCCTGCAGAGCGAGACGAATCAATTCGTCTGCCTGAAGTTTCATGGAAATTGTATTCATAGGTAGTTTCCTTTCTATATAAATAATACATAAATTTATACGGCTGCAGATTCACTGAAGTCTACAGGTTTAACAGTCTGTTCTAAACCACATATCTTACGTGCGGCTCTTTTTGCAAAGACAAGACTTTCAAGAAGAGAGTTACTTGCCAGACGATTCGCTCCATGTACACCATTACAACTTGTCTCACCAACAGCATAAAGATGATCCATAGAAGTCTTGCTGTCACTATCTACCCAGATACCACCCATAAAATAATGCTGTGCAGGGACAACCGGTATCCACTCTTTTAATACATCATATCCCTCTTCCAGACATCTCTGATAAATATTTGGGAAATGATTGAGAATCGTCTCTTTATCAATATGTTCCATAGAAAGCCAGACATGACTGGTTCCGTCTTTTTCCATCTGTGCCTTGATTGCTTTCGTAACAACATCACGTGAAAGAAGCTCATTTACAAAACGTTCTCCGTTCTTATTATAGAGAACTGCACCCTCTCCACGTACCGATTCAGAAATCAAAAATCTTCTTCCCGGTTCTTTGGAATAAAGAGTGGTAGGATGAATCTGAACATAGTCAAGATGCTCTAAACGAATTCCATGCTTCTTAGAAATATCTAACGCATCTCCTGTCAGATGAGGGAAGTTTGTAGAGTGCTTATAACATCCACCGATACCACCGCTTGCAAAAATCGTATCCTCGGCACGGATGTGCATGATCCCGCCATCCTTTGTTTTAGCGATAATACCTGCACAATGTCCGTCCTGTACAATAATATCTGTCATGGTCGTATATTCATAAATCGTTACATTCGGAAGCTTTTTCACCTGTGCAAGAAGCTTGCTCGTAATCTCCTGTCCTGTGATATCCTCGTGAAAAAGAATTCTTGGTCTGGAATGTGCCCCTTCTCTTGTATAGAGAAGTTTATCACCGTCATGAGCAAAATCAACACCATAGCCGATCAGGTCATGAATAATCTCCTGAGAACTGCGAATCATAATGTCAACTGATTCTTTACGGTTCTCGTAATGCCCTGCCTTCATCGTATCTTCAAAATAGTTGTCATAATCATTCTCATCTGTTAAAACACAGATACCACCCTGTGCAAGAAAAGAATCACTGCTCTCTAAATCTGATTTGGTAATCATAATAATATTTTTATCTTTTGGAAGATTTAACGCAGAAAATGTACCGGCTACACCTGTACCGACTATTACTACATCTGTCCTAAAATCCATTGCTGTTTACCTCCTGCTTACTACTTTGCAGCCAGCTCAAGCATCTTTTCGAGAGGCTTTTTAGAATTCTCTCTTAAAGCATCACTGACATGCACTTCATTCTCTCCTGTCTTCAATACGTGGAGAATCTTCTCCAAAGTATTTTTCTTCATATTCGGGCAGACTGGAAGCCTGTCTGGATAATAAAATGTCTTATCTGGATTCTGTGTCTTTAACTTATAACCAACACCTTCTTCTGTACATACGATAAATTCCTGACAGTCACTCTCTGTAACATAATTAATAATACCGGAAGTACTTCCAACATAATCTGCCATTAAAAGAATAGACTCCTGACATTCTCCATGGGCAACAATCTGTGCATCTGGATGCTGTGCCTTTACATTCGCAACATCTTCCGCCTCAATACGCTCATGTGTCGGGCAAAATCCATTATTATAAACAAAATTCTTCTCCGGCACCTGACTGGCAACATAGTGAGCCAGATTACGGTCAGGGATAAAGAAAATATTCTTCTGCGGCAGCTCCTTTACAATCTTAACTGCATTTGCGGAAGTAACACAAACATCAGAATACTCCTTGAGCGCTGCAGTAGAATTGATGTAACATACTACTGCAAGATCATCGTATTCCGAACGAACCTTCTTGATCGTCTCGATTTCTGCCATATGCGCCATCGGACAGTCCGCATTCATATCCGGCATTAAAACGGTCTTCTTCGGATTTAAAATCTTTGCACTCTCGCCCATAAAAGAAACACCACAAAAAACGATTGTCTGCTCTTTTAACTTTGTAGCAACCTTGCTCAAATAAAATGAATCTCCTATGTAATCAGCGATTTCCTGCACCTCAGGACGCACATAGTAATGTGCAAGAATCACTGCATCTTTTTCTTCTTTTAACTTCTTTATTTCTTCTACAATTGTCATGAAATACCCTCCTGTAAGGTATGGCCTTTAAAGACCCCCTTCTGATTTTTGCCAAATTTCTGTCCATTATAACACCAAACTTTACATATGACAAGACACCTGTTAAAAAAGTGTAAAGAAGTTTACAACAATGGCAGGGATTCTATATCATATAAGAATTCCCTGCCATTTATGCTGCATACCATATTTATTTTTCCAATATAAATATTATTTTACAGTAATCGTAAATGTTACTTTTTCTTTATTTGCTGTATTTGTACACGTAACTGTTGTCTTTCCAGGTTTTATCCCAACAAATTCCATTTCATCATCATATATTCCATCATCCATATCTTCGAATGTAAGAACAGAAGAATCTTCTACTGTCCATTTTAACTGACGGTCTTTTACTCCTTTTCCTTTTGTCTTCTTAACTTCAAGTTCTAATTCACCATTTACTCTTATACTACGTTTCAGAGAGCCTTTTGCACAAATCGTTTTATTTTGGGAAGATGCTTTTATTGTTTTTTTAACATTTTTCACTGTAATCTTAAAATTAATTTTTTTATCGGTTTTTGTATTTCGACAAGTAATTTTTGTTGTGCCTGCTTTCAGTGCCTTAAATTTAATATCATCATCATGTCTTTCTTTCCCGGCAAATGTTACAATAGAAGAATCTTTAATACTCCAAGTCAGGTTTTTATCTTTAACAGACTCTGGCTTATCTACTTCTAGTTCAAATATCTTTCCTTTAATAATACTACGTTTCTTTTTTCCCTCTCTCGAAATGTCTTTTTTCTTTGTAGCTGCCTGCACAGTATTAACATTTCCAATTGCAGGGGTGGTATAACCTGCCGCAAACAAAATAGTAAATAATAATACAACTGCCATCCCAGGGAATAAATACCTTCTTTTTCTCATAGTTTTCTCCTTTCATTTTGCATAATTTTTGTAATCTTTTAAGATTTTATTGAATAACTTCCTTTATTTTATATCTTGATTATACTCACAAAAAATGAGAAAATCATTAAAAAGCATATTTAAAAATGACAGATGATCAAGTTAAGAAAGGAGTATAAATCTATGAGGATGCTGATTGTTGAAGATGAAAAAGATTTATGTAATATTTTAAAAAAACGGTTACAAAAAGACTATACTATTGATATTTGTATGGATGGCGAAATTGCTAAAGATTATCTGAATACCTATACGTATGATATTATTTTACTTGATATTATGCTCCCTAAAATAGATGGAATCACTCTTTTAAAATGGCTGCGAAACCAAAAGAAGACTACACCTGTTCTTTTGCTGACTGCAAAAAGTTCTATTGAAGAACGAGTAAATGGATTAGATTCCGGTGCAGACGATTATTTAATCAAACCGTTTGCTTTTGAAGAACTACAGGCCAGACTTCGAGTTTTGCTTCGAAGAAATATAGCAGCAGATCCAAGCGACATTCTTATTTATGAAGACCTTGTAATGGATACGAAAAAGAAAAAAGTCAGCCGTAATGGTAAGGAAATTTCCCTTACTACAAAAGAATATAAATTACTGCAATATATGATGCGTAATCCTGGACATGTTCTTTCACGTGATCAGCTTGAACAGCGAGGCTGGGACAGTACTTTTGAGGGAGGTTCTAATATTATTGATGTCTATATCCGTTATCTCCGAAAAAAAATTGACTCCGATTATGAAAAAAAATTAATCCACACTGTATATGGTAAAGGATATTGTTTAGGAGAGTAAGTATGAAAAGTTCAAAACTATCAATAAAATTTCGAATCACCTTTTGGTATACGCTTGTGTTTTCTCTTATTCTGGCTCTCGTATTTTTTTATATTTATTTTCTTTCTAAAAGCTACAGTATCCATGATCTTCAGGAAGAGCTAAAAGATGAATCCGCTGATATGCTGGAAAATTTATATGATAAGTCCAACAGGAATGATATTTTGTATAATGCAGACTGGACAAAATTCTATGATGATAATGTTTCTATCAGTTTATATGACAAAAACAGTTCTTTTATAAATGGTGTTTTGCCAGAACATTTTCCTAATAAAGTTCCATTTATCAACAATAAGGTACGACAGATAAAATCTGATAAAAATATCTGGTTAGTATATGACTATTGTTATGAAGAATCTCCGGAAGATTCCATATGGGTTCGAAGCATCGCTTCTTATGGACATTGGTCAAGAATTCTTTATAATATGCTATGGATTTTTGCGGTTCTTTTCCCTATTACTGTTTTCATCTCCGCCTTTGTCGGCTACCATATATTAAAAAAAGCGTTACAACCAATTTACACGATCAGTGATATGGCAAAAGAGATATCCTTTTCCGTCAATCTTTCAAAACGTATTGAAACATCAAACACTCATGACGAATTTTCTTACTTGGCTGATGCATTTAATTCTATGATTGCTAAACTGGAAAAGTCTTTTGAAAAAGAGAAACAATTCACATCCGATGCAGCTCATGAACTAAGAACACCAATTTCAGTAATACAAAGCCACTGTGAATATTGCCTTGATGAACTAAAGCTCACCGATAGTGTTCGGGAAGAAATTGAGATTATTTATAAAAAAACAACCTATATTGGCCAGCTGATTTCTCAGCTTCTTACTATATCCCGCACAGATAAGCATAGTTTTAAGCCTCAAAAAGAAGAAGTAGACCTTACTCTTTTAATAGAATCTGTCATAGAAGAACTTCAGCAAAAGGCAGCTTATAAAAATATTTCTCTTTTATTTGAATATATCCCCCAAAATGAATCATATATTATTCAGGGAGACACGATGCTCCTAATGCGTATGATTTATAATCTTATAGAAAATGCGATCAATTATGGTATAAACGGCGGATGTGTCTGGATTAATCTTATAAAGAATCAGAAAAACACTGATATCATCATCAAAGATAACGGTATCGGTATCGAAAAAGAACATCTTGATAAAATATGGAATCGTTTCTATCGAGTTGATAAAAGCAGGAGCGCCGGGGAAGGCTTTGGACTTGGACTTTCTATGGTTCGTTTTATTGTAGATATTCATGGCGGAAGTATTGCCGTAAAAAGTAAACCTGGATACGGAACTACATTTACTGTGTCATTATAAAGCAATATCATTGACCACCCCCTGATTTTTGCCAAATTTCTGCCCATTATAACACCAACATTTACATCTAACAAGACACCTGTAAAAAAAGTGTAAAGAAGTTTCTGATAGTGTTTGACCACCGCCTCTTTTCTATGTTACAATTAAGATGAACATATATATTGATATGCGATTAAGAGGAGGGCCGGATATGATTTATTTGACAATTCTCAATACAATATCTATTCTATTTTTAAGAATCGGGCGAAGGCTCTTGTCCGGTTTTCGTGGTGTGATAAAGCTGATTTTTTAAGCGTCTTTTTGTCATGTACAAAAAGACGCTTTTTTTGACCCGGAAACTCTATGAGCAAATACATACTCATTCTGTAAATGGTACGATTTCTACCTTATATGACGGAAAGTCACAGGGGCTTTTCCTGACAGAATGTTATGATGGGGCTGATCCAGAGGAGGCTTATGATGATGATGTAGAAACTTCTGTTCCTTATAAAGGCAAACCGAGGCCAGACGATATCAGCAAAGGAATCTACCGAATAAATGATGCTTTTGCCAATTATAATATTTTACTTAAAAAATATGGATACAGCATGAAAAAGATTGGTTTTACCAAATGGAAAAATACAAATAACTAATACGGTACCGAAGTCTCTTTCCGGTATTCTGTCATATGTCATCATAATACAGTAAATGAATAATTAATTCTTCATAAATGCAAAAATGAGAGCAGCCACGATCGCTGCTCTCTTTGGAGAAGGTATTCTTGTTACACTAAATGCAACAAAACTTATAATGTATTGGGGGGGGTTACGAGTATTATAATAGCATTTCCTACCACGAAAGTGTGCATAAACATGAAGAAATTTCAAAATATTTTTTATGCATTTTTCGCAATGAAATACCCCTATTTGCCAATATTAAACTCAATCTTTTGTTCATATATAACAACTTCCTACAGTATTCAACGAAAAACACCAATTTTGTACTTGTAAAAATACTTTTTATGAAGAAAAGAAACAGCAACCAGAAATGCTGTAAATTTTATTTTGAAAGAATCTATGAAATAATTTGAGAAAAACACAAAAAAAGATGACCATCGAACGGTCATCTTTTTGGAGAAGGTATTTTTTGTTACTTATTGGGTGTAGCAAAACTATATAATGTATTGGGGGGGTACGAGTATTATAATAGCATTGGGTCACCCGAAAGTGTGCATAAAGTTTTAATGAATTGAAAAAAATTTTTGTGCAGATTCGTTCGAATTCTGACGACTTTTGTCATTCTGACTGAAAGACTATAAATTCTCCTCGGCTGCTTTATCATTTTTAAACAATGCTTCAAATTCTTCTCGGCTAATACGCTCTTTTTCAAGAAGTAAGTTCGCACAGGAATGAAGTACATCCATATTTTCTGTGAGGATTCTCTTCGCGTCTGTGTAGCAATCGTCAACAAGCTTCTTTACTTCTTTGTCAATGATGCTTGCGACTTCCTCGCTGAAGCTTCTGGAGTGACCGAGGTCACGTCCGAGGAATACTTCGTCTGTGTTCTCTTCGTAGTTGATAAATCCGAGTCTGTCGGACATACCGAACTTCGTAATCATACTTCTTGCGGTATCTGTTACCTGTTTGATGTCCTGAGACGCTCCTGTGGTTACATCGTCAAAGATTAATTCTTCGGCGATACGTCCGCCCATGCCGACTTTGATTTCCTGAATCATGCGGCCTTTTGTCTCAAATACGTTATCATTCTCTGGTACAGGCATTGTGTATCCTGCTGCCCCCATACCAGTAGGAATGATGGATACGGTGTATACAGGGCCTACATCTGGCAGTAAATGGAATAAGATTGCATGGCCTGCTTCATGGTAGGCTGTGATCTTACGCTCTAATTCTGGCACAAGACGGCTCTTTTTCTCAGTTCCGATTCCAACCTTAATGAAAGACTTTCTGATATCCTCCATGCGGATGAATCGTGCATTATTTCTTGCTGCATGGATTGCCGCTTCATTCATAAGGTTCTCAAGATCTGCTCCAGAGAATCCTGGTGTTGTGCGGGCAATCTGGTGTAAATCTACGTCTTCTGCAAGTGGTTTGCCTTTTACATGGACTTTAAGGATTTCTTCTCTTCCCTTTACGTCTGGTCTGCCAACTGCTACTTTACGGTCAAAACGGCCTGGTCTTAAAATAGCAGGGTCAAGAATATCTACTCGGTTTGTTGCTGCCATCACGATGATTCCTTCATTCACTCCGAAACCGTCCATTTCTACGAGGAGCTGGTTCAATGTCTGTTCTCTTTCATCATGGCCGCCGCCAAGTCCGGTACCTCTTCGTCTTGCCACCGCATCAATCTCATCAATGAAAACGATACATGGTGCATTTCTCTTTGCATCTTCAAATAAATCTCTTACACGGGAAGCTCCGACACCGACAAACATTTCCACAAAGTCGGAACCGGAAATACTGAAGAATGGCACGCCTGCTTCGCCGGAAACGGCCTTGGCAAGAAGAGTCTTACCTGTTCCTGGAGGACCTACTAAAATAACACCTTTCGGAATTCTCGCACCTACTTCAATGTATTTCTGCGGACTCTTTAAAAAGTCTACGATTTCTTTTAATTCTTCTTTTTCTTCCTGTAATCCTGCAACTTGGTCAAAACGGATATTCTGAGATTCCGGGTCCTGCATTTTTGCGCGGCTCTTTCCGAAATTCATCATCTTATTTCCGCCGCCGCCACCGCCGGAAGCACGGCTTATCATACCAAACATGAACATCATGATCACACCAATGACGATCCACGGCAAAATCATGGAAAGCCAGCCTGCATCGGATGACTTCACATCGTCTACCTGACAGGATACTTTATACTGCTGTGCCAGATCAATGACCTTATTCACGTCAGTTACATGTGCTACTTTCTTCTCTCCATCATTCAGTTTTACAATGGCAGAACCTGTAGGAACCTGTGCGTTCTGCACTACTTCTATTGACTTTACTTTATTCTTTGCGATATCGGACTCCAGTCTTTCGTAAGAATACGAACTGCTGCCGCTCCCCGACATCAGATTCTTTTCAGCAAAATAATTGCCAAACATATATACCGCCAGGAACACTACCAGTAAAATGGCAGTATTTCTCATATTTCTATTCAACATTGTCTCCTTTCTCTTCCCCGGAAGCCTGCTCTGCTCCCTCCTCAGCATCTTCTGCTGCCTCTGGTTCTACAACTCCGATAAATGGAAGATTTCTATATTTTTGTGCATAGTCAAGTCCGTATCCAATAACGAACTCATCTGGAATATCAAATCCAAGATAATCAATCTGAACTTCTACCTCACGGCGGTCTGGTTTATTTAAAAGGGCACACAGACGGATACTCTTTGGATTTCTCTGTTTTAATACAGGGATAAGGTAGTGAAGTGTTCTTCCGGAGTCAATGATATCCTCCACGATAATTACTTCCTTGTTCTCCATTGTATCATCTAAATCCTTCTTAATACGAACGATTCCTGAACTCTCTGTCGCATCTCCGTAGCTGGATACCTGCATAAAGTCCAGAGAAACCGGAACTGTAATTCTCTTTGCTAATTCGCAGGCAAAAAATACACCGCCCTTTAAAATACAAATGAGGTGAACTTCTTTTCCTGCATAATCTTTGCTAATCTGTTCACCGATTTCTTTAATCTTTGCGTCTACAGTTTCTTCTGGAATCAAAACATTAATCTTATCTGCCATTTCCGTGTCCTCCATTAAAAAATTCTCTAATTCTCTTCTTTCTCCTGCACCGATACTCTAAGCACCCGCTTTGTCTCGCTGCTTACCTTGTAAAACTCGCTGATGCGTCCTCCGATTATCCACATAATATGGGAACCATCTGCCAGCAGAAGCTGCCCGTCTCTGTCCGAAGCAGGAATTTTCGTATCAATAAAATAGCGTCCCAGTGATTTACGCCGTCCTTCTTTATCCATAATAAAATAATCGCCGGTATCTCTGGTTCTTAAACAGGGTTTACATTTCATTTTATCATAATCAAAGTATTTCACACAATCCCTTTTTGCAACTTTCCCGCCATTCCACGGTAAAATGGAAAAATGGATTGTAAATTTTTGCAATAATGTCTCATTTGACAATACTATCGTTTCTTCTGCCCTTGATTCTTCTGATTCGGCAGTCAGCTGCAAATATACTGGCTGCATTTTATCTTCTGAATGATTACCACATTTTTTATTTTTTTTATTTAAATTCTCTAAATTCTGTTCATCACTCTTTTGTTGCCCATCTTTTTGTTTATTTTTATCTGAAAATGTTACATCAGTCGACAACTTCATTAATAAAAGTCCATCCCGCACTCGCTTTGCAAGCACCCCATACGGACAATTCTGCTGCTTACCTTCTTTATTTGCCATCAGTGCAAGCAGTTGTTCCACATGGACGAGGGAAATGTCTTTTCGGTGTCCCGATATTTCAAAAAGCATCCGTCTCATCATTTCCTTTTGTTCAAAAAGACTCATCACAGAAAATGTTTTCTCTGCCAAAAACAGCTCTCCCTGTTCATTTGTTATTACATTTTCATTATATAATTTTTCCATTTGCGGGGTAACATATGCTAAAAGCTCCTGCATCTGCATTCCAAGCTCGCTGATATGTGCCGCTGCCTTTTGATTGACATGTTCCATCTCCGGCAAAATGCGGTGACGGATATAATTGCGGCTGTATTCTTCATTCGTATTCGTGCTGTCATCGACATAATTCTGCCCGATATTTTGAAGAATATCCATGATTTCTTCCCTGCTTAAACAGAGAAATGGACGGATAATCTTTCCATTGACCGGCAAAATGCCCGCCATTCCCTGCGGTCCAGTCCCTCGCAGCATCCGAAATAAAATCGTTTCCGCCGCATCATTTTGATGATGCGCCACCGCAATCTTTCCACAATGATACTCTTTCGCATATTTTTCGAAACACTCATAGCGGGCGATTCTGCCCGCTTCTTCCTCAGAACATTTTTTCTGCCGGCTCTCCTCTTTTATATTACGGTACTCCACATTTAGCGAGAGGTTCCACTTGTGGCAGAAATCCTGCACGAACTCTTCATCCCGCTTTGCCTCCTCACCACGAAGCATGTGATTAATATGTACTGCGTACAATTTTAAAGAAAGAGCCTCCCTCCTTGCAAGAAAATATCTCGCAAGACAAACGGAATCCGCTCCTCCGGAAATCCCAAGTAAAATCGAGTCTCCCTCCTGTACCATTTTCCATTTTTTCAAGAAAGAATCTACTCTCTCCCAATGTTTATCCCACATTTTTGTGTTCCTTTCTCCCAGATAGCAGCTACCAGCACCGTTCGGTCATCGTCATAACCGTCCTCTAACACCGGAACTGCTTCTATCAATTCATTTGCAAAAACCTGTGCATTATTTGTCTTTATCTTTCCAATCAGGCTTTCCATACGAAATGAAATCTCAGGCATATTTTCAAATTCCAACATTCCATCCGATACCATGATTACCATATCTCCATCATATAGCTTTTTATATTTCAAGTCAAACTGCTGTCCAATTCGGCATCCTGGAGGAAGCGCAGCTGGCATAATCCTCTCTACTGAATTTTTATGCCGGATAAATGTAGCCATTCCCCCTGCCTTTAACAATTTTAATATCCCTGTTTTTAATGAAATAACCGCCGCATCTATCGTAGAAAATGCTCCCTTATCCTGAAATAAAAGAGCATCCTGTATCATTTCCAGTGCAAACTCTTCTGAGATTCCTGCTTCAAGCAAATCTTCCAATGTCTCAATCAATCTCCGGCTATCCTCATTCGCTTTTTTTCCAGTACCCATTCCATCTGACAAAAGCATGACTGCTCTTTTTCTTCCAAAATTAGTAAATGAAAATGTATCTCCACAAACATCTTCTCCTTTTTTATTACAACATCTTTGTCCAAAAACGACATGAAAACCATTCTCCTCTATAAAAGAAATCCTGTTCTCTCCCGGCCTAAGCCATGTTGTTTCCATGTTCCTGTAAAAATTCCTCTTGTAATATGTATTCAGGCATTTTCTTACCAGTTCTGCTTTCTTTGTCCCCAAAAGAGGCTGCACCTGTACCGTCACCTGAAGCAATCCACTTCCATCTTTATATTCTTTTCCCTTTATAAAATGAATTCCTTTTCTGAAAAAAAGCGTTTTTAATGCCATCTTTTTTCGTCCACAAATTTCTTCACCTTTTTGCATATTTACCCGGCACTCCCGAAGAAAAAGGCGCTGTTCATCTAACTGCCGGCACATAACCTGTTTTATCTCATCATACCTTTGTTCCCAGTATATGTTTTGATAAATGAGACGATATAACCATGATATTTCTTCCATAAATGGCTGAAAAAAAACACAATTCCTGCGAAATTCTGAGGATGCCATCCGCCCGTCTACCCCAGAACACTGGTAAGCCTGCTCCAATATCGAAGCAATTTCTCCAATCGTTTCTTTTTGTCTGCTTCCATAACATTCTCTATATTTAGGACATTTGCGGCATACATCCTGCATGATTGACTGACACAAAAAATCCATGTCATTACCCAGCACATCTTTTTTCTCTATTTTCATCAGTTCAATCAATCTGGAAAGTCCCTCTTCAAAAAGAAGCAGGCGCTGTATGGCATCCTGCTCGTTATAACTTCTGTTATGCATAATACCTTCCCTCCACAATACGATTTCAGAATCATTATAGTTGATTCTTCGAATCAGATATGTCGATTGGTGGCAACGCCGACGAAAAGCTGAGGCTTCTGGTTTGTCGCTGGCAAAGGAGACGCTCTCAGGGAATATAATAGTCCATATTTGTGACTTTCGTCGCGGCGTGTTGAATACTCGCTTACGCGCTCGTGTTCAACACTTGCTCCCAGGCCACAGATACTATTGATACAGGGTTCAGAGTTCTGTCTTCTGGGGGGATTCAGAAAACCTATCGGTTGCTCTGGAGAGTGGGGAAGAATGTAGTTTTTTGGTAGGATTTGAGGGAGAGAGCTGGAAGGTTTGGCTGGATTCAAGTTATCTATAGAGTAGAAAAAGATTAAAAAACTAAAAACTTACTATTTAATAGAAACCCCTCCTGAGAATCCCCAAATCCTCCCCCCCTATTTTATAAAATTTAGTTTGCCAAAGTCAGAAAACAAAAAAATTTTATAAAATATTTGTTAAATATTGTTTAGTTTTTGAAAAGTTGTGTTTTAAAAACTAATTTATGTTATAATCGTATTACAATAAAGTAAATAAAAGAGTATTGTCGGGGAAGGCAGCATAATTGGGATTTTCTATTATCAAAAGTTATAGAAGACCACAAATACTGTGTGGGCGAAAAGTACTCCTGTTGCAGGCAGGCTTTCTTTCACATAAGAGTTACAAGAAAGTCAGCAAAGAATGGAGAGGTGTTTATGAAGCATGTTTTGATAATAGAGGATGAAAGAGCTGTTGCAGAATTAGAAAGAGATTATTTGGAGATTAATTCTTTTAAAGTATCTATTGAAGAAACGGGTGAAGGCGGATTACAAAGAGCGTTGAAAGGAGATATTGATCTTATTATATTGGATTTGATGCTTCCTGATATGGATGGATTTGAGATATGCCGGGAGCTTCGCCATAGAATAGATATACCAATTCTTATTGTTTCCGCAAAGAAAAGTGATATTGATAAGATAAGAGGATTGGGCATTGGAGCAGATGATTATATTACGAAGCCATTTAGTCCGAACGAACTGGTTGCAAGGGTAAAAGCACATTTAAATCGCTATATCAGACTCACCAGGAAACGTATTGATGTAAATGAATATATAGAATACCCAGGATTGAAAATCGATAAAAGTGCCCGTAGAGTCTTCGTAAATGAAGAGGAAAGATTTTTTACTACTAAGGAATTTGATCTTCTTACTTATCTCGCAACACATCCAAATCATGTATTTTCCAAAGATGAATTATTCAGTGCAGTGTGGGGAATGGATTCAATGGGTGAGATTGCGACAGTAACAGTTCATATTAAAAAGATACGAAAGAAAACAGAGAATGCAAATGTAAAGTCCGGATATATTGAAACGGTCTGGGGATCAGGTTATCGTTTTAGAGTTATTGACAGTGATGTAAGTGGAGAAAGAGAAAGTATTGTAGATGCCATTTGATTTTAAGGCTCTGAATAAGTATAATAGAGGAGATAAAAGACTGAAGTAATAGAGGAGTAGTAAAGAATATATGCTAAAGAAAAAGAGAGTTCCGATTGTATTTGAAGACGATGCAGTAATTGTATGTGAAAAACCTGCAGGTATGCCGGTACAGAGCGATCATACAAGAGATATGGATGTGCTTACAATACTAAAGCATCATATTTTTGAGGAGCAAAATAGTGAGGAAGAACCATATCTTGCCGTTGTTCACCGTCTGGACAGACCAGTAGGTGGATTGATGGTTCTTGCTAAGACAAAAGAGGCTGCTGCAAATCTTAGCGAACAGATTCAAAATTTTGAATTTGAAAAAAATTACCAGGCAGTTGTGTGTGGAAATCTTAGAGAGGACTTTGGAACTTTTGAAGATTATCTCCTGAAAAATGGAAAGACAAATAAAACAGAAGTAGTGAAAGCAGGAACACCGGGAGCCAGGAAAGCAGAACTGGATTATGAATTGATTGACTGTATTGAGACAAAAGAAGGAGTGCTTACATGGATCCTTGTCATTCTTCATACAGGCCGTCATCACCAGATTCGAGTACAGTTTGCTTCTCGTGGACTTGGACTTTACGGCGATACAAAATATAATCCAAAGTTCCAGAAAACGAAAAAGAAATATACAGAGATTGGATTATATTCTACAAGGATATCCTTTAATCATCCGGTAACTGGGGAGAGAATGACATTTAAGATAGAACCATCAGGAGAAGCATTTGAGAAGATGGATGTAGAAGCATTTTAAAAAATAGCACTGCCAG
>ENA-OWRJ01001857-OWRJ01001857.1-human-gut-metagenome-genome-assembly--contig:-NODE-1857-length-20272-cov-3.287877_pt1 | contig 20272 bp, 23 predicted proteins | sample MGYA00248269_ERZ651897 | MGnify/ENA primary metagenome ERZ651897 (study PRJEB26924, sample SAMEA4378252) | human gut metagenome | biome: human gut; feature: human-associated habitat; material: faeces...
GACTTGTTCTTGTCGTAGAGCGTATGTTTTGAAGTCGCTCTAATTTGATTACTGAGATATCATGTGCTTTTGCTGTATTTACAATTTCACGACTTAGCTTATGATCTATATCTTTCATGATACGTTGTTCTTTGTTGTTGATTTTAACAACCGCCTTTGGCTTCTTAGCTTTTTGAAATCTTTTTCTAAGATTATTGTAGTGTCTTCTTATATATTTGTTTTTTCTCCCGTTTCCATAAAACTTGACACTTCCATCTGGACAATAGCTTACAGCAGGACATTTGATTCCAAGATCAACGCCCATGACATTGTCATTTGAAGAAGCAGCATCTTCTTTGGTATCATAGACGATTTGTGATACGAGGTCATATCCTTTTACAACAATACGCATCGTTCCTAATTTACTGGATGAAAAAATTGATTTCTGTCTTTTGGATATTTTTGTCTTGACTGATATACGTTTTGACTTTCCATTGATGATTACTGGAAAGCCAATACAGTCATCACTGATTCTAAAATTTTGGTTGTTGATATAACAACACATTTTTTTCAAAACAGGAAGTTTTACTTGAGTATCTGAATTTCTTAAAACCTTATTATATTTTCTTATGATGGACTTAGCATCTCGAATACATTGATTGCATAAGGCACTTGGAAGAGCAGCATTTACATCTGCTGTTGTTATTTTTGTAATAGCTCTTCCATTGATTGCATCAAGAACAAGATGATTGACTGTAGAAATATACTCTGTCATCGTTGCCTTGATCAATTCTGTCTGATATTTATTTGGATAAAGCTTGACTGTTTCTGTTAATTGCATAGATATCACCTAAACGTTTTTTTGATCTTCAATATATTGCTTGATTACAGAAAGTGGTGCACCACCTACTGTAGATACAAAATAGCTATTAGTCCATAGCGTTGGGATCCTTGATTTCAACCAAGGAAACTCCTGTCTCAACACTCTAGAAGAATAGCCCTTGATTCTTTTAACTGCTTTGTGAATTCCATATTGTGGGTCTACTTCCATAAGCAAATGTACATGATCGGGCATGATTTCCATTTCAATGATTTCGACATTCAATTGATCACAGGTTTCTTTAATCAACTCCTTTAAGCGATCATCAACACCATCTACAAGAACGGGACGTCGATATTTTGGACAAAATACAACATGATATTTACAGGAATAGATCACATTATTATTCGATTTGTATTTCATGAACATATTATACCAATGAATATTATCTAATGATATATGTTATTGATAAAAGCTTAAAAAAATTGCCCTATATCTCCACAGCTAAAGCTGGGAGATTTACGGCAACATTTGGTAATGCTCATTCTTTTATGGTAATACAGCAAATTAAATGCTTTCTAACATAAATAGCCTAAAGATAAAACATATTTATAACATTTATTCACTTTCATCTGCCTTTCTTTGACAGCTATTATTATACGAATAAATATTTTTATTTATGAAAAGAGCACAAAAAACTTAAAAAATATTCTTATATAAAAATAATAAAAAAGATGCCAAAGCACCTTTCTTATTAATAATTTTCTGCATGAACTTCAAAGTACGCTTGTGGATGATCACATACTGGACAAACATCAGGTGCTTTTTCCCCAACAACGATATGTCCACAGTTACGACATTCCCAAACCTTTACTTCACTTTTAGCGAAAACTTCTTGCATTTCTACATTATGCAATAATGCTCTATAACGTTCTTCATGATGTTTTTCGATTTCTCCAACCATACGGAATTTAGCTGCAAGTTCTGGAAAACCTTCTTCTTCTGCAGTTTTTGCAAAGCCTTCATACATATCTGTCCATTCGTAGTTTTCACCTTCAGCTGCTGCTACTAGGTTTTCAGCTGTATTTCCAATACCATTTAATTCTTTAAACCACATTTTAGCATGTTCTTTTTCATTATCTGCTGTTTTTAAGAATAAAGATGAAATTTGTTCAAAACCTTCTTTTTTTGCTTTTGAAGCGAAGTAAGTATATTTATTTCTTGCTTGTGATTCTCCTGAAAAAGCTTCCATTAAGTTCTTTTCTGTTTGTGTTCCTGCATATTTATTAGCCATGTTTATTTCCTCCTTTTATTCCTTACTAGGAATAATTCCTATTTATATTTTAATCTTTGTTCTTTCTTTTGTCAACTAAAAAAGGAGAAAGAGAATTTCTCCTCCTATCACTAACATGATCGCAATAGAAAATGAACTCATATATGGAGAGGGATTAGTGATAGACACATTTCTATGTGCATTTTAATCATACTCTCTTTTAGAATCAGCTTTTTATTTTGGAACAAATTGGTCTTATTTGTATCTTCTTATTATACTATCTCTTGGATTATCTAAATGATATTCTTTAGCCCACTTTCTAAAATGTCTATTAATATATTGATTAAGTTGTACCATATCTCGTTTATTAAGATAGATGTCAACCAATCCAAGAGGATCTTCTAATGGATAAGCTTTAATTCTTTCCATCATTTGATAAACAACTTCATTGTTCATAATTTGAAAAGAATAAGTATCATATTGTGTAATAACATCTAAATCCACATAATAATTCATATGTACTTCCATGAATTTCATATATCCAATTGAACTGGACATTGATAGTTTAAAGCATTTGACATCACTGTATTTTATTTCTGTCTGAAAATATTGAAGAAAATCTTTATAAAAATATAAACGATCATAAATCGTTCCATAATCTAAAACATTATCTACTGCTATTTTAACTTTTTTTCTTTTAATATAATTATTAATTTTTTCATCTATATGATCTAAATCAAGTTGTCGTTGTTTTATCAAATCTTTTTTATTTTCCAAAACATCTCTAATTGATTTCTTTTTATTAATAATCTGTTTGATTTCTTCTATAGTGACGTCCATCTCTCTTAATAGGAGAATAAACTTAATTTTTGAAACATCATCTTGATTATAACATCGATAATTATTATCTCTTAATGGTTTCACTAAACCTTCATTTTCATAATAAATCAACATTTTCTTTGTAATATCTAACATTTCTTCTACTTCATGTGTTGTCATAACTATCACCTCTACTTATATTAAACAGTATGACTTTAGGATATAGTCAAGTAATTTATTAATTTAAAATGAAAATAGTAGATATGCTCTACTATTCTAATAATTCTAAAACTCTTTTTTGAATAATTTCTTCCAACTGGAATATAAGATATGTTTTCATTTGTGAAAAGTAAACATGTTGAACAAAGCTTTCCTTTCCATTTAGAAAGCCCATAATCCACATAATGTAAATCCATTGTTTTAGCAATCTATGAAGCATAATATTCACTATAAGGTTCTAAGCCACTATTCGCAAATCCTTCTGTTCCCGATTTATAAAGAAAAATATTATTTTTTATTCTTCTCCATGATTTTGCAAGCATCCCATTTGTTGTAAATTCAGGTGATGATTTAAATAAAGTTCTTGTATAACTTCCATATCCTGTAAAAGCAATAGAAGCAATGTTGGTATTAAAAGAATTATGATAAAGATTTTTATCTTTAAATAAGTCTTTACAATTTTCTTGTACAACCCAATAACTATCATTCAATGATAAGCCTTGACATATATCAATAATACCTTTTGTATCTTTCTCATTTAATCCTAATCGTGATAAAAAATTAGAAGCATAGGCTCTATTTCTAGGAATTGTCCTTTTTTGAAGCCATTTTTTAATCCTTCATTACTTAATTCTAAATCTAATGGTAAAAGATCGTGTAAATTTTGATTAACAGCATCAATAAAAATTTCTAATCCATTATTTGTATTTTTTTATTAGAAAAATACGAGACAATTTTGTCTCGTATTATCTTAAATTTTTAAAGCTGTTGTATATGCGCCCCAAATAGCAGTCATTAAGTTACCTGGTTGAATAGCATCTCCTAATAAATAGACATTTTCTCCTTTAATTGAATCATATAATGTTTGATTAGATTTATAACCAACAGATACAACAACTGTATCAGCTTCAATTGCTTTTGATGTATGATGTACCCCAAATAATGACATCATACGTGCTCTATTATTAATATTTGGTTCGTTTGTTGTCATCACATCAATCATCAATTTACCATCTTTATATTCTTTTACTGTTGCATTTTTATAAAGATCAACATGGTAATATTCCATTAATTCAACAAGCATATTATAGTTTGGAGCTGCAAGACCTTCTACATTCATAATAGTAGGTAAAGCTTCAACAACTGAAACTTTTTTATTCTTTCTAGCAAGGTCATAAGCTAATTCACAACCTGTAAGACCTCCACCTATGATGACAACATTTTGATCTTTAATATCTTGTTTATCTAAAACATCAACTGCATATCTTACATTTGGTTGATCAAATCCAGGAATATTATCTAAACGTTTTTCACTTGCTCCAGTAGCTACAAAAACAACATCATAATTTGCTTTATCTTCTACTTTAAATTCAGTATTAAATTTAACATTAACTCCTGCATCTTTGATTTGTTTTTTATACCAAGCTAATAAACGACGATCATCATCTTTAAAATCAAAAGCACTTGCTTCATTAAAGACACCACCTAAACGATCAGTTTTTTCATACAAGTCAACACTATGTCCTCGAAGAGCAGCCACGCGTGCAGCTTCCATACCAGCGATACCACCACCGACAACAGCGACTTTCTTTATTACATCTGCTTTAGTAATATTATAATGATTTTCCATTCCACAACGTGGATTTAAAGCACATGAAATATCTTTAGAAGACATTGTTTTCATATCAACTTGGAAAATACGTGCTAAACATCCAAAGTGACAAGAAATACATGGTCTAATATCATCTTCTCTTCCTTCTTTAAACTTATTAGCTAAATCAGGATCTGCAAGTAACGGACGACCCATACCCATCATATCAATCTTACCAGCCGCAATTTCTTTTTCAGCAAGTTCAGGATTATCAAAACGACCACCACAAATAACAGGAATATTAACCCATTGTTTTACCTTTTCAACATCTTCCAAGTTACATGCTTTTGGCATATATACTGGTGGATGTGGCCAATACCAAGCATCATAAGAACCATTATCACAATCAAGCATATCATAACCTGCTTCTTCTAACATCTTAGCTACTTTTTCACTTTCTTCATAATCTCTACCAAATTCTTGATATTCTTCTCCAGGTAAAGCACCTCTGTTAAAATCTTTTGTTTTACTTACAACAGAATATCTTACAGAAACTGGGAAATCTTCCCCACAAGCTTTTTTAATAGCTTTTACAATTTCACATGGGAATCTTAAACGATTTTCTAAACTTCCACCATATTCATCATTACGTTTATTCCATGCTGCAATTGTAAATTGATCTAATAAATAACCTTCGTGTACAGCATGAATTTCAACTCCATCAATCCCTGCATCTTTAGCAGCTTTTGCTCCTTGAGCAAACCATTCAATATATTGATGAATATCTTCAATACTCATTTCTGGATTATTTTTAGATGGATCCCATACATTAGGCATTGAACTAGGTGCTGGATCTGTAGGATGAATAGAAGCTCTACCAGACATAGCAGTTAACATGACAAATACTTTTGAACCGTATTTATGCACACCATCTGCTAAATATTTCATATTTTCAGTGTAGCTTTTAACATCATTAACAATACTAGGAAGTCCTGCTCCTTTTGGCACAGGAACTAAACCAGTAATAATTAAACCAGTTCCTCCTTTTGCTCTTTCAATATAATAATCTGCCCCATCTTTTGTATAACTTCCATCATTATTCATCATACGTGATGAAAAGACACCCATTGGAAGTAATGCAATACGGTTAGGTACTTCTACTGTACCGATTTTAATCGGTGAAAATAAATGTTGATATTTATTCATACCAAATCCCTCCTTGAATTAGTTCACTGAATTTATTCAGTTAACTTATATATACATCGTAACCCTTAATAAATTACTTGTCAATAACTTAATAATTTTTTCACATATAAATAAAAAAATAGAAAGACTTTCGTCTTCCTATAAACCAATATAATCTAATACAATAGAAATCTCTTCATGAACAGCTTCAACTAAATCATAACTTCCATTATGACAACACCAATCATAAATACTACCTCTACTAATTCTTAACATCATTTTAGCAGCATGTTCTTTATTCATATGTTGTATATTATTTAAGTTTTCTAAAAGTTTTTGATAAAGATATCTTTCATCACAATATAAATATGCATTTTCAGCATTTATTTGATTTTTAAAACAAATAGTTGTCATCTTTAAACCAATATCTAAAAAAACATCTTTAATTTGAAAATCTATTAAAAATAAAATAGCCTCTCTTTCACTATTAAAAGTTTGCTTTTCGTAAGCTTCTTTTAACATCTGATCAAATTCATAATATCCATAATCAATGATGGCTTCTTTATTTTTATAATGATAATAGACAGATCCTACAGAAACATTTGCTGCCTTAGCAATATCACTTACTTTTACCTTATCATATCCAAATTCATCAAATAACTTAAAAGCAACATCATATATTCTCTTTTTCGTTTCTTCTCTTTGTATATCTCTAGTAGTCATCCTATTCCTCATTTCTAAACAGAATAGATTTTATCAAAAGTTATAGAAAATTACAAATAAGTTACATATTTCCAGATTCTAATGCTTTAAAAAAATCATGTGCTTCATCATGGATATTTACTTTCTTTGTTGCCTCAAGAACATACCACGTAAATTCTAAATCTTGAATAATAATAGGAATTCTCTTACCACATCTTTGTAGAAAATAATCTTCTTCAATTAATCTTCTAGCAACATCACTAATCACTTCTAATAATTCATAATACCCTACTGGACCTTTTCCTATATATCTACAATTTTCATCATAACAATCAGGATCTTCATAACCAATATTCTCTATACCTTCTTGTTTATACCACGCAAATAAAGTTTCCATTCCTTTTTCATCAAGCATATCTTTATCATCTTGCTCTAAATATGCATAATTCCATCTTTCTTCACTATAAAGACCTTCATCATCTCCAGAATATTCACTTTTAAAGAAAGTTTCATTATTTAAAGAAATACTAAATTCACAAACATTAGAATATTCTTTATATGTATATGCTTCATTACTATATAGAAAAAAGGTAATAGAATAAGCATCTGACATATCCCAATGATCCATTTCATTTTTTATCTTATTATAAAAATATTCTCTTAAATCAATCATCACTCTAATCCTTTCTTTGTTTATTTATTTAATTATACTTGATAATCAAAGTGATTAAAATAAAAAAATCCTCCTCGTTGATTTCAACGAAGAGGACATTTTAATTAATCATTTCTTTTTCTTCTTGCTAATACAAATACACATCCTGAAATAAACATCATTACTGCAAATGCTGTAATTGCTGTATTATCTCCTGTTTTTACTTTTGATTTTTGTGTATTTTTCTTTGTTTCTGTTTTAACTGTTTCGTCTTTTTTATTTGTTGATTCATCTTTTTTATCAGATGGATTTGTTGGTTCTTCTTTTTTGTTTTCTGTTAATGCTTCATATGCTTTATTTAATGTTGCTAATGCTTCATCAATATCTTCTTGTGAACTTACTTTACTTAATACTTCTTTAGCATCACTTAATGCAATTTCAAATACTGACCATGATGCATCAGTATAGTTTCCTTTTTCAAGTTTTTCTAATTCTGCTACTTTATTTGCTAATTCATCTCTATTAATTGTTTTAGCATCGTATGTTATTCCATAACCATTACCATATAAAATTTCATCAGAGAATGAACCTGTTTCAGTTCCATTATCAGCTGTTGAAAGAACATATTTAGGAATACTTACTGGTAATTTTCCTGATGATCCAAAGACACCGAATGCAACTTCAACACCAGCTGTAATATTTGGCCCAGAAGCTGAAGTAGATCCTGTTGCTCCACCGATTAATTGTTCTGTTGGATCTCCTTTTGATCCATAAACAGCCATAATTGCATCAGCATTTGGATACATTTGTACATCATAAGGTTTGTTAGCAGAAATAACTACTGTTGTTTTATTAGAATCTGATTTTTCAACGTAATCTACTAAGTTATAAGGTGTTCCAGTATAATTATTTTCATAATGCGCTTTTTTCACATTTAATCCACTATTATCTGAAACAACAACAAGTGTATCACACCAATCTAGTAAATCTGTCATTGCTGATGTATATGTTGAACCATCAGCATTAATAACTGTTGCATCAGAGGCAAGTGTACGATCCATATATCTTGTAACTTTTACTTCAGCTCCATCTGGAATTAATCCAGCTTTTTTAGCACGTTCTACACCATATTTCATTAATGATCTTTGGTTATTTTCAGCTGCTACTAATAATACTTTACTTTTTTTAGTAACATTTAATGGTAATGTATTATTTTCATTTTTAACAACTGTTACCGCTTTAGCAGCGATTTCTCTTTCTTTAGCTCTGTTTTCATCACAACCTACTGTTGCTAAAGCTTTTTCTAATGAATAGTTAGATTCTTTCCAATCTAAAATTCCTTTATTTTCTTTTAATGTTAAAACTCTTGTTACTGCATCATCTAATCTAGATTCTTGAATTTCACCATCATTTACTGCTTTTTCTACACCATCGATAATGGCATCTAATTTAGACATATCTTCTAAACAAGTAATATTTGTTGGCATACAAATTAAATCTACCCCTGCATTAATAGCAAGTTTAACAGCTTGTACTTCATCATAAGTTGCTGCAATACCTGCCATGTTCATTGCATCAGTAACTACAACACCATTAAATCCCATTTCTCCTTTTAATAAATCAGTTAAGATTTTATGAGATAATGTTGAAGGTAATTTTTCTTCTTTACCAGTTTTATCTGAATGAACTGTTGTATCATCTAATTGTGGGTAAAGAATATGAGCTGACATGATCATTTCAATACCTTGATTAATTGCTACTTGATATGGTTTTAATTCATTATTCAATAATTCTTCTTTTGATTTATTAACCATTGGTAATCCATAATGTGAGTCTGTTGCAGTATCTCCATGACCAGGGAAATGTTTTGCACATCCAATAACATTATATTCAGCTAATCCTTCAATTTCAGCTGATGCCATTTTTCCAACCATTTCAGCATCTTCACCATAAGATCGTAATCCAATAACCGGATTATTAGCATTATTATTTACATCAACAACTGGTGCTAATGTTGTATTAATACCTAAAGAACTTAATTCACTACCAATAATTTCTCCAGCGATTTTAGCATTATTGACGTCACCTGTTGCTCCTAATGCCATATTACCTGGTAAAGCAGTTCCTGATCCTAAACGATAAACAATTCCACCTTCTTGATCAGTTGTAATCAATAATGGAATACCATTATCTTTTGTTGCTGCTTTTTGTAAATCCATTGTTAAATTGAAGCTTTGTTCAGTTTCTTTAATATTATTAGCAAAGAAAATAACTGATCCAAAATCATAATCTTCTACAATTTTTTGTACTTCTGAATTCATTTTAGTAAAATCAGATTTTGCTTCTTCATCTGCTGTTTTCCATTGTCTAAAATCAACCATCATCATTTGTGTTATCTTTTGTCTTAATGACATATTGGATAACAAACTATCAACTCTTGAAGTTGTAGCACTTACCCCTGACATGGCCATTGATGCAACCATTGATAGGGACATAGCAGATGCTAGAACTTTCTTCATTCTTTTTCCCATATTTTTATATTTCCTTCCTCAATTTTGCACTTAATATTGTCTAGACATGTTGTACAATATGTATTGTAACAAAAACAAAATCATTTTGAAAGCCTTTTCATACATAAAATTTCATTTTTTTATTAAAAAATTTAAAATATTGTTTTGAAAAAAGAAATGAAATTAATCATTTCTTAAATTGTTGATGTTGAGCTTGAATATAATTATGATACCACTTAAAACTATCCTTCTTATAACGTTTATATGTACCATTTCCTAAATTATCACCATCTACATAAATAACTCCATATCTTTTTGCCATTTCACAGCTTCCAGCTGAAACAATATCAATAACACCCCACATAATATAACCAATAACATCAACACCATCATCAATGGCTTCTTCTATTTGTTTAAAATGTTGTTTTAAATAATCTATTCTATAAGGATCATGAATTGAAAAATCACTATTTAATTGATCTCTTGCTCCTAAGCCGTTTTCTGAAATAAAAATTGGTTTTTGAGTACGATCATACATTTTATTGAGCATAATTCTAAGACCAATTGGGTCAATTTGCCATCCCCATTCACTTGCTTTTAAATAAGGATTTTTAGTTGAAACTACTAAATTACCTGCTGTTTGTTGTCCATCTTCTTGAACAGTAGCAATTGAACTTGAATAGTAAGAAAAGCTAACAAAATCACAAGCATATTCTTTTAACAATGCTTCATCGCCCTCTTCCATTTTTAAATGAATATCATTTTCTCTAAAAAAGCGATCCATATAACTTGGATAATGACCATTAGCTAAAATATCAACTGCAAACCATTGATGTATTTCTTCATCTCTAACGGCTTTTAAATTATCTTCTGGTGAAGATGTTAAAGGATAATAACAAAAACATGCGACCATACATCCTGATTGACTTTTAGGAGATAATTCTCTTGCTATTTTAATTGTTTTTGCACTTGCAATAAATTGATGATGAAGTGATTGAAAAACAAGACTTTGATTATAGGATTTGTCTTTTTCTTTAACTAAACCTACGCCATTATAAGGACTAAAATAACCTGCATTTATTTCATTAAATGGTAAGAAATAATCAATATATTGTCCCCAATGTTCAAAAACAGTTCTCGCAAATCTTTCATAAAAAGTAATTAATTTTCTATTTGTCCAACCACCATAATTTTCTACTAAATATAGTGGTACAGCATAATGATTCATTGTTAAAAATATTTTCATACCCGCCTTATGAACTTCTTTAAAAATATGATCATAAAACGCGATTCCTTTTTTATTTGGTTCTAACTCATCACCTTGAGGATATAATCTTGCCCAACTTATTGAAAATCTATAAATATCAATCCCCAATTCTTTTAATAAAGCAATATCTTCATCTATATGATGATATCCATCACTGCCTTTTCTAAAAGGATAATTTCCAATACCCTGACATTTTTTTGCTTCATCTATAACATCTCGTGTGAGTAAGCGTGTTGCTGTTGTAGCATCAGAAGTTCTCTTTAAATAAGGTCTACAATCTTGTGTATCTAAACCTTTTCCATCTAAATCATAACCCCCTTCATATTGACTACTAGCAGTTGCTCCACCCCAAAGGATATCTTTTTTCTTTTGTATATATACCATTTTATGTCCTCCTTTTAAAAACTAAGGTGATTTCTCACCTTAGTTTCTTTGCAAGTATATAGGCACCATATTCTGGTGTATGAATAGGTGGAATAAGATTAAAACGATTTCCTAATTGATCTTGAAGATGAGGAATAATAAAGGAACCTGCATGTTGAAATACACCGCCTATATAAGAGACGCTAATGGGGGATTTAAAATTTTTAGATAACAAGTTAATAAGTTTATATATTTCTTCTGCAGCTTGTTTATATATTTTTAAAGCATTAGGATCTTTTTCTTTTGCTGCTAAGCCATTGATATAAGCTAAAGCAGCTATTTTTGTACGATCATGATTTAAATTATTCATAAAAGTAATAATGTCATAATCATTTACTAAATGACATTCTCTTTTAATTAAATCATATAAAATCGTCTTTTCTAAACGACCATCAACTTCTTGACAAAAAACATTCAACATCTTTTTAGCAATCCAATAAGCACTTCCTTCATCACCTAATTGATAGCCCCAACCACCACAACGTTGTAACATACCTTCCTTCAAAGAAAGCGCAATACTACCCGTTCCAGCAATCACAACAATACCATCTTGACCATCAAGAGCACCTTCTATTGCTATTTGTACATCACTTTTTAAAACAAATGGTCTATTTTTAAATGCTTTTAAACAAATATCCTCTATTTCTTTTCTTATTTTTTTATCTTGTCCATATCCTGCTAAACCAATACCAATTTTTGAAACACTTTGTGGATCTAATTGTTCAACTCCAGCTTTTAATATTTCAATACATTTTTTTGGTGTTTGACTTAGAATATGAACAGTTGGTAAAACTATTTCTTGACCTATATTTCCATCATCATCATAAGAAACCATTTTTGTCTTTGTTCCACCACCATCAATACCTATATACATAAATTTCACCTTTTATCCTTCAATAGCTTCTTTAGCTTTTTCTTCTTCTAATAATTCCTTATCATACATTTTAAAGAATGGATAATATAACACAACAGAGATTACAATTAAAATAATATTCAAAACTGCTGCTCTCCAATCTCCTCCACATGCAAGATAAGCACCAATTGGTCCAGGTAATGTCCATGGAGCAATTGTAACAGCACAATTAACTAAATGCATTGCTGTAGCAACCCAAGCAATTGTTGCTAGAACTAAAGGAATAACAATAAAAGGAATTAATAACATCGGATTTAAAACAATTGGTGCCCCAAAAATCATTGGTTCATTAATGTTAAAAATAGATGGTAAGATTGTTGTTCTTCCTAAAGTTTTTCCATATTTAGATTTTGCTTTAAAACAGAATAAGATAGCTAATCCAAGTGTTGCTCCTGATCCACCAATATGCACAAACCATTGTAAAAATGGTTCAACACCAATATGTGTTGCTACTTTTCCAGCAGCTACCGCAGCTGTATTTTGGTCTAATAAAATTAACCAAATTGGTCTTGCAAGAGAACTAACAATAGAATCTCCATGAATACCGAATGACCAGAAAAACATAATTAAGAAAATAATAATTAATGTTGATGGTAAAGTATCTGTTGCATTTACTAATGGTTTAATAAGTGTTCCGACAATACTATGAACATCAATACCTAACCACATTGTAATGGTAGACATTCCTAAAATAATAATAATTGTTGGTGTTAAAGATTCAAAAGATCTTGCTACTGCTGGTGGAACAGCAGCAGGCATCGTAATTTTTATACCTTTTACTTGTGTAAATCTATAAATTTCAACTCCAATAAATGCAGATAAAATTCCAATAAACATACCTGCTGATCCTAAGTTTTCTGCAGGAATAACATATCCTGAAGGAAGTTGTTGTAAAAATGCATTTAATTCTGCATTTTTACTTGCTAATGCAGTAATTGAATCAGTCACATCTGGAATAGAGACAGGAACAATCGTTAATAAGAATGTTAACTCTGCCATAATTGCTCCACTTAATCCATCTAAATCATAAGATTTTGCAAGTGAATAACCAATTCCAAAAACTGCATATAATGTCATAATATACATTGACATTCTATATGGTAATAAAATAGCTACTGCATTAGCTTTGATAAACTTCGCCAAAGCCCATGATTCAGGCATTTGATTATATGAAAATGCAACAACCATTAATAATGAACTTACAATAATAATTGGTAAAGTAGCAATGATCCCATCACGAATAGCACGTAAATGTCTTTGATTGGAAAGTTTTTCCAAAGGACCAGCAAATTTACCTTCAATAATGTTCGAGAACTTTTCAAACATATTTTCTCCTCCTATCTAATCATTAATATCATCACAAAAGCCATGATTGTAAATATACCTGCAACAATCCAAAAGCTTTTACACATTCCTTTTTTTCTTTCAATATAAAATTGTGAATAAGCAACAGATAAACCGCATACAATTGAACTAATAATTGCATTAGGAAGGCGAAAATCAATATGTAAATAATGAAAACCATTTACACAAACAATTAAAGATAACATTGTAGCACCTAAAATCAACAATGCACTTTTAAATCCAAACATTGGAATATCATAGTCTGTTACCCCAAACATATTTTTATATGTTTTATTTTTTTCATTTTTTACAACATATCTTTTCATTGCTTATTCCTCCTATAAAAAACTTCTAACTGTTAGGCTAATATTACCTTTATTCTTTTCAAGAGCTTCTTGACATTCTATTTCATCTTTACCCGTAAGACCCATTAAAATAGCAATCTTAACATTAAACTTGCTTTTATTTAATAGTCTTGTTGCTTCTGCTTCATCACAATCAACAGATTGGCAAACAATAGAAACAGCTCTCATTTTTAATTTTTCATTTGTTGGTTGAACATCAACCATTAAGTTTCCAAATACTTTTCCTCTTTTAATCATCACTGAAGTTGAAATCATATTTAAAACCATCTTTTGTGCTGTCCCAGCTTTCATTCTTGTTGAGCCAGTGACAACTTCTGGTCCTACAACAACTTCAATAGGATAATTAGCGTACTTTGAAATCTCTCCATTTTGAACACAACACAATGAAATTGTAGAACAGCCAATTTTGCGCGCATATTGCAATCCTGCAATTACATAAGGTGTTCTTCCTGAAGCAGCAATTCCACAAACAACATCTTTGTCATTTAAATTTATTTTTTCTAAATCAATTTGTGCTAATTGCTTCGAATCCTCTGCACCTTCAACTGCTTGAGTAACAGCTTTAATCCCTCCAGCAATAATTCCTTGGATAAGAGTAGGTTCAACTCCATAAGTTGGTGGACATTCAGAGGCATCTAGTATTCCTAGCCTTCCAGAAGTTCCAGCACCTACATAAATTAATCTTCCACCTAAACACATTTTTTCATAGATACAATCAACCGCTTGAGCGATTTGTAATATGACGTCTTGTACTGCAAATGCTACTTTTTGATCTTCATTATTAATTGTTTTTAAAATATCAATAGTTGACATTTCATCAATATGTAATGAATTTTGGTTTACTTTTTCTGTATCTAACTGATTTAATTTCATTAATATGGCCCCTCCTTCCAATATCATTATATTATTATTGAAATATTATTTCAATAATAATTGATATATTTTAAAATATTATTCCTAAAATAAAAGATTCATCTTGAAATGAATCTACTTTTTAAGAATTGAAACATTATTTCTTGAATCAATCAAATTATCTTTATTTTTATCAAAGTTCTTTTTAAACACACCATAATACAATAAATCAGTAATTACAAAAGAAGAAATTCTTGATGAAACTGCTCCTATACGTAACTCCTTTTCCTCGCTTGGTACTCTAAGTGCAACCGTACTATTTTTTGATATAAGATTTTGATTAATTTGTGTAATTGAAATATACGGAATATTTTTTTCAACTAAGATTTTAGAAATATCTACCAATCCTGCCGTTGTTCCTGAATAACTGATGATCAATGCCGTATCATCCTTTGTCATACTTTGCGTAAATGTCATTTGAATATGTAAATCATTATTATAAATAACCTTTTTCCCAATTCTGATTAATTTTTGTTCAATATCATTAGCAATAACTGAAGAGCCACCTACTCCAAACAGATAAATAGTTGATGCATTGCATAAAAGATTTATAGCATTTTCTAAATCACTAACATTAATCAATTGATATGTTTTCAATACCGTATTCATATTTAAACGACATCCTTTATCTACTAAAGATGTCATATCATCATTTTCATTAAAAATAATATCTACATCTAAATCATGTTGCTCATTTGAATGAGATTGTGCTAAATTCATTTTTAAATCACTAAAACCTTTAAAACCTATTTTTTTAGAAAACCTAATAATAGCTGCGGCAGAAGTATTTGTCTTCTCTCCTAATATTTGTGCAGAATAATTTAAAATCTCATTACCATGTTCAAGAATATATTTCGCTATTAATTTTTCTGTCGATGTATAACTTTCTTCAAATTCTCTAATTCTTACAAAACCGTTCACACTACCATCTCCTTGTTTTCATTATATCAATCACCATCAATAAATTCTATCCTAAAAAAGCTAGTTTCCTAGCTTCACAAACTATCACGAAAGGTAAACATATGGACAATCATCACCAGTGATAGTACACATTTTATGTGCATCTTTATTTTATCATTATATTTAACCCACTTTGATTTTAAGAACATATTGCTCTTTAGTTTTTGTGTAATATCTTCTCTTGGATTATCTAAATGATATTCTTTAGCCCACTTTCTAAAATGTCTATTAATATATTGATTAAGTTGTACCATATCTCGTTTATTAAGATAAATATCAACTAATCCAAGTGGATCTTCTACTGAATAATCTTTAATTTTTTCCATCATTTGATAAACAACTTCATTATTCATAATTTGAAAAGAATATGTATCATGTTGTGTAACAATATCTAAATCCACATAGTAATTCATATGAACAACTAATACCTTCATTAAACCTATTTCACTAGACATTGATAACTTAAAACATTTTACATCACTATATTTTATATTTATTTGTCCATATTGAAGATAATCTTTATAAAAGTATAAACAATCATAAATTGTTCCATAATCTAAAACGTGATCAACTGCTATTTTAACTTTTCTTCTTTTAATATAATTATTAATTTTTTCATCTATATGTTCTAAATCAAGATGTTGCTTTTTGATCATATCTTTTTTACTTTCTAAAATATCTCTAATAGATTTCTTTTCATTTATAATTTGTTTGATTTCTTCAATATTTACATCCATTTCTCTTAATAAAAGTATAAACTTAATTCTTGAAATGTCTTCTTGACTATAATTTCGATAATTATTGCTATCTCTTGCTGGTTTTACCAAACCTTCATTTTCATAATAAATCAATGTTTTCTTTGTTACATTTAACATTTCAGACAAGTTTATCCTTACCTAAAAAATATAATAAAACCTCGTAATATAATATTTTCTCTTATTTATATATTCTCATATTTCAAGATTTTATATAAATTTAGAAAATAAAATTTAAATATTATCCTTATGTAATATATTTTAAATAATTATCTAAAAATCTTTTTCTTCTACCTCTACTATAATACGACACATATCCATTCTTCATTAATACATACTGACTATTCTCACTTTCAATATATTGATAATTCGCTAAAAAGCCTTGAGATACATAACCAAACATTTTTAATGATAATCTTTTTTCATAATACTTCATAGAATGTTTTACAATATAAGTATTTTTTTCTGTAACTATATGTGTATATTGCCCGTTTTTTTCAATATATAATATTTTAGAAGCATCTAGAGAAATCTCTTTACCCTTATAATAAATATCAATTTGATTATTTACTAACATTTTCTTTATTTTATTTATAACTATTGGTAACTCTTCTTTAAGATACTTTTTTCTTAAAAAGTAATATGGAAAAGTTTGTAGTGCCTCAAATATAAGATCCTCTCTAAATGATACAAAAATAACTATAATATCATCATTGAATTGTTTGATTTTTCTTGCTATCTCTAGTCCATTATTAGGCATATCTATATCTAAAAAATAAATATCATAATCATATTCATCATCAAAACTTGTGCTACCATTTATTAAGACATGATCAAATTCACCTGTTAAGTTATTTTTTAAACTGTCTATAAATTGAATATCATCATCTATTATTTTAATTTTCATATATATCACCCAAACTTCTTTATAATTTTAAAACATATTTTATAGATTCATAATCCGCTATTTTTTCTTTTAATATATACCTGTTTTCTACCTCGTATTCCATTTCCTTTTTTGGTTTAAAAATAAATTCTATAATCATAAATCCATTTTTTACATTCACATTAATATCAATTTTCTTTGTTTCATTATTTTGACAAATTTCTTGAAACAATGTTAATACGCTTTGATAATCTTGTAAAGAAAACTCAATTAATCCAACATTAAGATTATACAAAACCTGCTGATTATATTTATTTGCTGTATCTTTTATTTCTTCTAATAAACCATTGAATATTTTATTTTTTGAATAAACCTTTATATGATTTTGATTTATTTTATTAATTGTATTTTTCAATGTTTTTGTAAGTTCATCACAGTCACTTTTTTTGTTAACAAGACTCATAAAATATTCCAAATCATGTTTAATTTCTTCATTTCTTTTATTTTGACTTTGAACAGCAATATATTTTTCTTCTATTGATTTAAGTTGAATAAGTTCTATTTCTTGCTTTTTTATTCTCATATTATCTTTATTAATACTTAAAATGATAATGAAAACACTGATTATTGTTACCATAAAAATAATTGCCAATAAATAAACATAACCATAGGAAATACTATTCATATAAATACCATTTGCAATGAAGCTTGTTATTAAGCAGTTTACCAATGATATTGAAGTCAATAGGGTCAAATACTTGTTACTAATAATTAATTGTTTAAAAATTTGTTTTTTATCTAATAAGTAAAGTGTAATAAATATCATTAATCTTGTTACAACTAAAATAATATAATAAACAATATCTTGTGAATACCATACTCCCTCACTTCCTGTTTTTAATACAAAAATTATTTTTAGTATAGACATACTATCAAACATGCAAATAACTATTCCTATAAATGTTGAAATAAACAGATTCATTGTTTTACTAATTTTATTATCTAATCCATTCATTAAATAAAGAATTGTAATCGTAATAACAACACTTAAATAATCATAAACGAGATACTGTTCAGCAATAACATGACTTAAAGTAAAAATAATTGAAAAAAAGGAAATCAAATAATAATTAAAATCTTTCTTAATAAACTTAAAATCAAAATAGCCTATAATAAATCCTTCTATCAAATAAAGAAATATTTTTAACATATTCCTTGTTCCTCCAATCCTTCTAAAAAATAATTATACCAACCTTATCAATTATAACAACTGTTATAATTGTTCAAATGTCAATAAAGATAGAACAAAAGTTCTGCCTCTAAATTTAGCTCTCTTTAAATACTAATTTTTTCTTTTCAAATAATACATAATTGCATCAACAACAAATGTTGAACAAAACAATATTTCAGATTCATTTGAAGCACCATTTTGAATTACAAACATATATAATGAATAAATACATATGAGCGCATTCAAACAATAAAAACCAAATTTAAATGTTTTTTCTTCTGAAAATCTCATAGTGTATTCCTCCTCTTATTTATGATGGTCTTGTATTACTGAATTTGATAGTTCTACTTTTTGCAAAATTTTTGTGATTACTATCATTGTGTTTCTCTTACATTGCTAGGTTTTGCAGTATCATAAGCTTGATAAAATTTTATATACATTGTTTTTACAAATTGGTCTCCAACTTTTGATGCAGTTTTACAAACAAAAGAAATTGTTCCTAAAGCAGGATGTGCCCATTTAAATAATTTAGTCGTCTTACTAATTACCATTAAAACAGTACATAATGATTTATTTGTTTTATAAAATGGGCCATAGTTTTTTCCATATCCATATGTGCTAATTTGTGATTCAATATCATCTAATTCTGTAACATTATCGTATTGCTTATTGGCCGAATCATCTTCATAAATCATTTCACTTATCAACTGTTCTGTCCCATCCTCTGACAACATATAAACATTTTCTCCTTTAGAAATGACTTAATATTTTTCATCATCTACAATCATTAAAAGTGAATTAGAATCATCTTGTGATTCTGTATAGATATATTGTCCTGTATTATCATTATAAGAAATTTGCGCATCGTTATTTCCTTTTCAGCTAAAATACTTAATAGAATTAATATCCTCATTATTTACTAATTGATCCAACTTACTTTGACCTTCTTCTGTTGCATTCATAGTTCTTACCTGTGAAGAACTCGAGTTTAAAAATTCATTATATGCCACTGTATTTTTTTGCAATAAAATTATCATTATGAGCCGAAACAATTCCCGCATTACTTATCATAAATCCTAATGCTAAAATTGTAGTAGCGATACTCTTATGTTTCATGTTTTTCTCCTCCTATAAATCCTCTTGCCTTCGGTAATTCAAATTTATATTATTTATATAAAAAAATAAACAAGGTGTATTAATTCTGTTAGTTTTGTATTGATTCTGCATATAAATAGAAAAAATAGTAAATCGCTTGATTTACTATCTCATCGTTCTATTCACTTTTAAAAGCATTACACTATTTCAATCCAACATAAATAATCAGCAATCTTCACTTTCATTCCATCCAAGATGTGTACTCTTTGCATAGGACTTACTAATGATTCTAGTGTTCTACAAAATACTTTTTCACTTAATTCTTTATTGTTAATATAAAATTTCATTTGGTTTCCTGCTTTCTTTTAATG
>ENA-OWRJ01001858-OWRJ01001858.1-human-gut-metagenome-genome-assembly--contig:-NODE-1858-length-20264-cov-11.406799_pt1 | contig 20264 bp, 18 predicted proteins | sample MGYA00248269_ERZ651897 | MGnify/ENA primary metagenome ERZ651897 (study PRJEB26924, sample SAMEA4378252) | human gut metagenome | biome: human gut; feature: human-associated habitat; material: faeces...
TTAGCGCGGAAATAAGTGTCGATTTCGGCACTTGTTTGAATGCCCGGAAAACGAATCAAGAGCCTCTGTTGATGCCCGGTTTGGGTATCGGCAGAGGCTCTTTTTTTGTATCTTTTCTGTAAATACCGTTGAAAATCACACGCTAATACATAGCGTCACTATTAGCGTTTCTGTATAACTATGCCTCTAACCCATATAATTGTTATAAGCGTTATAGAAAAGGTGTAGGTACGCGCTATGATTGACAAACGAATAGGTAAACGAGTAAAACAATGCCGGGAACGCCTCGGAATCTCGCAAGAAGAGCTTGCGGAAAAGACCGGGCTGACTGCAAATTATATTTCTACGGTTGAACGTGGTATGTCGTTTCCTCGCTGTGAGAAATTGATCATTCTTCTCAATGGGCTTGAGGTTTCGGCAGACGCGATTTTCTGTGACGTCCTGGAGCATTCGACAAGCTATAAATCGTCTGAACTCTCGGAGAAACTTGCTTCGTTGCCTCCGCAAGCGCAGAAGCGCATTTTGCAGATGGTTGAGCTGATGATTCAGCAGGAAACGGCAGATAATGGCTGAATCCGTCATGGGCTGTGTGATTTTATCACGCAGCCTTTTTTCTTCCCTTATTTCGACAGAATATTTCATATCTCCGTGCTATACTATGTATTAGAGACATAGAAACAGTCTCTAATACATAGTCAGGAGATGAAAAAGAAAATGAAGACCTGTGCTTTTACCGGGCATCGTCCGCAAAACCTCCCGTTTGGTTTCAATGAGGAAGACGAACGCTGCATAGACCTCAAAAAAACTCTCAGGGAGCAAATCATCAATCTCATCGAAAATGAAGGCGTCACGCACTTTATATCCGGAATGGCAATCGGTGTAGATATGTATGCCGCTGAGATCGTACTGGGACTGAAAGCGTCCTATCCGGGAATTACGCTCGAAAGTGCCATCCCGTGTGAAAGTCAAGCTGCAAAGTGGTCGGAAGCTCTGAGAGATCGGTATTTCGACATTGCGTCCAAGTGTGATAAGGAAACACTGATTCAAACCCATTACTCGCCCGACTGCATGGACAAGCGCAACCGTTATATGGTTGATCATGCGGATGTCCTGATCGCGGTTTGGGATGGAAGCCCCAGCGGAACCGGAAAGACGATCAGATATGCTCATCAGCAGGGTAAATCTGTTACGGTCATTGACCCGGTTTCCCTTGATGTCACACAAGAATAAGGCAAATAATATCCCCTCTGAATCAAGCATTGTGAAAACCGTAAATTTACTTACGATAGTGAACACACATTGCACTGAACAGTGATTATTGGAAGCGTGTACGGTGTGTGCTGTCCCGTGAACTTTTCCATGGAATGCACTGAGTTTTCACGGCTTCGCAAAATGGAAAGCGCCACCCTACGAACAGTCCCTCGTCGGGAGAAAATTAAATCGCTGGAAACGGAAATGCCCCGGCACTGTGCATCTGGCACAGCGCCGGGGCATTTTTTCCATCACAGGAGGTCATTCAGAAGATTCATGCACTTAACCTTCTGTTGGAGATTTGCACTCCCGTACACATTCAGGGTAAAAGATACGTTCTTATGTCCGAGGATTTCAGAAAGAGACTTTATATCAAACTCCGGTATCTCGATTGCTCTAACTGCGAATGTATGCCGGATCTCATGAAACTTCACTTTCTCCAATCCGTTCCTCTTCAAGAAACGTGTGAAAAATTGCCGATATGTTCTCGGCTCGGTTGGCTTTGTCTTGCCCGTGAGGAAATAGTGATTCGGGTTTTCCGTGTAAAACTTCTTGATGATGTTCATGAGAAGGGACGGAACAGGAATCGTTCGAGCGGAGGTCTTCGTTTTCGGCGGTCCTATATGAAGATACGATTCTCCCTTTTTCTTGTCATAGATACGCTGAACCGTTTTGTTGATGCTGATGGTCTTGTCCGTCAGCGAAATATCCCTCATCTGCAATCCGCACAGCTCTCCTATCCGGACTCCGGTAAACAATGCAATCAGAATCCCCGCTGTCTTCCGGTTCAAGTCCATGTAGATACACTGGATTAGAGCTTGCTCTTGATCTTTTGAGAGAGAAACTACTTTCTTGATACCAAGCTCTTTTGGGTATTCGATTAGGTCCCAGTTCAGGAGTGGAATAGCCCGTTCCTTGTAGGCATACTCCATTGACAACCGGAGAACGAGGATAACATCCCTTATCGTCTTCACGGTAAGCCCTCCGGTCTTATCCAAGCGTCCAGCATTGTAGAGATACGAAATGTAGCTCTGGATGTCCGCTTCAGTGATGCTGCCAATCTTGCGCTTGCCGAAATACGGGATCAGGTGATTTTCGGCAATCAGCGTAAAGCTGGCGTGGGTTGACGGCGTGATCATGGGCTTCTTTTGATTTAGCCATGTGTTCACAAGCGTCTTGAATTGTGTATTGTTAGTCATAATGACCACCTCCACGAACATTATCCGGTGGAGGGATAATCAGGGCATTAACACCCTCAAGTAACGGTCTTGAGAAGCGTCCGAAGCTCCGCTTTCCGGGCTTCGATGAGCCGTACAAACAATGTCGTATAGGTGATATTTACGCAGAAAGAAGTCAGCGAGGGGCTTCTGACATGGAACTGCTTTCTGTCACGATGAACGATGGCGTTATGCCTCGCTCAGAGATTGAAGGCAAAGACAACTCAAGTGAAGACAAAAGCAATTATAAGGTTGTTCTAACAGGAGATATGGTCTATAACTCCATGAGAATGTGGCAAGGAGCGAACGGCATCTCTCCGTGTGATGGTATAGTTAGTCCTGCATACACAGTTCTAATGCCTAAAATCCCGATTAGTAATGGATATTTTGCAGCTTTCTTCAAAAGCCCTAACCTGATCAATGAATTTAGAAAGAACTCTCAAGGCATGACCTCTGACACATGGAACTTGAAGTATCCTCAGATTGAAACAATCAAGGTCTGCATACCGGCTCTCTCAGAACAAAACCGGGTAGCAGATATGCTCCGTACACTTGAGCGGAGGATTGCAAAACAGGCACAGCTTGTCGATAACCTCAAGAAGTATAAAAGAGGACTGTCTTCGTCGTTGTTTGATGAAATTTCAAAGAGTGGATGTCCGACCGTTTCGTTTGCAGATGGGTTTAGGCTTTTGCAGAACAACACCTTTTCAAGAGACGATCTATCCTATGATGTTGGCGATGTCCGAAATATACACTATGGGGATGTGCTAATCAAATATGGAACTGTAACAGATATTGGGGCATTGTCTGTTCCGTGTATTAAACCAGACAGAGATATTGAGAAGTTTTCATCGTCAAGCTATCTTCGCAACGGTGACATTGTTTTTGCTGACACCGCTGAGGACTATACCGTCGGCAAGGCTACTGAGATTGTTGGAGTAACAAATCAGAGGGTTTTGTCTGGTTTGCATACGATTCCCTGCCGCCCACATGACAGGTTTGCTCCTATGTTTCTTGGGCATTATTTCAACTCGTATCACTTTAGAAGACAAATATATCGAATGATTCAGGGAATCAAAGTGTCGTCAATAAGCAAGTCTGAAATTGCTAAAACAACTATCCTTACTCCGCCTTATGATGTGCAGCGTAAAGTTGCATCAGTGCTGAGTGAAGTTGACCACCTAATTGAGAAGGAAGCAGAAACGGTAATAGTCCTTCAAAAAATTAGGCGTGGGCTGTTACAGCAACTCTTCATATAAATAACTGCTGCAACAATCCCTCTTTCATAAGTTGGAGTTCACCAAGCATATCAATAGCATCAAGCATTCTCGAATCAAGTCCTCGAAGTGTCTGAACAATTTGGGCTTGAATTTCTTTATTGGGTACAGAGAAAACGGACTTTTCGACATTCGACCATTCAGCCCGTGGCATTTTTGTCCCGGAGCTAATATTCGCAATTTTAATGAACTCATCTGTCTGAACGAGATAAAAGAGGTATTCTGGGATTATTGTCTCCGATGGGACTAAGGACCATATTTCAGAGGAACACACCATGTCCTTCTTTACAAAAGCGTATTTCCTTAGATAAGGGCGTAGCTTTCCAAAGAGCGTATCCCCTGACTTGCAGACACCTTTAATACTGTTTTGTTGTGTCGATGGGATGCTACCAATGATGCGTCCGGTTTCTTGCTCGATATGTTCCAATTCCACACATGGCATCTGTTCACCTGAGCGCGGATCATACTTTTCGCTTCGTCTGCTGGCAAGTTCAGCGAACGGATATGGTGTTGTCTGCCATGAGCAGATGCTCCCGTACTTACCAAATGCAACAGAAAGCACACCTCTTTTATACTTCTGATCAAGAAAGCAGAAACAGCTATATGACAGACGAAATCCCTTGCAATAGCGGAAAATCTCTGCTACTGCAAGGGATTTTACTTTTAGATCATACCGGAATGAGGTCTGAAAAAAGACCTCAAGTAACGGTCTTGAGAAGCGTCCGAAGCTCCGCTTTCCGGGCTTCGATGAGCCGTGGAGAGCAGAGAAATTGTCTGATTTTGCAGAACGGGTAACACGGAAAAACAGCAACAATGAAACTGACCTACCCCTGACAATATCCTCGAAAGATGGTCTTGTCGATCAGATCAGTTACTTCAACAAAACCGTTGCAAGCAAAGACATGAGCGGATATTACCTTTTGAGAAATGGCGAATATGCGTATAACAAGAGCTATTCCGTAGGTTACGACTTCGGTTCAATAAAGCGGTTAGACCGCTATCCTATGGGAGCGTTGTCTACACTTTACATCTGTTTTGCGCTCAAGAAGCACGATACAGACTTCATTAAGGTGTACTTTGATTCACTCAAATGGTACAAGGAAATCTATATGATTTCAGCAGAAGGGGCAAGAAATCACGGATTGCTTAATGTCCCAACAGATGAGTTCTTCGCCACAAAACACTATCTGCCGGAGAATACTACCGAGCAACGAAAGATTGCAGACTTTCTCATTGCCTTAGACCGTCGTATCGACGCGCAGCAATCTCTCGTAGATAACCTCAAGAAGTATAAAAGAGGTTTCATGCAGCGCATTTTTCGCCAACTCCCTTCTCAGGATGGCGCAGAGTGGGCTTGTGTTCGACTTGGTGATATTTTCAAAAAAGTTTCGCGCCGTAACGCAGATGGAGTAATAAAAAATGTAATTACCAACTCTGCGGAATACGGACTAATTCCTCAGCGCGATTTCTTTGACAAGGATATTGCAGTAGACGGAAACACAGCAAATTACTATGTCATCGAAAATGGAGACTTTGTTTACAATCCGAGAAAGTCAAATTCTGCGCCATACGGACCGTTCAATAGATATACTCTCAGTGAACAAGGTATTATCTCACCGCTATATACCTGTCTTGTGCTGCAAGCAGATATTTCTCCTTCATATCTCGCTTGGTACTTTAAGAGCGACGCATGGTACAGGTACATCTATGATAACGGCTCACAAGGCGTTCGTCATGATCGAGTATCTATGACGGATGATTTGCTTATGGGTATTCCTGTTATGTATCCCAGCCATGAGAAACAACTTTTGTACGCGGATATTCTTGATGTTGTGGAGACACGATTGCAAGCCACCCAAAAAACACTTGACCTTCTGAGTAAAACGAGGGACGGCTATATGAGGCAGCTTTTTATATAAAGAGCTGTTGTAATAGACCAGCTCTATTTGAAAGCAGATAATCAAGAACGCTTTGCGCTTTGTCTGCCCTTTGGTCAAGGGCAGACAGAAAATTGGCAATGCGACATTGTTCTTCGTAAACAGGCAAAGCAAGCTCAATTCTACGGCACTTTTCTTGGTTTAACTTTGGTTGTGCCGTGCCAGTGTTATAGCGTGTATAATCGAGACTTTCAAGTAGCTCACAAAGGAACTTAATATTCTGTCCTGCTTTAGGTCGCATTACATGAGCATGGTTGTTTACCCAATATTTCCCCTCTGCGATAAAACACAACGGCGTACTGCGATTAAGTATATTTGCCCCATCCTCACCAAGAAGGAGCAGCGGCTCATCGAAGATGAAATCATCAATATAGTCTATTATGCCCGATGCGCCGTAATATGGATATTGTCCTTGCCGTTTGGCTCTGTCCGCACTTTCAAGTGGTTTACGCTGTCCGTCCAGAAAATCCACTGCGTCTTGTAGCGTGCAGGATGTCCATTCTGGATATGGGCTTCCGGTTGCATCTGAGAACTTTAGCTGATGTGAAAGAATAGCTGCAACGACACCTCTTTTATACTTCTTGAGGGTTTCAACCAACTCCATTTGCCGCTCGATTCTCTTGTCGAGAAGCCGAATAAACGAAGCAATTACTTGCTGTTCGTGCAATACTGGCAAAAACATTTGGTATGAGCATAATGTCTTAAAATACAGTCTCGTTCTCGTACCTCCTTTTTTCTGCTGAATGCAGAATACGGAGAATAACGGTGACGAATTAAGTGTATCGACTAAAAAGTCCGTATCAAGGACTTCTTTTCTGACAGTAAACACGGGGTACTCTTTGCTTACCAAACCGTTTGCGACCAATCTATTGATATTGAAATGGAAAATATTATCATCGCTCATGTGGCGATATGTTATACAACCATACGGAAGAACACTAAACACCGTTGTCTCAGCGTTGGCTTGCTTATCTATGAAGTAATCCTCTTGAACAAATAGACCTTGCCTCGATGATGTTAAGAGCGGAAAACCGCTTTCTTGGGTAGCATAGTCAGACAGTTCGATCAACAGATTGCCAAGTTGTGCAGCTCTCCACGGCTCATCGAAGCCCGGAAAGCGCAGCTTCGGGCGCTTCTCAAGACCGTTACTTGAGGATACATTTGCCATAATTATTTGCCCTCCACGTCAAAGGGGAAATCCAGCCCCAACTCATCAAAAAACGGTTTCAGTTCCGCATCAATATCCTTGATTTCAGATTGCAGCTTGCGGATCTCAGCAGCAACTTCATTCAAGTCAATCTCAGGTTCCGGCTCAAAGGTGTCAACATAGCGAGGAATGTTTAGGTTGAAGCCGTTCTCTTCAATCTCTTGCATGGTCGCAACATGAGCATATTTATCGACATCCTGACGGCGCTCGTAGGTCTCAACAATCTTGTCAATGTCGCACTCCCGAAGGATGTTCTGGTTCTTTCCTGCTTCAAAGTCGCTGGAAGCGTCGATGAAAAGAATGTTGTCAGAGTTACCGTTTCGCTCTCTCTTGAGAACAAGGACGCAGACAGGGATGCCCGTACCAAAGAACAGATTTGCAGGCAATCCGATTACCGCGTCCAGAACATTTAATTTCTGAATGAGGTGCTTGCGAATTACTTCCTCCGCAGCACCACGGAACAGGACACCATGCGGCAGGAGAACGACTGCTCGTCCGTCCTCGTCCATGTGGTAAACCATGTGCTGAACAAAGGCAAAGTCAGCCTTGCTCTTCGGAGCAAGTTTGCCATACTCATTGAAACGCTCGTCCTCCATGAAGTGCATATCGGCAGACCAGTTTGCAGAATAAGGCGGATTGGCAACCTGAACACGGAACTTCATGTCTCCGAAGTAGTCATGCTCTAAGGTATCACCGTTGTAGATGTTAAAGTTGCGATACGGGATTCCGCGCAGAATCATGTTCATTCTGGCGAGGTTATAAGTCGTGGAGGTCAATTCCTGCCCATAGTAGTTTCTCACGTTGGCATAGTTCTTGAGGCGCAGCAGCAGTGAACCAGAGCCACAGGTGGGGTCGGCTGCATCCTTGACATCCGTGAGGCCGAGGCAAGCCAGACGGCAAAGCAATTCGGCAGGACCGGAGGGCGTATAGAACTCACCGGCTTTCTTGCCAGCAGTTGCAGCAAACTGACCGATCAGATATTCATAGGCGTTACCCAGTACGTCAATTTTGGTATCATCCACACCGAAGTTGATTTCGTCCAGCGAAGCGATGATCTTTGCCATAACAGCACTTCTGTCTTTGACAGTATGACCGAGCTTTGAGGAATCGAGCTGCATATCAGAAAACAGCCCATCAAAGTCTTCCTGAGAATCGTTTCCGATTGTGGACTCCATTAGCGCGTTGATTGCGCTCTGCAAAAACTCAATATCAAAGGAGCGGTTTTCCACCATCTTGACCATCTTGCGGAACAAATACTGTGGCTCGATGACATAGCCGAGATCGCGCAGCGCCTCTTCGACAACAGCGGTCTTGTACTCTTCGTCTGCCCACGCCTCTTCATAACCGATACCGTCATCCTTGAGAAGATTCGCCATATACTTCTCTGTCCGGTCAGAAAGGTAGTAGTAGAAGATCATGCCCAAGATGTAGTTCTTGAACTCATACGCCTCCATGTTTCCGCGCAAGGCATTTGCCATTGCCCATAGCTTATTGCAAAGCTCCTTCTGATGAGCCTGAATCGAATTATCCATTTATCTCTCTCCTTATTGGTATTTCTCTGTGTGCTGTCGGATGAAATCAACGATCCGATTTACAAGGGAGCGTTTCTTCAAAAGCGGCAAGGGCTTCTCAATCCGATCTCGGATATTTCCTGCATCCATTGTGCCGGAAAACTCATATTCCGAAATAATATCTGTCAGCATGGATGCGTCAATATCCTCGGTCTTCGCAAAGGCAACGATCTCTTCGCGCTTTGCTTCATTTTCAAAGTCGTTATAGGCTGCATCAATTTCATCCGCACTTTCCAAGCCGACAACAACACGATCCAAGAATGCTTGCAGGATTTCGACTTTCCGGAGCAACTGCGGATTATCAGTTCTCCCCAACTCGTCCTTAATGTGTTTAATATCGTAATCCTTTTGTTTGGGATCATCGAAGTGGATGTTACGGATCAGGTTCATGATGTATGCGACATTGATCCTGTCACTCTCCATCAATTCGATGCAGAAGTCAACGTCATTCAGGACGGAGACAACCTCGCGGTCTGTTTTTTGCCTTGAGTAGAGCATGAGGTATTTGCTCTTATAGTCCTGATATTCTTGCTCGGACATGATAAGAGCATCCTGATCGAAACTGAACTCAATAAAGGTCTGCAACGATTGGAGGTACTTTGTCAGCTCACGGAAGGTCACGACAAACTTCTTCTGATCGTCCTCGTTCTGCATTGTGTCAACGGACTCCGGAAACAGAGCAATTTCCTTGAGCTTCATCACCATTTCGTTGAACTTCTCCACGAAGTATTGATACCCCGGAACAACAATGCCGGAGGTATCTTGACTCTTAGAGAAGAGTGTCAGCGCGTCATCGGTGCGTTTTTTGAGGTTGCGGTAGCAAATGATAATGCCAAAGGGCTTTGTTTCCTTCTCAACGCGGTTTGTGCGGGAATAGGCTTGCAGCAGATCATGATACTTCAAGTCCTTGTCCACATAAAGGACAGAGAGCTGCTTGCTGTCAAATCCGGTCAGGAACATATTCACAACGATGAGAATATCAAGCGACTTTGTTTTCTTTCCCTTTACTCGGTCAGAGATGTCCTTGTGATAAGCTGAGAACGTATCCGTGGAGAAATTGGTTCCGTACATCTCGTTATAGTCCTTGATGATACGCTCCAACGAATCACGGCTATGCTCGTCCTTGCCCTCGGCATCCTCATTCTGCCCGTAGGAGAAGATGCCGCTGATATTCAGGTCATGCTTGATCTTCTTGAAAATGTCGTAATACTTAACAAGGGCATCAATAGAGGACACGGCAAAAATAGCCGTATACTGTCCATTTCGGGTTTTTGCCTTGTGGTTCTGGATGATGTGATTGGCGATCAGAGACATTCGCTCATCGGACATATAGAGTTCGCCTATATCAATCGCGTCCGCGAGTGTCGGGTCATCCCAGTCGAAATCACCCTCCATTGTTTTTATGTATTCGATGTGGAAGCCCAGAACATTATTATCGAAGATGGCGTCTTTAATCAGGTAATTGTGAAGACACTCACCAAAGAGCATTTCTGTTGTTTGCGTGATTTTACCCTCAGTTTTACCGTTGACTTCAAACCGAGGTGTCCCCGTGAAGCCGAAAAACTGTGCCTTTCTGAAATGCCGCACAATGTCCTTGTGCATATCCCCAAACTGGCTGCGGTGGCACTCGTCGATGATAAAGACAACCTTCTCGTCTTTGTATGCGTCCATTACTTTCTCGTACTGAGGGCGCTTTACAGCGTTTGCCATCTTCTGCATCGTGGTGACGATAAGCTGCCTGTTCTTGTCCTTCATCTGGCGGACAAGGACATCGGTGCGATCTGTCACATCAACGGAGCCAGCCTCAAACTTGTTAAACTCTTCGGTTGTCTGAGAATCCAAGTCTTTTCGGTCAACAAGGAAAATGACTTTCTTGATGTTCGGATTTGCTGCGAGGATTTGCGCAGTCTTAAAGGATGTCAATGTCTTGCCCGCGCCGGTTGTGTGCCAGATATACGCATTCCGGTTTGTAAGCGTTGCCTGACGGATCAGCGCTTCTACGGCATAAACCTGATAGGGACGCATGACCATCAAAATCTTATCGGTATCATTTAGGATGGTGTAGCGTGTCAGCATTTTAATGATGTGATCCCTTGCAAGGAAAGAAATCGAAAAGTCCTTCAAATTGGTGATGCGGACGTTATTGAAATCAGTCCAGAAGAAAGCAAGACTATACATCAAGTCTCTGTCGGAATTGGCGAAATACTTTGTGTCAACACCATTGGAGACAATGAAGAGCTGAATGAAATGATACAGCCCGTTGTAGGAGTGTTTCTTATAACGCATGACCTGATTGACTGCCTCGCGGATGTCAATGCCACGGCGCTTTAATTCTACTTGGATCAGGGGCAAGCCGTTTACGAGAATCGTAACGTCGTAACGATTGACGTATTTTCCAACCACGGTTGTTTGATGAGTGACTTGGAAAATGTTCTTCGTGTGGTCCTGATCAAAGAAGGACAGATATACCTTTGTACCATCTTCACGCTCAAGGACAAACTTATCCCTCAAGATTTTTGCGCTCTGGAAAACAGACTTTCCGAGCATGAGGTTGAAGATACGCTCCCACTCTTTATCGGTGATAGGCGTATCCAGCTTTGGCGCATTGAAGGCTTCAAACTGAACTTTGAAGTTCTCCACCAGCGCGTCATAATCAGGAATTGCGACTGTGGTATATTCCTGCTTGTTCAGTTGCTCAATAAACTGCTGTTCAAGAGCCGCTTCGCTTTGGTATGCCATATCTTCATCTCCAATACTTGAGGATCATTTGTTGGTTGCCAGCCTGTCCTCATTTCTATTTTATCATAGCAAGTGTCCCAAATACCGGACTTATTTTCGTTTCAACTGCAAAACCACGTCACCATCATCTGTAATTTCCATTTGCATTGTTTTTAGGTACTTTGCGATGAACTGTTTTTTCTCAGACAAACTCATCTCAATGCGCGTTGCCTTCAAAGCGGCACTGAACATCTCGTTGATATTGAGCCTGACGGTTTGGTCAATATAACGCTCTATTTCTTTGAAAAGTGCGCCGAGCTTGATGTCCTCGGCATTCCCAGAGTAGAAGTCATCAATATAGCAATAAAATATCCCTGCATTCAGAAGTGCATTCTTCAAGTCCGGTCCGCAGTTCTCTCGTTCAATCATAACAAAAAAACGTGCTTCCGGCAGAGACGAGATTAACCCCCAGTAGTCGGAGTCGCTGGAAACAAGAATAAAGGAATCGACGTTATTCTTGTAGTGTTCCTGACAAGTTCGGGCAATAAGCATGACATCAACGAGTGACTTGCTTTGCTTCACCCGTTCAATCATCATGTGTTCAACATGAATTGCGGTGAAGCTGTCTAATATCCTCCATGCGGAGGCGGTATGCACATCATCAAAGAGAATGATCGACGCAATTTTTTGTGTATACTCGTGATCGAGGTTTTTTAAGGTAGCACACAGCTTGTAGGGATCAGAGTTTTCACAATCGACAACGATAACAGTCTTTTCGCTGCTCTCAATAAACTCATAAATACTTCCTTTGATATAACTCCCCGCATCTGAGACTTTGCTATATTCGGTGAAATAGTCGTTGTTCCAACTGTACAGCAAGGTAACGAACTTCTTATCATTGTAAAGAATGTTGCCGACTTCCTCCGGCTGCCAGTTTATGTACATCTGATAGGGATAAAAAAGCAAATGAGAGTAATAAATGTCGGCAGCCTCTCTTGTACCATCTTCCTTCAAACCATCAGGCATGACGAAAAGTGCTTTAATGTAATCCCAATTTATCCAGAGTGGAAAGAGCTTCTTGCAGTTGTTGATTCTATCGCAAATCAACCTGTTAATCTCGACAACGTGTTGGCACAGTTTTTTGCTGGTGTTTTTGATGAAGTTCACTCCGTCAAGACTTAGCTGGTTTATGCTTTCCTGCGGAACATATTCCGGCATACTCAGAATGGTCTCATACTGGAATCTCATGCGTTCATTGATGCGCTTGAAATTGCGCTCAATCGCAGTTCGTACAATGCAAAGATGTCTTATAATCCGAGCTGTTTTATCACTGTCCAACCGATTGTATACTTCAACTTTTGGGGCTTCATGTTCGTTGTCAAAGATGCGTTTTGGCACACCAATCAGGTAAGCCACCTTTGAAACGATCTCGTAGGTGCTGTCTTTGTACGCTGCCCTGTCATCGGTGAGAGGGCTTGTTGCATTATCCAACACCTCATTCGGTATGGGATTTTCAAGTATACTCATGATTGCTCCTTTCCACGGAGAGCGTATCTGCTTGTTTAAGAAGCGGTGAGATTAGAAGAACGGCTGTCCAGTGCCTACGCTCTACTTTATCCGATCAGCAATGCTGTCGAGCTGCGCTGCAATTTTAGAAAAGTCGCAGTCCATGTCCAATGTCTTCACACTGATCTGATTCCCGCTCATTTGATAATCATTGTTTGGCTGAATCGCATCGTCTGTTCCCGCATATAAAAGCATACCGGAAACGACCTCATCCGGCGCGGCAGACCAGTTCTTCACATAGGTGAAAATCTGATACAGATTTCCGGAATGAAGTGTCTGCGTCATGTACGATGCCTTCATTTGCATATTGTGCGTGTAGTATTTGGCGTCGATGATGAGCGTTTTCTTTGCTGCCTTATTCGTAATCACAATGTCGGACTGCATCGTCGGCAAGAGCGTTCTGTACCCATCTGTGACTTGCCACGCAATCTGTGGAGAGTATGCTTTTAACTCTGGATGCTCACGCTGATAGTATCCGAGAATAAACTTCTCGTATAGCTTCGCCATTGTTTGATCATCTGCATAATCCATAATCTTTGTTGAGCCATCGGCTGTCGTCTGCAAAAGACCTTTTATCACAAATCGGCAAACGGCTATCAACATCCGATATGTTTGATTATTGCGATCATATTGAATGTCCCAGTTGATACTATGGATGTCCAATATGCTGATGCCATCAAAGAAAATCATCAACTTCCTGATCTCCTTTTTTCTGGCTTTTGAAATACTTCCACGAAGCAGCAAATCCATTGTTGTTTTGATGATTCGGTTTGGGTAGGCATCAACCGAAAACTCATCATAATTGCAAATGAGCTGTTTCTTGCGAATAACCTGTGTCTTTATGGATTCACCAATTTCAAGTTTCCCACGGGGAGACGCAAGTGCTTCCTCTCTTGAAATGTATTGTCTGATTAAGCCTCTCTTTATCTGGACAGATACTCCACGGCAGAGAATAGCAGACAGAAGTTCAGCCACATTATCAAACTCTTCGGTGGCGACATTTTTATACCCTTGCTCATGCAGCACTTGGAACGCATAAGCCAGCATATAATAAACGTTCTGGACACGGATCATTTGACTACCTCGCGTAATGTGCGGCTCCAATCCTTCACTTTAACTGCCTCGTCAAACCAGTATTCTTTCAAAAGAGGTATCAGTTCATATTCGACAACAGACCGCATCCATTCATCGTTGATGGTTGCGTTTGTACAGAAATAGCTATGTCCGATACAGAACCCCTCACCAAGCGAGTCATCGTTTGCAATTACGTCGTTAAGCTGCTCAACTGTTGCAATGAGCCGGTCAAACTTCGGGTTATTGACTTTCGTTCTGTATGCTCTGAATCCAGCAGACGAAAATGCCGGAGCAAGCTCAAAGAAAGCAAAACGACGTCTAAGTGCGTAGTCCAGCATGGCGAGGCTACGGTCAGCAGTGTTCATCATGCCAATGATATAGACGTTACTTGGAATGGAGAACTGCTCATCTGCATATAGAAGCTGCAATTCGACACCGCGTTTATCACTCTCAATCAACATGAAGAGTTCGCCAAAAATCTTGCTGAGATTGCCTCTGTTGATCTCGTCGATAATGAAAAAGTATGGGCGATCATCCTCAGCCGCTTGTCTGCAAAACTCGTAGAATACGCCCTTTCGCAGTTCAAATCCTGTCTCCGTCGGGCGGAAACCCATGATGAAATCTTCATAGCTATAACTCTGATGAAACTGAACCATTTTCACACGGTTGGTGTCCTTTTCTCCCATGATAGAAAATGCCAGTCTCTTTGCTGCGAAGGTTTTTCCCACGCCCGGTGCGCCTTGCAGAATTACATTCTTTTTGGTTAGAAGCAGCGACTTGAGAACCTTATACCGATCTTCGTCCATATACACATCAGTCAGAAAATCATCAGCGGTGTATGGCTCGAAAGTGATTTCCTCGTCAGCGGCATCGTCGAAGCTGTCTTCGTGCTTGTCTCCGTCAATTATGTTTTGCAGCTTCTTGACGTAATCTGTGTAGGACGTAATATCCGTCAACGTTTTGATAGCACCCTGATCTGATAATTCCCACTCGCCCTTATCTGTCCAGCGTACCTTTCGGGTATTGGCATATTGACCGCGTTCAGGATCAAAAACATATTCGCCTTCGACCAACCCGCGACCGAGGATCTGTTTTCTGCCTTTTTTAACAAAGACGACATCACCGGGTTTCAGCTCGTTTGCAAATTGCCATGTAGCAAGAACCTGATTCTTATATGAGCCAGTATCCCCGTAGACCTCTTTCATCTTTGCCCGCATTTCTTCCTTGGAGCTATATTCCATTAGATCGCCAAGGTCAGACCAGCCGATAGCCATAATCCCTTCGGCATAATCATTCTCCCAATTTGCGGAGCCATCACCCGCTGCGTACAGCCAATAGTGTGTTGCAGTAGCGTCGGATGAAAGAGCTGTATCTGTGTTCTCCTTCGGAATGATTCCATCAAAGATTTCATCGTCGAAGGATATATCAATGTTGTTCTCTTCGACGATCTTTTTGCATCCTCTACGAATGCTGTTAGACTTGTTGCCGGTTTGCTCGTAGTAATATTTAATGTTCTCCTGAGTGGCTTTTAGAGCATTGACCATTTGCTCCTGTCCGTAGTCTTTCCCAATGTGGACGATGAAGTAAACCGTAGTTTCAGTGTTGGACCTGCGAGTGTATTTTATGCCCTTCATCATGGACGCAAAGAGCATGATCGTCAGCTTGTGCGAGGTTTCTCCAAAGCACGGGACCTCCTGACACATGGCTTTTACAGCAGCGTCCATCTCCATTGTGCCATCATAAACCATCTTAGCATATTTGTAGACAATGACTTCGCAGTCATATTCATAACCGATATACGTCTTGACGCCGCCCTTAGAATCAATAAATTCTTTCAGCCGCTTCAAATCTCTATAATACTGTGCAGTGCGTTCGTCTGCTCGATCAGACATTACTTCTTGTTTTAGGTAGTCGAAGATTTCGCCTTTCGCTTTCTCCATAGAGGCATCACTTTCAAAACACTTCCAGAAGGACAGCGCAATAGTGTTTTGATACAGATAGAACGCATCGGAAACATGGGTGCTGATAGTCGTGTCAGCCCAGTCCGGGTGAGTTTCCCGTAAGTATTCTCTGTATTCTTTTCGGACTTTGCTTATCGTTACGCCAATATCCATCTGTTATCCTCCTTTTTTTGTAACAGTCCTGCTACGCACAAACATTTAATTCGTCTCCACTGGTATATAAAAAAGCCGCACGGAAAAAGGACCTATCAGTTGTCCGTCCGCACAGCCTCACAAATATCTCCAATGTCACAATTCAAATAGCCGCAGATGCGCAGCAAAATAGAGAGGGACACTTCTTCCCCCTTATTCAGTTTCGTCCATGTTCCGGATGCAAGGTTAAGCTCTTGCCGGAAGGTGGACTTCTTTATGTCTCGTTCTATCAGGAGCATCCAAAGTTTTTTGTAGCTGATTCCCATGATACGCACCCCTTTACTCATCCGCTAATCATGACTTCCATTCTATTATACACGAAAACCTCTTTGAATGCAATTATCTCATGCACAAGTTCACAAAAAAGATGCAAGTTCTTGATGGTTTTGATTTTCAAAAAGGGAAAGGCAGTTACTCATGAAAACTGCCTTTCCTTTTCTCTTTATTCGCGCTGAGAATTGCGTTGATACTCTTGGTCGCGCTCTGCGCTTGGCTTGAGGAAATCGTCCACGTTTGCCTTCAAAGTGTCGATCATCCGAGCTTCCTTTTTGAGCCTCGCACGTTCGTCATAAAGCCGCTGCTGCTCTTCAAGAAGTCTCTGCTGTTCCGCTTGGAGCGTCTTCAAGCTCGGCAGCTTTTCATCGCCTTGCATGGCAAGCAGTGTACTCCGCGCCGCCTCAAAGATCACAAGCTCTGCTTCGTGCTTTGCCTTGAAACTCGGCTTGTCTTTCGCCTTCTGGAAGGCGTCATATACGGGCTTTAGGTGCTGGTAGTTGGAGATGTTTTTGATAAGCGGCTGGACTTCCCGCAGACGTGCCTCAACGTCTTTCAGCTCCTTGCCGGTGCGGTCATAGGAGCTGTGAACGTCCTCAACCTTCTTCTCAAGATCGGCGTATTGGAGCAAGTTGTTTTCCGTAAGATAGTTGAGTGTCCGCGCCGCTTCCTTGAGGATCGTGAGCTTGGCTTTATGCTCATAGCCCTTGCTGTCGATGAGCCTGATCCGCTCCTGAATATCTCCGATGAGAGAGATGCCCTTCTGCATGGTCTGCCTCTGGCTTCTTCGGGGTGTCCGTCCGGCAATCCGTTCCTTGATGCGTTCCTCGGTGTAGTTCTCTCCAATGGTTTTAGAGCGGGTAAATCGCTCCTGACCTTCAGCGCGGAAGGAAATGTATTTGCCGGTCTTAATTTCATAACCGGCTTCCTGCATGAGCCGCAGAAAGTCATCGTAGTCCTTCGCAGTGATGACAAGCCGGTCGATGGTCTGCTTGAGCTTTTGTTTCCAGCTCGTGCCGCGTTTGGCTTCGGTGTATTCCTTGTAGTCCATGCCCTTGTTCTGCGACGGAGGGATCACAGATAGCCCATGTTCTTTGCATATTTCATCGCTGAGTTGACGCAGCTCCCGATAGGTTCTCTTGTTGCTCCGGTAGGCATGGAAGTCCACATAATTCACAGCATTGAAGATGATGTGATTATGGCAATGCCCCTTGTCAATGTGGGTTGCAATCACATACTCGTACTTGCCCTTGAGCCATTCGTCCGCAAGCTGTTTCCCGACTTCGTGCGCTTCTTCCGGTGTCACTTCACCGATGTCAAAGGACTGAATCAGATGACGGGCAAGTACCTTCGGCATCTGCATTCCTTGCTGCACTGCAAGGTTTCTTGTCCATTCAAATTCTTTTGCTGCCGCGTCGCTTGCAGCGCACCCATAGGAGGAAACATAGAAGGCATCGTCGGTCTTCTGCGGGTCGAGAATATAGGCAAGAGCCTTGTTTACAGTTCCTCGGATTGGCTTGATTTTAGTAACTGCCATATCTCACCCTGCCTTTCTTTCAGCTCTGCAATATCGTCCGCATAGAAGTGTCCAGTGGAGTTTATGCGGCGGCAAATCTGATTGATATTCGAGGCAACACGGCTGACAGCGGCGGCGAGTTTCTTCTGCTGCGTGTAATCCACCTTGATGATATAGCCGTCAATCGCCATCTTCCGGAGATATGCTCCCATGTTCTTTGTTCCGAGCTGCGCCATCTTTGCCTTGATGATTCTTTTCTCATCGTCGGAGACGAAGAAGAGTATCTGATTTGGTCGCGTTCTGTTTGCCATCGGCGTTCCGTCCTTTCGTAAAGGAAGAGGGTTTGGGAGACTTCCCAACAAGCATTTCTGTGATTAAGGGGAGGGTTTCCTTAATCGGAAATCGCCGTGTGTATATACACCGGCTGTGCTTGCTATTCTCTAAAATCGTATTCCCTCGCAGAGACTCCCCGTAAAATACCCCTTCACTTTACAACGGACTTTTTTTATTCAAAATAGGGGGTCGTGGTACAAAATATTTATTCGATCAGGTGATTCCCCATGTAAAAGTCACGGTGTCAGATACGTCAATATCGTCTGGCTCGATTTCTGGTGCAGCGCATTTGCTCATCGCCATGAGAGGCTGAATGCAGTCTTCAACATCGTAGCTTGTTCTGGAAAAAACATTGAGTTCGCCCCAGTTGTAGTCGATGTTGAGCAACTGCCCAAGCGTACTGCCTGATGCTTTGCAAAGAATCTCCGCCTTTGCTCTGGCGTTCTCCGTCGCATTGATCAGCAGCTCTTCGCTGACTCTTGCCGGGTTTTTCACGGTGAACGCAATGCTGAGTTCCGGTTGCGCCCCACAATCCGTAATCGCAGAAATGACCTTTGCAAGCTGTTTGCTGTCAAAGTCAAAGGCAAGTTTCAAGTGATAGCTGCAAGCATATCCTGCGAACTCTCGCCTGTAATTGCCTTGCCGATCCTTGACGTTCTCGTACCTTGTCTGGACATCAAAGCTCGTGGTTTTCAGGTCTTCCTTGCGATACCCAACGCGGACTGCGGCACCTTGCAGTCTTTCGATTCTCTCGGCAGCTTCCGACATTGCGCGGTCATAGGTTTCAGATAAGACTTCAATGTTCAGGGATAGGATGATGTAATCCGGTCTTGCGGAGACATTGCCTGTCCCTTTTACGGTGATTGTTCTCATTACTTTCTCCCGTCCTTTCTGGAATTGAAGTCCTCATCAATACGTTTTTTCCAATTCGTACCCAGCGGTACGCTGCATCGGACAGCGGAAACCGCTTCGCTCAGAACTTCATGGTTGAGTTGCGTTCCCTCGCGGTCAGAGTGGTAATTGACCGCTCGATCTGCTCCAATTCCAAAATGCTTTGCCGTCTCAACTGCATCAATGTTTGCACCGAGGAAAAGAAACTCCCAGCCGTACTTTTCCTTCTGTCGTTCAATCATCTTCTTGACCTTCTCGCTGTCATAACGGCGGCTTGCATTCTCCATGCCATCCGTTGTGATGACGAACAGTGTGTGTTCAGGGACATCCTCTTTTCTTGCGTACTTATGGATATTCCCAATGTGATGAATCGCTCCGCCGATAGCATCCAGAAGCGCGGTGCAGCCGCGAACGGAATAGTCCCTGTCGGTCATCGGCTCCACCTTCTGAACCGGCACACGGTCATGGATAACCTCGCTCACGTTGTCAAAGAGAACGGTAGAGATCAATGCCTCGCCATTCTCTTTTTTCTGCTTTTCAATCATGGAGTTGAAGCCTCCGATGGTGTCTGCTTCCAGTCCGCTCATAGAGCCGCTGCGATCAAGGATGAATACGATCTCCGTCAAGTTCTTTCTCATGTTCAGTACCTCCGTATATAAAAAATATGACTGCTTGGCGTCTCACCTTACAGTCATATTGTACTTCGGTATTCACTTCATTTGGTCGCATGGCAAGCGACATTATTCCAGCGATGAGAACAGCTCCCCGTCAATGCTTATAACGTCATCCATCGGAATCTTCGTGCCGTCCTGCATGGTGATTCGCCGCTCAAAATCATCGACCTTTTTGACCGCGCCGGTTGCTGTTATGTATTTGCCGCCAGCCTTCCGCTCATCAGGCTGGAAGTAGGTGATGGTAACTTCCGGCGCGTCATCAAGGGCTTCCATGAGAAGCTGATACTTCATGTCCAATGCAGTCAGAGATTCCTCGTCAAGCTCAATCTTTTCGTCGGTCAGACGCCCGGTTTCCTTGATGGCGGACTCATATCCGGTGAGTGCTGCAAAGGGCGCGAACTGCGCTGCACGATCTGACATCGGCATCTGCGGTCGCGTCTTGGAGACGTGGTGAGGGAGATTGATAATCTCGTCGTACCTATTATTCATGCGCATTCTATATCTCACCTCTTAGATAAACTGAAAGTTGTCACTCTGTCAGCCGGTTTTCTTCGCCCCAGACACAGAGCTGATCCAGCACAGTCATCAGCGATTTTCCTCGTTCCG
>ENA-OWRJ01001876-OWRJ01001876.1-human-gut-metagenome-genome-assembly--contig:-NODE-1876-length-20098-cov-2.918126_pt1 | contig 20098 bp, 17 predicted proteins | sample MGYA00248269_ERZ651897 | MGnify/ENA primary metagenome ERZ651897 (study PRJEB26924, sample SAMEA4378252) | human gut metagenome | biome: human gut; feature: human-associated habitat; material: faeces...
GATTGAGGAGCAGAACCGGTCTATCGCCAGCCGATTCGTGAAGATTGTCCGCCAGATTGAAGCGTTGTATCGGAAGGATGCCGAGCTGCAGGTGCAGGCTGTGCAGCGAAATGAACTGGTCGATTATCAGGAGCTTAAACGGCTGCAACAGGAGAATATGCGGCTAACGGATCTCAACGATAATCAGACAGCTCTGATGCAGGAGTTTCTTGACCAGATGGCGGAGCCATCTGCCCGGGAACGGATCTTCACCATCGCAGATGCTTTAATAGGAGGACAACTTGTAGCCGTTTCATCCGGCGGAGGCAGTGGCAACTCCTCATCCGACCTCCGCTGGGACGGCCGGAGGCCGGATGAGGAGGAAGAAGCGTATAGGAGAAGGTGTCTATTATACGTGGCACGAATCGTCCATAATTCTCAAAAGAGAATTATGTGTAAGAAAACGCGTTAAATTCTAAGAATCCTCCGATAAACTGTTGATTGTGTTTCATCGGAGGATTTTGATGGAAATTATTAGTATTGTTGATACAGAACTATTTATATGGCCTATATAATTATTTTAAAATGAATGTAGGTTCATTTACTGTGAAAAACAATCTGCCAGTTAAATTCTCAGACCAGTTTTTTTCTTCTATTCTCATTTTCTGCATAAAGCATTTTTGTTGTTCTCGTTCCAAACGTCCTCGTTTCTGTAATTGTGTGCGACGAATCGCATTAGGTTCATACAGATGTTGAATAATAGCTATATTCGTTCTGTTAACAAGATTATTCCCTATTATCTTCCACCACCGAGCATCAGTATCCCCAAGTGAGACTCCAAACAATATAATTACATTCGCATTATTAAAGTCTCGCATTGTATATGCCTTGTTTCTTTCATCACCAGATTCGATTGTTCTTTTATCATCAAATCTTTAATGTCGTCATTTTTTTTGAACTCTTCATTTTTAATTTAAGTTTCATTATCGACTCCTATGATGATAGATTGGCCCAATATCCCATGAACGTGGATAAGATTACGTAATGTATTACTACTATCAAAACCTTTGGTTGTTGCGCCACTACTGAGGTTTAATATCTTTTCGAGAGTATTTGTATAATTTAGCGTAATAACAGAAATATCTTTGGAAGAAAAATTGTGTTTCTTTATAAACCTATTAAACCGATCTTTATCTAATGCTCCCAGATATTTACTGATTTTAATAAAATCGTCCTGAAATTTTGTCTTAAGTTTATCTGTTGGTAAAAACTTCTCATTCTCTTTTGTCAGATAACTTTGAAGATGTTCGTTCAATTCAAAATAGAAATCGTAAAATTCATCAGCGTTGTTAGATACATCTGTAAAAGCACCTAAACGTTCTTCCATATCGGACCACAACTTTCGATCTTCAGTTATTTCAGCTTTCATCCGATTTAATAAATTGCTGCCACTTGTTACATGCTCCTGCAGATATTTATAAAACTCAGGATAACTTGGTTGCCATCCCTTGTGCTTTGTCAAAGCCATTACCAAAGATGTAAAGTATATTCATTTCTATTATTGGAGGTTTATTCAAATATAAGTTCTAATAAAAATAATTGATCAATCGGAATTAGTTATTGTATGTGATAACCAATGATTTAATGACCAAGTATCCATTCTGTCGTTTGAGAATGACCTTAACGAATTTATGTTCCATTTAGATGTTTAGTTCGAATAATACAAATATATGCAATTCCCTAATTGTATTTTGTCTATAACTTCAATAAAATGACAGAATCATAAATATTTATCGTATTTCTTCTGATATGACAATATAATAATAAATTGGATATTCTTACTTAAAATGATTATCTTTATAATATTATTTTAAGTCATAGAGAAATATGGAAAATCTCCAACAAAAAGTTATCAATTGGGTGAAAACATTAAAAGGATGGCAGTGTGAATTAGCCTATCGGCTTTTAATTAAAGAGAAATTAGAGAATAGCGATATTGATGAAATTGTGTCAATGTTGAAAGAGGAGAAACAATTTGAAGATAAAGTTTTCCCTAATATTGGTATATCAATTAATGGAGAATCGATAGTATTATTGTCTATAGATTCCATAGAAAATATTGAATATCTATCTCCTCGAAATGCTCTGAAATTTGCGGAAAAAGGATTAACCGTGATTTATGGCAAGAATGGAACAGGTAAATCCGGTTATACAAGAATTTTAAAAAAAGTATGCGGAAAGCCACATACACGAGATCTCATTGGGAATATATATAAACCCAATGTCAGTATCGGTAAATGCACCATATCTTATAAAAGAGGAGAGCAAGTGGAACAATGTTTTTGGTCTGTGAATGATGGCGCTATAGAATCATTAAGATCTGTCGATATTTTTGATTCTGACACAGGTACCTCATATTTGAATGAAGCGAACTCTGTTTCATACATTCCTCCTATTGTAGCATTCTTTTCTTCTTTTTCAAGGTATCATGACATTATTAAGGAACATTTGACTACTCAAAAAGATCAATTAATTCCAAAACTACCGGTACCGCCACATGAATTATCCGAAACCAACTATGTAAAGAATGTATATCTGTCTAAAAAGTTAGACTTATCAAAGTTTGTCTGGGCTGGAGAAGACGAGAATAGATTATCAGAACTTGATCAAAAATTAAAAGAAGCAGATCTTAAAAAGGCTGTTGTAGAGTTACGAGAAAAAAAACGTAAGATTGGCCTACTAATTAAAGATATTGAAGATGATCTAATAAAAGTTTCTCCACAAAGTAAAAAAGAGATAGATGCTTTAGCGTCTGACTTATCGACAAAAGAACAAGCAGTTCTTGACGCGGCTAAGGTGTTAAGTAATAGCTCTAAATTAGAGGGCGTTGGAACCGAATCTTGGAAATTACTATGGTCTGCAGCAAAAGAGTATTCTCAAAAAGACGCATACCTAGACGATAAAAAGTTGTATCAGCATGATAGATGTGTATTGTGCCATCAAATATTAGATGAGGAAACGAAAACTCGATTGCAAAATTTTGATACATTCATAACCAATGAGTTGTCACAAATAGCAACTGATGCAAAAAAACGATATAATGATCGTATTAATTCCTTACCAAAGGATTTTACCGAAGACCAGATTATTGACAGATGTATATCTGCTGGATTAGATAGAGACTGGGGAAAGCAAATATTTAATATATGGATTCAAATATATAATAATGGGGAAGCGATTCGTTTAAAACGCCCATTACTCAATATTTATAACGACGCGCAAATTGCTTTGTCTGCTCTGAAAGAAAAAAGCCGACGATATGAAGTTACAGCTGCAGAGTATGAAAATGATACAAAATTATTTGACAGAGATGCTGCAGCAAAACAATTATTGGAATTAAAAGCTCAAAAATGGGCTTTTGAACAATATGAAGCTATAAAAATCGAGCAATCTCGTCAGATGAATGTCATAAGATATGATCAATGGATTTCGCAAACCAATACACGAGGAATCACAACCAAAGCAAATGAAATAGGAGATTTAGTCATTACTCAAAGTTTTGTAAAACGATTTAATGAGGAGTTAGATAAATTGGGCGCTGGAAACATTCAAGTAGAGTTTGTAAAACAAATTAATAAAGGTACAACTAAACATGTACTCAAGATTGCTAATGCAACTCATAATAATCCTGAGAACATTTTAAGCGAAGGAGAGGCTCGCATTATATCTCTTGCTGCTTTCTTAGCAGATGTTACGGGAGGGAATTATGCTAATCCGTTTGTGTTTGATGATCCTATTTCATCTCTCGATCAAACATACGAGGAAAAAACAGTTAAACGATTGGTTGAACTAAGCAAGAGCCAGCAAGTCATCGTTTTCACGCATCGACTGAGTCTATTGTGCCAATTGAATGATGCCTGTGACAATATAAAAACGCTTGGAATAAGGAGAGAGTCGTGGGGTACTGGCGAAATAGGAGAACTTCCAATGTCTGCAAAATCTCCAAAGAATGCACTCAAAGATATCTTAAATAACAAACTTGTTAGAGCCAAAAAAGTCCTAAACGAAAATGGAGCAGAAGAATATTATTTACACGCAAAAATGATATGTAGTGACTTTCGCATTTTAATAGAACGAACTGTTGAATATCATCTATTAGGAGATGTTGTTCAGCGATATCGTAGAGCTGTAAACACAATGGGAAAAGTTAGTTCTCTTGCAAAAATAAATAAGCATGATTGCGAGATGATTGATAAATTTATGACAAAATATTCTTTTTATGAGCATAGTCAGCCATTAGAAGCACCCGTTGAATTACCTTTACCCGACGATATATCTAATGATGTTAATGAATTATTGGCGTGGATTGAGGAGTTTGACAAGAGAAAAATTATTGATTGAATAATATTGCAATAATTTATACCGCATAAAATGAGAGCTAATTTTATTAAAATGATTTCCCCTATTCGTTTTAGGGAATCAAGCGTAAAAAAGGATCCAACAGATGGACGTAATCCATTTGATAGTGATTATTCAAGAATAGTTCTATCTTCCCATTTCCGCAGATTACAGGATAAAGCACAAGTATTTCCATTAGAACGTAGTGATTTTATACGAACTAGATTAACACATTCATTGGAAGTTGCATGTTTTGCTAGAGGTTTAGGGTTAGGAGTAGAAAAGCATCTATTGAAAAAGAAAATAATTACTGAGACAGAAATCGGGTATATCCCGACCATATTGGAAGTAGCAGGTCTTATCCATGATATAGGCAATCCTCCTTTTGGCCATTTTGGTGAAGAAATTATTAAATCATATTTTCAAAAAATCAAGAGCTCTTCTGATGATAATTTAATAAAAAATGCGTTTGATTCTTTGACGGATGAACAACAAGCAGATTTCTTAAATTTTGATGGTAATGTACAGGGGTTTAGAATCTTGCGTAAATTAGGATTGGCGCATGATAATTTTTCTTATAATCTTACAATGCCCATTCTTGCTACAATTATAAAATATCCATATTCTTCGTTGGAAGGAAATAAAAAAATGTCCGATGGTGGCAAGTACAGTCAGAAAAAATATGGCTATTTCACATCAGAAAAAGAAGATTATAATAGGATAATAGAAACATTAGGTTTGAAGGGAAAAACCAGACATCCTTTAACTTTCTTGCTTGAAGCTGCAGATGATATAGCATATTCTGTTTCTGATATTGAGGATGGGCATAAACTCGGAATAATAACATTAGACCGTATTAAGCGAACTTTTTCGACTCATGATTGTCCGGGAGAATTGGTCGGACTAAAAAAGTATGAATCTAACATGGATTTATATGTTCGATTGCTTAGAATAAAATGCCAAAGTAAAATGTTGATAAAAACGACCAAGGAGTATAATAGAAGGATAAATGAGATTATTGAAGGTGATTTTGATTCTGAAATACTTAAAGTGTCTGAAGCCAGTAAATTACGAGATGTATTCAAAGAGTTAAGTGTATATAATTTTTCAAATATTAAAGTATTAAAGTGTGAATTATTAGGGCAGGAGGTCTTATCGTATTTACTTAATACTTTTTATAATGCTTTATTCTCTAAGGAAATATGTCTGAATGGGAAACTCAATCGGAAATCAAAAGAGTTCAAAATATATTCCCTCATTTCAAAAAATTATATCGATAAGGCCTGCAATGAAGGAGAAGAGTTTCCTACAGATAATTATAAAAAATTCATGTTGATAACAGATTATGTAAGTGGTATGACAGATACATATGCATTAAATTTATATCAAGAACTTACAGGTAAACCTCTTTATTAATAAGTCCATCTGTTTTTATCTTAATCAGATCATAGCTCCTGACGATTTCAGACAGTTTGTATTGCTTATCGTACTGGCATTTTGTAGCCTATGCTACCTGTTTGTCTAAATAGTTCTGTAGTTAGATGTTATCTTTCACAAATATAAAACGATATCGTAGCCAAGGTAGTAGTGGGGAATATTATACTAGAGAGAGACAAATAAAGCGAGAAAAACTTACCAGAAAATCAAACCAGTTCATAGGAAAGGGTTGAACAGCGATTTCTCCCCCCCCCTTACTCGGGTTGTGTAAGCGGAATGTCGGGATAGAGTGCTTCGCAGGGTTGCATCGGCTCCAGCGTTTGCGGACGACTGGCCGAGCGGAGGAAATTCCAGAAATCCGCGGGAAAGTGCACGACTTGTCCCACATGGGAGCGAAGTGTGGTCAACACCACGCGGCTGTCGCTCAGCCGTCCGATGTGTTCGAGTTTTTCGCTGCCGAACATCCCGGGACGGATGCGCAGCACTTCCCCGGTTGTGCGGTTCCAGAGTCGGGCGAAATCCAGCCGCATTGAGTCGCATGCGCCTTTGACCAGTACCCAATCTTCTCCAAACGGGAGAAGAACCGACCAGGGATCCACATTCTGCATACGGGTGGCCCGGCAGCGGCGCGTGTCGATGTCGAGTTCCAGCAGCCGGGCAACCACCTCCCGGTCCGAGAAGCCGCACATCACCAGGCGGCCGGTTTCGGGAACAGGGATGGAGCCGTTGAACCCGTCGCCGCTCAATATGTGGAAGCCCAGCGGTGAGAGCGAGCCGTTTTCGAAACAATAGGTCTCTTCGTCGTGTGCAAGGAGGATGCGTCCGAGTCCGTCGCAGGCGAACCTGCAAGGGTGCTGCGCCTTGGGCAGGGGAAAACGCTGGACGCGCTCCACTCCCTGCGGATTCATCGTGAGGATCGTGGCGCTCTGCCGGTCGCCGAAGCAGAGATAACGGCCGAACCATCGGGGACGCTGGTCGAAGAAAAGATAGGGCGATTCCTGTTTCGGCAGGTCGCACAGCCGCTTCCAACTGTTCGCTTCCAGGGGATTCTTGCCCCCGAGAAGCATCCAGCACTGCATGGGCGGAATGTAGTAGAACGCCGCATAGAAATCCATCTCCGGGGAGTAGGTCAGGCAGCAAAACCGGTTCCAGCGCACCTTGACCGGTTGCAGCGGACGCTGGCGGAGATCGGCGACAAAATTTCCCTGCCACTCCTCCGCATCGCGGCTTTTCCACCGCCCGCTGCAGAAGTCGCCGGCCAGCGAGTCGAGCATGTAGTCGGCATCATCGGGCCACGGCACCTCTTCGCAGGGCATTGTGCGCCCGGGGTCGATTTCGCGGGCTGGAGTGCCAGGTGCGCGCCCCGGCTGCTTCACCTGCCGACAATATTGACCCGCCTTTCCGCAAGCCTTTTCGAAATCCGCAGCGTGAGCCTCCGGCTGCAACGTGAGGAGGTAGATTTCATCGCCGTCGAGGTCGTAGAGCCGGTATCCGTGGCAGGTCAGCTCCTGCCCGACAGCCTCAAGTCCCTCTTCGTGCGAGCGGCAGGCATATTGCACCCCGATCTCGTCGAATCGGGCTTCATGCAGCACCGAAATCCCTTCGCCCCATTTTTTACGCATCTCAGCCAGCGAGTCGTTCACGTCCCCATCGTATTTGAGCAGGTCCAGCGCCTCCTCTACGGCCCGCCCGACCTCCGGGAATTTACTCTCACCGGCCGATGTGTCGCCCGGATCGTCCTCCTTCTTCGGCTGGCCCGGCGCCTCTGCGACCTCTCCGATCGCCGTAGGGTCATGTCCGAGCTGATTTTCGAGCATCTGAAATACCTTCACATGGGCATTCCGAATTCCCTGGCTTGTGTAGACCATCACGGGTTTGCGCACCAGCCGGATGCCGAACCCTTCGAGCGCGTCGAACAGCTCCGGGAGCTGCAACGGCGTGAACATCCGGTGCTGCATCACGGGGCGGTCGTCGATGAACAGATCGCCGTGGCCTTCGTTCCATAGGCCACGCGTCGTGTTGTCGTCGTTGCGGAGCGAGATCTCGAAGCTGTTGTGCTGGCGGCAGCTGCCGTAGAGGCTGCGGGGGCTGTTCAGCCGGAGCGTCAGCACCACGCGCCGGCGCCGCTCCTCCTTCGGGGCCGCCGGGTCGGCATAGGGCTCGCCGTCGGAGGAGAACTGCGCGATGACCTCCCATTCGTATGACTCGGGCCACGGAATCCCGGCGGCCTCCAGCCACCGGAAGGCTTCCAACTGGTGTGTAACGGTGTCGTAGAAGGCTTCGATCCGGCCTCTGAGTTCCTGCAGGTGGGGAAACGGGAATCCCTCCAGCAGGCGGACGATGCGCCGCAGCAGGAACAGCTCCGCGGGATCCTCGACCATCAGCATGCGCGCCAGCACGAGCAGATAACGCACGGCCTCCGGCTCTGCCGAAAGTGCGAGAAGTGCCACGCAGTACCAGAACCCGACGATGTCGTAGTCCTTCGGCAGACCCGTCGTGCGTTGGCGTTCGCGCTCCTCGGGCGAGGTCGGGAGGATGGCGTAGTCATCGAGCGAGGCCGCAACAGCCCGCACCACCTCCCCATCGGCGGCAAACGGCTCCATGCGCAGTATCTCCTTGAGATTGAGCGGCGCGTGGATGAACGATCCGAGTTTGCGGTTGAGTGCGTCGATCTTTTCGGCCGTCCCGGGAGTGCATCCGGGCAGCGGGGCGATTTTCAACGGTGTCATGGTATCGGGCTTACATTGGTGGATGGGTATCTTTTTACCGTGCTGCAATTGCCTCCGTTACCCGGCGGATATTCCGGCGGGTATATCCGAACGAGACGATCGAGCTGCGCTTGCCGAGATCATTGATGCTGTTGATCCAGATGCCGCCACGGTCGTGCGCGACGAAGATCTGTTCACCCCACGTGGCGCTCCACCAGGCGGGATGGGTGTGTGCGACAAAAAAATCCCGGTCCATGTGGTCGATCGTCCAGTCGTACTGCTCGGCCAGCTCCCGAAGCAAAGCGTCGATCCGCTCCGGCGGCAGCACCGTTTTTCTCCAGCGGAAGAAAAGCCTGCGGTATTGGAGGCGGAAGAGGACGAAAGCTACCGGGACGCAGACGGCAGTGATCCAGAGAAGCACATTTGTCGAAATTGACACCATCCCGGTGAGGGTGATGAGAGCCAGGAAGAGCGGAAGATAGAGAAGCATGATTGGGAGCAGGTAATGGGTCCAGACCCCCTCGGCGTTGAGCGGCAGCCTGCGGTGTTGCCGAATGAAGTCGGCCGTATCGACCCGGGCTTCGTTGCGGCATCCAATCCGAATGAATACTTCAACGAGGAGCAGACAACCGATTCCCGCCACCCATAAAAGAAAGGTGGGAACGGCATTTAGCTCCGGTGCTCCGACCTGGATCGTCAGTACGCCGTCGTAGGCCACCCCGTCGAACGAGAGGTCCCGGCAACGAAGCCGGTACTCACCCTTTTTGGCGGGAGAGAAGCGATAGAAGTGCCGGCAGATGCGTGTGGTCATGCCGTTGCTCCAGGATTCGGAAGAGGAACTGCGAAGCCATGTCAGCGATGTCCCCTCTTCCGTGATGATGGTCGGGGTTCGGTCGGTATATTGGTTGCTGGAGAGCAGAATCTCGTAGTCGCCCCGAGCCCGCGGCCGTCCGACCTCGATCGAGAGGCAGCAGTGCACGGTGTCGCATTCCTGTGTGGCGGCGTGGAGCAGGACCGTATGGGCAGCATTGCTTGGGGCAACATCGAAGGCGGAATGGTTGTCCGCCTGAATCTCTTTACCCCGAGCGCTCCATATAGGAATTGTCAGCGCAAGCAGTAGTACGAATCCGCACCGAATAACTCTTTCCATATCACTCGACGGCAGTTTCGAAGGGTGAACGATCGAGCAGGGCCTCCTCGGGAATCTCGGCCGACCGGGGCCAGTAAAACTCATCCTCCGTATCATCAATCCAGAAGAGCGGCAGCATCAGGGGCAGATACTGGAACAGGTGGCGGCCGTCGGTCAGGCTTGCAAAGACCACGATAAAGGTATTCATCCGCATGCGTTCGTCCCAGGCAAAGCGCCACGAGAGATAGAGGTTCTGCATCCGTCCGGGACGGGTTGCCACCGCCACGTCTCCATCTTCATCGGGCAAGAAATGGCCCGAGTCGAGCGACAGCTCGCCCAGCTCCATGATGCCCTCGGAGGCTTGAAGAACACTTATGGCCTTGAAACACTCTCCGCGGCGGATCGAGCGGTGGGGAATGGTCGCGCGAACCACCACCCAGACCGAATCCCCGTGCAGGATGGCGTGCTCGACATCGAAGCGTACCTGCGGACGTTCGAGGGGTTTCAGCCGGCGGGTTACCACCTCGGCATCCCGATACAACCAGGTCGATTCGGATGCCACGAAAGGCGGGTTGATTTCCGTGGATTTACGGGTGCTTGCGCAGCTTGTGGCCGCGAGCAGAAAGAGAAATGCGATGAGATGATTGATTTTCATGGTTTTTACAATTCCCGTTACGTGTAGCGGGCCAGCAGCCAGATAACAAGTCCGACAACGAGGGTCACGATGAGAAAGCGCACAAGGTCGCGCCGGATAGAGGGCTCCTCTTCGGGGCGGCAGCGGAATATCCGGGCCAGTTCCTCGAAACTTCGGCAGAGGCAGACCGCCTGCCGGAAGTCGGCAGCGTTGCGCCAGCACGCCTCCCGGAACCACGTCGACCGGGGATATTCACGGGCGATCCACGCCTGCAGTTCCGGGAGCGGGCAATCGCGGACGGTCTCCTCAAAGTCGGTGTCGTAGCGGACGGTGCGTCGCTCAGTCGGGCCGATGCGACCATAGAGCCCGACGGGGCCGGTCTCCCAACAGCGGCGGATCGTATAGCGCCGTCCGGAGGCGTCGACCACCTCCTGCCCGGCCCAGCCGTCGGCCTCGGCGAGCAGCCGGCGTGTCGTCACGTTCTCCTCCCGCCAGAAGACATAGACCATGTGCTCCGCGGGGGCGAGGTAGAAGACCGGGTATTTTAGCGCGGCTTTCATCGCTGTTTCGTTGGGCCCTTACCACGGGTAGCGCACCCACGGGCTCTTGGGGTTGCTCAGCAGTACGTCGACCGTCGTCTTCATCACCGAGTTATAGGCCCGTTTGCCGCCCCACAGCGAACGTCCGAGGATGTAGCTCATCGCCAGTTCGCGCCACGATCCGCACGCTTCGTGCGCCAGCGCGTCGGCCCGTCCGATGTACGTCCACGCCTCCTCTTCGGTGAGGTAGCCCATCTCGCAGCAGGCCCGCGCCAGAAAGACAATGCGCCCGGCATCCCAACCCGTCACGTTGCAGCCGCTGAGTTCTTCTTTCGAGGCGACCACGCCGCACGAGAGGAGTTCGTCAAAAGTCTCCCGCAGGTTTTCGAGCTGCGAAGTCGCCTTGTCGTAATCCTCCTGCGAAGTCATCCGCTGCTGGAGGAGTTCGTCCTGCCGTTCGCGGCCGTCGAGCCAAAAGGCTTCGAGCACCGTGGGCCAGTAGTAGCGAAATCCCTTGTCGCAGAGGCAGTCCAGTTGTCTGCGAGCCTCTGCGGTGGAATCGATGCCCCACCAGCCGCCCACGATTTCAGGCAGCGTGTCGAAAATCCCCGTCTCCAGCGAATTCTGCCACGCTCCCTGTTGCGAGGTGTACATCGCACCGATGGCCAGCTGGCGGCAGTGTTCATCATCAAGTGTCGATTTCGGGTTCAGGCAGATCTCCCGGAAGGATCGGCGCAACTTGCGCGCCGTTTGCCAGACCCGGCTGCCCTTGCGGTAGAGCCATGCCAGGGCACCGACCGCCACGGCGGCCAGCATCACATAGAATTCAAGTCCCCGTTCCATCGTCTCGGCGTTGTCGGGGTGCTATGCGTTCCACGGGATCTGCCGCCACGGCGAGGTCTCCTCTTCGAGCAGCGCGGTGACGATCTCCCAGGCCGTCTGGCAATCCTCCTCGTCGCCGTGCCAGACACCGCGGCCCATGGCGAAGCTGCGTCCGTACTCCTCCCACGAGGCGAAGTGCCCGCGGGCGGCATCGGCGGCCACCTGCATCACCTGCCACATCTCCTCCTTGGAGAGATAACCGGCATGGAGGGCCCAGCGTCCGAGGTTGGCAATACGCACTAGGTCCCAGGCGATGACCGTCTGCGGAAGCGTTTCGGCCGTACAATACCCGTTTCTGATCATAAACTCTGCGATCAACTGCACATCCTCGGCTTTCTCCTCGGGATCACCCGCTTCGGATTGGTCGCCGCGCATGAGCGCCAGTGCCGCGTCGGCATCGGCATGGTGCCCTTCGTGGAGCAGCCACCGGACGATTTCGAGCGTCGAGTCGCGGTCCGTGATGTTCCACCAGCTCTGCAGCTGTGCGCGGTAGGTTTCGGGCAGGACCTCGCTCTCGACGGCATCCACCGCCTCGTCGTTATAGACCAGCAGCGGCGCGGCCAAAGCCATCAACCGCATCTGTTCAGCCTTCAGCCGGCACGTTGCGGCGTGCTTGATCTCCCAGCCGTCGTCCTCGCCCAGCCAGTCAAGCGCCGCGGCATTTGCCTCGCGCAACTCCTTTTCGAGACTCCCGTCCTGCATCGCCTGTATCGTTGCGGCTGCTTGCGCCATGTTTTGCCGGGCGGCTTCGGCCACGGCCGCGGCATCCACGCCGCCGAGCGTGCCCATGGCTGCCTGCTGTGCCTGGATCTCCGCCAGATTGGGTACGGCAGCCTGCATCTGCGCCATGATCTGCGCCTGCATATCACCCATGTCGGGCATGTCGGGCATCCCCGGAATCGAGCCCATCATTGCGCGCATCTGCTCCAGGGCCGCCTCCTGCGCCGCCCGGGCAATCTCCTCCGGGCTCTGGGGTTTCATCTTCTCGTTTGCCATGTTCGGTATGTTTTAAGGTTTTCGATCCATTTTATCCTTCGGCGCCGGCCGCAAGCAGCAGCTCGACGATCTCCGTGAAGCCGCGTTCTCCGGCATAGTAGAGCGCCGTGTGCTGGAGGTTGTCCGCCGCATTGATCTCGGCATGGTGCTCCACAAGCAGGCGCACGACCTCGTTGTTCCCGGCGCGTGCCGCCACGAGCAGGGCCGTTTCACCGACTCCGTTGCGGGCGTCAATCGCCGCGCCGGCCCCGAGCAGCGCCTCCACAAGAAAGCGGTTGCCCGCCTGTGCCGCCCAATGCAGCGGCGTTGTTCCGTTGGGCAGTGCACGGGAAGCGTCGGCTCCGGCGTCGAGCAGCATCCGGGCCATGTGGAGATTTCCGTGTCCGCACGCCACCAGCAACGGCGTTTCGCCCGCGTCGTTCGGCACATCGAGCTGCGCTTTCGAGGTTGCAAGCAGCGTGCGCACAACTTCTGCCTGATCGTTGTAGACCGCTTGGTGAAGCGGCGTGTTGCCCTCGGCATCACGCGCCGTGCCGTCTGCCGCATCGGTTTGCGTGAGGCGCGCGACCACCTCCATCAGTCCGTGTGCCGTGGCATAATCCAGCGCGCGGTGTCCCGTTTGGTCCGTAGCCTCGGTGTCGGCACCGCGGTCGATCAGCCACAGAGCGGCATCCGTGCGGCGGTTCTCTACGAGCCGCATCAGCGGCGTGCAGCCCTCCCGGTCGGCGACATCCGGATCGGCCCCGGCATCGAGGAGTCGGGCCAGAATCTCGCGGTTGCCCTTTCGGGCGGCGGCGTGGAGGGGCGTTTCGCCCCGGTTGTTTGCGGACGAGGCATCGGCTCCCTTTTCCAGCAACAGCACCGCCAGATCCCGGTATCCTTCGCGGCAGGCATAATGGAGTGCCGTGTTGCCCTCGGCATCGCGCCGGTTGAGGTCGATGCCGCCCCGTTCGAGGAGGATCTTCACAATGCTCTTCTGCCCGTTTCGGCAGGCGTTCAGAAAGGTCTGGAAGGTATCCATAACGTTGATTTCAGACGTGTTTTAGCAAAAATTTCACAAGCGACTCGTTGTTGTTGCGCATGGCAATGTCGAGCGGCGTGCGGCCCTCGTTGTCGGCGGACGAGACATCGGGCCGCCCGAAGTCGAAGAGCAACTCGGCCGCCTGCCGCGCCGCCGCATGCGTGTAGCCCTCGGCCGCATAGTGCAGCACGGTGCGCCCCACGTTGTCGGCGGCGCAGGGGTCGGCACCGGCCTCCAGCAACCGCTCCAGCATCTCCGATTGATACGGCCCAGCGCTGTGCGGGCCTAGCAAATGCATCAAGGCCGTACGACCCATTGCATCGCGGGCATTCACCTCGACCTTTTGTTTCAGCAGGCGACGCAAGGTCCAGTTCGTAGTCGTCGTGCTGGCACGCCAGCATGAGGGCCCGTTCGTCTTTCCCCGTCTGTGGGGCATCGGGATGCCATCCCTGCTGCTCGAAGAGCTCCATGAGCGGGGCAAATCGCTCCATGCCATCCGATACGCGACATCCCTGATCGATCCAGACGGCAAAGGGAGACATCCCTTTTGCCGTTCGCCGGTCGGGATTGGCTCCAGCCCGGAGCAGCATCGCCGCGATTTCGGTCTCGCCCCACTCCAGCGCACAGACCAGCGGCGTTTTGCCCGTCCAGTCGTTCATTTCGCGGTCGTCGCACTCCGCATCGGGATCGACAGCAGCCTGCAGCAGGGCTTCCAGTGCTTTCCGATCCCTTTTTCGCAGCGCCTGGAAGAGGTTCATCCCGCCGGTCTCCATCGTGAGTTCATCAAACGGATCCTCACCCGAAAGCAGGGCGCCCACCCATTTGGCTCCGCCCTCCATGGCGAGGTCGAACGCACGCCGACCGGCCGAGTTCTTCTCGTCGGGGTCAATCTGCCCGCTGTGGAGCAGCAGCGCTGCCGTCGCGTAGCAGCGCATCTGTTCCGCCCGGAGCTCCTCCAACTCCTCGCGGGCCTCCCGCTGCTGTTTCTCGGAGACCCACCGTTCGCCGAAGCTGGCGATGAAGCGCTCCTTGCCGGCAATCTCCCGTGCGGTATCGGCAGCGCGGCGGCAGAGAATGTGCAGGGCATTGTCGCCGTAGCTGTTCGCGGAGTCGAGCCGCTGCCCGGAGTCGATCAGCACGGCGGCCATCGCGTGGTGGCGGTTTTGCACGGCCTCGATCAGCGCCGTTGTGCCGCGAGCCGAGCGCGGAAGGTTCGCGCCGCGATCCAGCAGCAGCCGTGCCGCCGTGGCAATCGGTTCTTCCAGAGCGGGTACCCTGCTGCGGCGTGAGGCCAGGCGGAAGAGCGGCGTGTGCCCCTCTTCGTCGCGGTCATTTACCTCAGCCCCGTGGTCGAGCAGCGAAGCGATAGCCTCGCAGTCGGCAAATTCCGCCGCAATATGCAGCGACGTGCGGCCGTAGTTATCCTCGTCGCGTGCATCGGTCGAAATCTCGGCAAGGAGTTGTCGCCGTCGCTCCTCCTTTGCAGGGTTCGGATAGTAATAAAGGTCGTAGAGTTCCCGGAGCGGTGTCATTGGTCGATCGTTTTGAGCAGGTTTTCAAGATGTTCGTATCGGAGTCCGAGGCGGGCGGCAATCGTCCGAACCTCCTCGCAGCGGCCCAGTCGGAAGGCCGCCTCGGCCCGCAGGCGGAGAATCAGCGTGAGGGCATCGTCGCGCGGCGTCTCGGAAAGCAGCGGACAGCGGGGCAATTCGCTGTCGGCATCCCAGCGGCGGAAAGCCTCGGGAAGCTGCAGTCGTGGCATGGACGGGATGCCCAGGCCTGAGCCTTTGCCCGGCTTGTCGTCCAGCAGCCGTTCGGCCTCTGCGAGCAGCCGGTGGCACTCCTCATACCACCTCGTCATGAAGCAGCACAAGGCTTGATTGTAGCGCGTCGGAGCATCCTCATGCGCACTGCGTACGAAGCAGTCGTAGGCCTGTGGCCACGCTTCGCAGCAGATGTAGGTGATTCCGGCCGCAAAGAGTCGTCCGGAGTCCGCTCCCGTAGTCGGCGGGGCGCCGCCCAGCAGTCCCATTTTTGCTTCGCTAATCGTCGATGGCAACCTCGCCCGCGGCGTCGGCCGTGAAGGCGACCGTGTAGTAGTTCGTCACGGTGAAGCGTCCCTGATATTCGGGCGACTCGCTCTCGTCGACGTAGTTCAGTTCGAACTGCACCTGCAGCTGCTGCGACTCCGCACGGTACTCCTCGCTGCGGTTCCAGCGGTCGACGTTGCTCAGCGACACCGGCCAGACGCGGAAGCGGAACATCCCGGCCGACTTCAGCGTCAGGTTCTTGCCCTCCTCGTCGGCCATCACCAGCGCATCCGCCTTTTCGCCGATTTTCTGAAGGTAGTCAAAGTCGATGGCTGCGAGGTCGAGCGGTGTCGAGCAGGCGTAAGAGTTGGTCTGACGATCGTTCTGCTCCGGGCCGTCGGTCGTGAACTTCCCGTTGGTGAGTTGGAATGCGAGGTGGTAGTTGTTGTTGTCGGCGTCGATGTAGTAGACGTCGATATACGTGAGGATGTTCTCCAGTTGGCGGTCGCCATTGTCCTCGCGCCACTCCACCGTGTAAATCTTATATTTCGAAGTGTCTACATGCTCCGTAACGAGCTCCTTGATTTTGGAAAGTCCCTCGTCGGAGGCCATCGGGAAGGTTTCGCCCGAGCCGCAGGCCGTTAGCATAAAGGCGGCGACAGCAGCCGCCACGGCAATTTTCATAAGTCTGGTAATCATGTTCCTATGTTTTTGTATTTATTATCCCAGAAGTGCGCGAAAGGCTTCGAACTCCTCTTCGGAGTCGAAATAGCGTGTCTCGAAGATGATGTAGTTGTCCGGCGTCTTGACCTTGCACTGGTGCTCCTCCTCGTCGTCCTTCACATATTCGATATCGGTCGTAAGAAACGAGCGGTATTCGACCTTTCCCTTCTCGACTTCGGGGTAGGTTACGCGCGTGCCGTCTACGGTGATCTTTCCTCCGGCGGCTTTCAAGGCCCGGGCATTTCGCATACCCCGCCAGGTGAAAAAGAGCAGCAGTACGCCGCCTACAATCAAAATGGTCGAGAATACTGCCGGCGAGAGAATCCGCAGGTGGCGGATACGAAGGCCGAAGGGAAAGAGGGCCGGAATGACAATCATTCCTACACCAAAGGCCAGATTCGACCATTGGTTCGTGAAGATGCTCGCAGGAGTGTAGTTGAAACTCCTTTGGATGCGTTCGAAAGGTTTGTTTTCCATAAAAGTTACCGGTTGGTCAGTTTTTCATGGAGACAAAGATAGCATAAAAAAGCAAAAATATGACCATGCGGTCATATTTTTGCTTCAAATCGTGAAAAAAACGGCTGAAAGCCTGCTCAGCGCTTCAGTAGCCCATATATATAGAGGAAACGCTTTCGGAGAATCGCGACATCGAGGCCGTCGGAGAAAGACATTTGGTACGAGAGTCCGATGAATACCTGCCGGAACAGAGCAGCAGTTTCTTGAACGTCGATCTCTTCACGCAGTTCGCCGTGTTCGACACTTCGGCCGATGACGTCGCACCAGAGCCGGAACTCCTTTTCCATCCATTCGTGGAGCTTGTGCTTGCCGTCGGGATAATAGAAGAGCACCTGTTGGAAGAGGTGAAAGTAACCGGCATTGGCCAACTCCCCGGGCATCTTCTCCCGCTGGATGTTGCCCAGCCGCACGATCTCGCCCATCGTGCGCTCCACACCCTCGACGTATTTGTCGATGAAATCGCGCAGCGACCCGTCCGATGGGGCAAACTTGTTCGCGGGGTCCTGGAGATGGAAGAGGTAGCGGTCGGCCACGGCGATGAACAGATCGAGCTTGGTGGGATAATAGTTGAAGATCCCGGTTTTGGTCAGCCCGACGCTGTGGGCGATCATTTGCAGGCTGACGCCCTCGTAATTCATCGACATGAAGAGCTGCAGGGCATTTTGCAGAATCTCTTCCCGATTGGTTTTCATGACTTAAACATATTTACCTTTCAAAGATACAATCATTATTCGGGAAAATGGTCATGTTCCTCCATCGAATGTTGTCTCTTTTTGCAGTGCCGGTGATTTCCTGCCTCCAATGTTCCCATTTTTATTTTATGAAGTTCTGCGATACGGTTGTACGATTTGCGATTTTTCCGTTTTTCCTCCCATCGCCTCAGACCGTCTCAGACGGTGCGGTTTGTTTGTGCAAATTTCATTGATTGATGCATAACGTATTGATAATCAATATGGATAAATTTCTTCAACGAGGAAGAGTATTAAACGCCGAACCGCTCGTAACCGAGTCGTAACATTTATCCGAAGCAGTCCGAAAGGGCTGCTTTTTACATATCCGTACCGGACGGCTGTCATCCGGCAGTCGGCAATTTCGTCTGCCGGAATGCGCATCGGAACGATGCCGAAGCCTCGACCGATCGAGTGTGCCGCCGAATCCGACAGAAAGAGGCGGCCTCCCGACCCCCTGTCTGTCGAAAACACCGATTCTCTTCCATTTTCCGCACCCGACGACGTCTGCAAATACCGCGGCCTCCGTCAGCCGAAGACGCTGGCATAAAGGTTGTGACACCGACCAAGAAAACCAAACCCCGTCACCATGAAAATATCCACAGGCAAAGGCACGATCTCGCTTCCGGTGCTATTGGCGATCTGGTCGGTATCGGCCGTAACGTCGTTGCCCGGACTGGCCGTTTCACCGATTCTGGGCGACCTGAATACGATTTTCCCTTCGGCGAGCGACCTCGAAATCCAGATGCTCACGTCGCTGCCTTCGCTGCTCATCATCCCGTTCGTGCTGCTGTCGGGGAAACTGTCGGTCGGCCGCGACAAACTGCGGATTCTGGTCGTCGGACTCGTGATCTTCCTGCTGAGCGGCATCGCCTGCCTGTTCATCCGCAACATCACGGCGCTGATCCTCGTCAGCTGCATCCTCGGCATCGGAGCCGGTATGGTCATCCCGCTTTCGACAGGACTCGTCGTCGCCTACTTCACCGGAGAGTACCGCGTCCGGCAATTGGGATACAGCTCCTCGATCAACAACCTGACGCTCGTACTCGCCACGGCGCTTTCGGGCTATCTCGCCAACATCGACTGGCATCTCTCGTTTCTGGTCTACACGCTGCCGGCCGTTTCGCTCGTCCTCTCGCCGTTCCTGCATCGGCAGCGTTCGACGCCCGAACCGGCCGCCAGCGACCAGATGCGCAACAAAACGATCGATCGCCCGAAGCTCGTCCGACTCATGGCGCTCTACTTTTTCATCACCTACGCCGCACTGACGATCACCTTCTACGCCGCGTTTCTGGTCGACGGATATCATCTGCCCAAAACCTTTTCGGGTGTGCTGATTTCGCTCTTCTTCCTCGCAATCATGGCTCCGGGACTGATTCTCGACCGCATCATCGGGATCTTCAAAGGCTATACGAACGTCGCCGCCATTGCCATGATCGGCGCAGGGCTGTTCTGCTTCGGGATTTTCCGGGACCGCGGGATGCTGGTCGTCGGAGCGTCGCTGGCGGGATTCGGCTACGGACTGATGCAGCCGCTCATCTACGACAAGACCGCCATCATCGCTCCGCCACGCGCGGCGACGCTGGCACTGTCGTTCGTCATGGCGGTCAACTACCTGGCCATCATGCTCTGTCCCTTCCTCATCGACACCTTCACCCGTCTTACCGCACTGCACGGCGACCGCATGCCCTTCCTGCTCAACGGCATGCTGACCGCAGGACTCGCCCTGTTGGCTTTCCGCCGCCGCGACGACTTCACGCTCGGTCTGGACGCCTCCTATTACAAGCGATAGTAAAACGGACGGACGATTTTCAGCGAAAAGCGCTATCTTTGCGGGCGACAAACCCCTGCAAAGAGTCGAATCATGGAGAAAAACCTCGTCTACACGACATGCGGAACCTGCTCGAAACTGCTCGACGTCACCGTTGAAAACGATCGTGTCAAGCGCGTGCAATTCATCGGCGGCTGCCACGGCAACTCGCAGGGCATCGCCGCACTGATCGCCGGCATGGAGGTGGACGAAGCGATCGCCCGCCTGAGCGGCATCGACTGCGGCGGCAGGGGCACCTCCTGCCCCGACCAGTTGGCGAAGGCGCTGACGCAGTTGAAAAACAGCCGGTAGCCGCCGAAAATCCGCCTTCCGTCCGCCGCGCCGCACGATAAATCTCCGCTCCGGCATTCTGCGCACCGCCGAAGGAAAGCTCCGTCGGTATGAGGCGAGAAACCGGAGGTTGGAAACGGAACGTTTTTTGCAATCGGTCTACGAAACCAATCATTTTCGTACTATGTATTTTCTCTGGTATCTGCTTATCGGGCTCGTCGCCGGATGGCTGGCCAATCTTCTGGTCAAAGGACACGGTTCGGGGCTCGTCGTCAAT
>ENA-OWRJ01001878-OWRJ01001878.1-human-gut-metagenome-genome-assembly--contig:-NODE-1878-length-20085-cov-3.356665_pt1 | contig 20085 bp, 16 predicted proteins | sample MGYA00248269_ERZ651897 | MGnify/ENA primary metagenome ERZ651897 (study PRJEB26924, sample SAMEA4378252) | human gut metagenome | biome: human gut; feature: human-associated habitat; material: faeces...
CTCCTTCGGTGGTACTGTTTCTTACTATTATTATACGCTATTTCTCGTCAAAAATCAACCATTTGTTGTGACAGAGCCTTTCAAAAAACTGCGAATCCATCCGGCATCATAGCACCTGTCAGCAAGAAGCATTCGAGTTGAAGGCAAAGTTGGCAAGAGATATGCCGCACCGCCATAATCACTGATGGTTCCGGCTGTCAGCAATGTCCGAATCGGACGTCCGTGTTAGACACTATTAGCGTCATTTTCCCGAAGCCGTCCAGCTTTCCGGTAAAAGGTGCTTTGAGGCATTCGGCATCTTTTGGCCGCTTCCAGCCCTGAGATTTGGCCATTGCGCCAGAGGTCGCAATTTTCCAGAAAGTTGTCCGGCAGGGGTTTGATTTTGCGTCCAAAACGCACACCGCGCCCTTTGGCTGCAGCGATACCTTCGGCCTGCCTGCTACGGATATTCTCCCGTTCGTTCTGAGCCACAAAGGAAAGCACCTGCAAAACAAGATCGGCAATAAAGGTACCGAGCAGGTTTTTGTCGCGCCGGGTGTCAAGCAGAGGCATGTCCAGAACGAGGATATCCACGCGCTTCTCTTTGGTAATTATCCGCCACTGTTCCAGAATTTCCTCATAGTTTCTGCCCAGCCGGTCAATGCTCGTAATGCAGAGCAGATCCCCGGCTCTGAGCTTTTTGAGCATGGCCTGATACTGCGGGCGCTGAAAATCCTTGCCCGACAGTTTGTCCATGAAAATGCGGTCTGACCGGATGGCCTGCCGCTCAAGGGCGATGCGCTGACGGCTTTCGTTCTGATCCGTACTGGATACGCGAATATATCCGTAAGCTCCTGCCATAATGGTTTCTCCTCTCAATGGATTCTTGTTCACAGTTCATCATCGGGTATATCAGGAGTAATGAAGCTGGAGCGTTGTTCGCGTTTCGGAGGCGGCGGGGGTGTGTCTTGCCTCTTTGCCTTTCGTCCTTCCCGTTGCCGTCTGGCTTCGGTCAGATACTTGGTCAGGGTTTGGGGTTTCACCTCAATACCCTTTTCGTGCAAGCGCTCGACAATCTCCTGTGTGTCGAAGCCGCGCTTCTTCATTCGCTCCAGCGTCGGGGCCAGAGCGAAGACGGCTTCCTTCATGGACATGGTTCGATTCCCGTCCAGCGTGACAGAAGCGGGTTTGAGTGTCGCAAACTCCTGTCTGATTTCCTTCAGCTGCGTGACGGTGATGGTCATGAAGCTTCCTCCAGTGTTTCGCCGGGGCCATGCCCCGGATTGATGATTTGTCTTTCCGGTCGAGCGGGACGGTCGCCCACGCTTCACGCAAGTGAAGCATAGTGGGCTATATCTTCGGCCTGTGCGAAGATTTCCCCCCGACGCCTCACCTCATTCTCATGCCACGGGTGGAGTGCGCCTGCCGACGCTCCCTGTCCCGCGCTTCCTGCTCCTGCCGCTGCCGTTCCTCTTCCTGCTGACGTTGGAGCTGTTCGGCGCGCCTGCGCTCCACGAACTCGATATGCAGCGGCCGGATTTCCGGCAGAAGCAAAACCTCCCGATAGCCCGCCATGATTCTCTTCATTTTCTTCAACTGATTCTCCAGCTCCTTTTTTTCCTCATGGCTTTGTTTTCTGTGGGCCGTGTATCCCGCTTCAAGCCGCGTCAGTTTTCCGCGAAGGGTATCCACTTCCCGTTGCAGGATTTCCTTCTCCGTCTGGACAAGGTGTTTGACGGCAAGCGCCTTTTTCAGTTCTTCAATGAGGGAAGAGGCTTTTTTCAGCACGGACGGATAATTGAGAAAAGAGGCTTTCGGTAGTTCGGTCTCCTCCCGAAGCACCTTTTCCGCTTCCTCAGCCTGCCGCTCATACTCTTCAATGCTCTTTCTCAACTCTTCCTCACGCTGTTCCAATGCGTTGATAAGCTGCCGTGAATTTCGGGAAGTCTCTTCGGATTCCTGAATCAATTTTTCCAAAGCTTCCTGTTGCTGCTTGAACTCGCGGGTATCCAGATGCCTTTTCGCGGAACCGGGTGTCTGTTCCACGCCGCGTTCAATGACGAAGCCCCGGCTTTGCAGATGGGCGGGAAGCCCGGCTTGCAGTTTCCGCAGACTCTGACGGGTATAGATTTTGTTGGCGTTGAGCCTTCCGTCCGGCGTCACCGGCACATGAAGGAAGTGCATGTGCGGCGTCTTTTCATCCATGTGAACCATTGCGGAAACGACATTCTCCGCGCCCACAAATTCCGTGAGAAAGGCTTTGCTCTCCTCAAAGAAACGCCTTGTTTCCTCCGGCGTGAGAGCATCAAAAAACGCCTTGTCCGAGGTGACGATAAGCCCGCACATGCGCACGGCGTCCTTTCTCACGGCCTTGACCAGCAGGAGATCGTCAATGCGGTTCTGAATGGCCTCGGCATAGTTCGATGAGGCGACTTCGTGCAGCTCGTAGTTCGCCGCGCTCCTGTCGTAGTCAATATCGGGGTTGCTGTGGCTCTCCCGTTCCCGCCGGTTGTGACTCTGGATGCCGCGTATGGCCTCCTTCTTGAATTTGTCCATGTGGAGTACGAGGTAGGACATGGTTTTTTCCCTTTACTCATTTTCAGTGGTGACAACGGTGACAGTGGTGACAATCGAGCAATGGCAATGCTTTTCGGCTGTCACCACTCAAATATGCAATGGTGACAGTGGTGACAGGCGTAACCCCTTGCGGCTGTAGGTTTGTCACCATTGTCACCACTGTCACCGCTCAATCAGGCAAGGCAGGAGCAGTTTCTTCATCCGGGTCATCAGGCAAACAAACAATGTAGACACGCACGCGCCCTAGACCAGGAAGCCTTTCCTGATGTTTCAGTCTGTTTTTAGAAGGAGTGCGTAACCATCCAGCTTCACGCAGAACACGCACAGCTCTTGCCTCTGCGTATCCCCTGACGACTTCGGCCCGAAAACTCTCCGGAAGTATCAGATACTCGGTCGTGCCGTTGCGAGTACGCTGAAATCCCACCCGGTTGATGCAGGTGGACATTTGCGTATCCAAATCCTGAAAGCGGCTTGCGCCGTGCCGTTCGATGAACAGCCGTACCGTGGAAAGGATGGCGGTATCCTCGGAAGCTCCGGTTCCGCCTCTTGCCGTGAGCCAGTCCCGGAAGCAGATTTCGATGCAGTTCAATACGTCCAGCTTTTCGGGAAGGATGCCCAGCCGCAGGGCCAGCATTCCGGCCATGCCGCACAGGGCGAAGCGCATGGCCACACGTCGTACCTGTCCGTCAGCGCCTTCGGGGACAAGATGCCTGACGGCATCGGCCATTGCCGGGCCGATTTCCGCCCGGACGGCGTTCAGGGTTTCGACCTTCGTCAGCTTTTGCAGAAAATCATGCCCCGCATGACCGTAATGTTCGGAAGCAAGCAACTTGATACGATTGGCCACGGCTCCGGCATCGGGAAGACCATGCAGGCTGGTGAGCATGGACGAGTCCACAGGCAGCCCCACGAAACGCACTTCCTGCCCGCCTCTGGATTTCAGACCGTTCTCGGCCAGCTTGTCGGAAAGCCCCAGTTCGCCGCTGGAGAGAAAGAGCAGACGCCAGTTCTGGGAACGGCGAATTCCGCCTTCACGGTTCGAGCGGCCTTTGCCCTGTCCGTTGGCCAGCATGTAGGCGCATTCGGCAAGAACACGTCCGTTGACCTGCCCCATTTCATCCAGAATCAGCACATTGTCGTTGTGCAGGGCGGCGATGCCTTCAAGCCCGTTGTCCGTAGCCCGCCAGCTTCGGACATGTTCATGACCGCCCCAGACGGAGGCGGCGATCTGAAGGGCCGTGGTCTTGCCGGAGGATGAGCTTCCCTCAAAACTGAAGCCGCCGCCTTCCAGACCGGCCGGGCGAAGCAAAGGCCCGGCGAAGGCCGCGCATAACGCGAAACTGAGACGGGAGTTGCCGACGCACAATTCCGCTATCTCCCGCCAGCCTTCCATCGTTCCAGATGTACGGTACAAGCCGCCATGCTGCGAGGATTGCAGCACGGTGTCTTCTTCTGTTACGCCGTAAACGGTATCGGGAAGCACGTAGACGGATTCATGCCAGCCCGTGCGCAAAACACAGCGTATCCGTCGGAGGGGCCGGACCGTGGACAGAAATGCCGCCAGCTTCGACCGGGTGGACGGATTGCCGAACCACCCGCCGGAGGCCAGTATGCTGTACCAGTCGTTTCCCTGCCGGAACAGCATTTCCACGGGCATGGCCCATGCGTGCTTGTTGCCATCCGGGTCAATCCATTCCAGCATCAGACCCCATTCGTTGCCGTCAGCTCCCCGCGTCATGCCTTTGACCAGAAGCGGAGGACCAAGCCGGATTTCCTGACTGTCTCCGTCCGATCTGGTCTCCAGCTTGTACAGCCCGGCGCGTCTGCCTTCCTTCACCAGAAAAAAGCCTTCCGGCATGGGGCAGTCGTCATCCCGCTTTCGCGCTTCTTCCACAACGGCCCGGACAGCCTCAAGAGAACGCAGCCGGTGCAGGTCGTTGAAGTCCGTCGCCTTGCCTTCATGAACCGGGCAGACGGCCAGCTTGCCGCCCACGGCCTGAGCCGCCAGAGAGGCCATCTTCTTGCCGGGATTCCCTTGTGTCTCCGTGTCGTTATCGGCACAGAGGATGATTTCACGCTTTGCATACCTCTCTCTGGCCATGACGGCCACGGCTTTCAGATTCCCGGCGTTGAAGGCCACAAGACATGCATAACCGGTCGCCAGATGAAGACTGATCGCTGTAGCATACCCCTCGGCAATCAGCAGGGGACCGTCTTTCTTCCTGTCTTCGGTGGAAAAGGAAAAGAAGCCTCCCGCCGTGCGTCCTCCCTTGAGAAAGAACTTGTCCGTACCCTCGGCAGTTTGTTCCGGCAGGATGAATTGCAGACTTTGTATCCTGCCGGACTGGTTCAGAACAGGGATAATCAGACGCCCGTCTTTTGTCCGGCGCAATCCGATGGCCGGGACTCCCTTCCGTTGCAGGTAGGGATGGTCGTCCCCGGCGTTTCGGGAACAGTTCCAGATGCTCGCGGCCAGTTTGGCGGCGGCCTGCCAGCGGCGGTTCTGCTCGGTTTCCTTGTGCGCTTTGATGGCCCGAATGCGTTCACGCAGGGCATCCCGTTCGGCGGCGGTCAGTTCTTTTTCTGGCTTGTATGTCCATGTACCTTCATCGCCGGTGCGCCAGTTTTTCCACCAGATGGAGGCCGGAGTATCCAGAAACGCCTTGTACGCGCCGTCCCTGCGATGGGGCCGGTCCGCTGTGCCACAGCGGTGCAGGAGGCCGTCGGCCTGCACGACCTCGATCTCCAGCCCCGCTGCACGCAGACACTCGGCAAAACTGTGCAGAATGTCGGCGCTCATTATCGCTTCCTCAATTGAGGGGCGGAATCTCTGGTATGGACGCAGCGTGACGCAAACCAGTCTTCAAGGTCTTCTATGTCGTACATGACACGGCTGCCGAGCTTGGCGTAGCGCGGGCCAACTTTTTTACAGCGCCAGCGGGCCAGTGTGCATGTCTTCACGCCGTACATGTCGGCAACTTCTTGCGGTGATAATTTTTTGGTCGCCATCAGCATCTCCCTGTATTCAGGCTGAAGTGTATGAATCCATCCAGAAGCATCTGGAGAGAACACACCCTATGCCCAGAGGAAAACGCTGAACAGACGGGGTGTTAGCAAAGGCGAAACAAAACCTCCCTTTCTTAGGCCTAAGAAAGGGAGGTTGATAATTTTTATGTTATTTTACTATGTTATAACGGGGACAAGTTGAGGGCTGCGAACCTGAGCAGGTCAGGTTTCTTGCCTTTCAGGGATTTTGAATAGGCGCTCCGCCGTGGTTGATATACTCTTTCGGCATTGCCTTGCGAAAAATTTCTATGTAATTGCCCGGAGCGTTTTCAACCCCCAACGTCTTGCCGATTTCCTTGTATTGGCGCATAATTTCGTGTTTGGCGAGTGGGTGGGTGAATTCTCTGGTAACCTTATTCGCTAATATGACAAGAATGTGTATATGTGCTTCTATTTGTTCGATTTCGTTTTTTAATTTGCCTTCTCGTCCCGCTGCGCTGGTATATTTCTCCGTCATTTCCTTGTATTTCTTTTTCAGCTCTTCAATCTCCCTGTTGAGTTTTGCGGCATCACAGCTTGGAGCTACACTGCTTTCGCCACACCAGCGCGTCTGATTTTCCTCCACAATTGCGGAAAGTTGTGTGGCATCGCAACAATATTCGGGCGATCCGAGAGCAAAAAACTTATTGAACCCAAAGAGCATGGGAGAAAGAAAGTTGGAAACTTCACGGCAATCCACGCCGAGTTTTCCTCCCGCCGGGATTGCTTCATGACTTTTGAACACCCGGATACGATAATGGCGAAGCGCTTCCAACTGTTCATGGTTCGTGGAAGCATGCAGCATGAGCATGGCTTCACTCAGACGGATTGCGTGATCAACGTGATGTTTGCGCCATGTTCCCACATAAAGCGCACAAAAGGCGCAGATGCTCCAAACAGCGGCCCCGCCGATCACGACGCACCAGAGCAGTATCAGCGCTACTCCTGCAAGTGAAACGCCTTGCGTAATTTTAATAACGGTAAACATGGTTGTCAGCCATGCCATGAGAAAGGCAAGGCCACAGCCCAGAACAGCAATCAGCAGAAATTTGATAATCGAACCGTTGGGAACAAACTTCATGGGAGAATCTCCCATTGTCCGCCCTTGCTGGGACCGATGCGGCGCAAGATGCCCTTTTTCTTGAGCATGGTTGTTCTGTAAAGAATCGTGCGTCGGCTCACGTTTAGAACAGTAGCGAGTTCGGTTGTGGTTATGCGCGGATTGGCGGAGATGTGCTCAAGGAGCGCAAAAAGTTCTGGTGCAATTTCCGGTGCAATATCGCGCAGAGTTGCATCAGAAAGCCCTTGTTTCTGGTGCAAATTTTGTGTTTTTGATGCAAGTTCTGGTGCAAGTACCCCAGTGTTTTCCGCAGGCCGGTGGGTTCTGCGTACAATGGCCTTGAACAGCGAACTCTCCCGATCGTCTTCAAAATCAATATCCGGCCATGCCTTAAGAGCGCGCAGAATGCCGGAGCCGATGCCGTGGTAGGGCAAAAGCCCCTTGGCGGCGTAAGAAATCAGGATGGGGTTGCGGATATTGGAATTGCCGGCTTTGATATTGGCTATGGTCAGATTGTTCGGCAACGTGCCGGGGCTGATGATTTCCACGCGGTCATCAAAAATGAAAATGCGGATGGGCGCGCTGACAAGATAATCCCTGTGTACAAGGGCGTTGACCAGCAGTTCCTCAAAAACCTGTTCCGGTATTTCCGGCGTACCCGGTGAGTTGACGCCATTCTTGCCCTGTACCTTGTGCAGGTTGCGCATGACAAAAGCCAGGGCGTCCTTGAAAAGTCTGCTCAACGGACCTTCAAAATCTTCGGTGTCATCGTAGCTGTCAGCATGAACGGCAATTCCCGGAAAGCGGACGCCTTTTGCCACGAACTGCGGAAAAATCAGCTCCGGCTGTTCGGCAAAAAGCAGCACTCCGGCCAGATTGAGATTGCCATCGCCAGCGGCGAGGTTCAGATTTTGCAGCAGGCGCAGTTGTTCTGCGTGGGTATCCGGGAAGTCACTGTCATACCGCTTTTTCAAAAAATCCCGGAACAGCAGCTTGTCCAGTTTGTTAATGCCCGCCTTTGTGGGCAATTCATCGGCATGGAATTGGCTGGTATACTGAAAAAGACGGCGCAGTTCCTCTTTAGAATTGATACGTCGCTTGTCCGCCCCGGCTTTCAGCCAGATGACGCCTTTCCTGTCAAAGTAGGGTTTGTCCATTCCTGCAGGAACGGTCAGGGCGATAACCACATTTCCATTTTCAAGAAGAATGTTCTGCGTCTGCACCACAAGCGGGCTGCGGACATGCTGGCTGGCGGCGTTGCCGATCAACTGGTTCGCATCATGCAATTCTCGGGATGTTATGCCGGACAGTGTTCCATCATCCTGCACGCCGATAAAAATTACGCCGCCGTTGGCATTGGCGAAGGCGGCCATTTCCGCAGCCAGAGAATCCGCATTGTCGATTCGGGACTTGAACTGGCGTGTGCTGTCCTCGCCTGCGGCGGCCTGTTCCCTGAGCGTTTGAAGTGTGAATGCCATGCCTGCTCCTTACAATACTATCTTTTTCCTCACCATGTGTACACGATAATCGGAACAGCCGCAAAAGCTACCGTTGGCCGGAGAGAATGTCCGCCGCCGCGTTGCTGGCAGCGGCCAAGGTCTCCGGCAGGAATTGGGCATACTTCTTTTTGGTGAAATCCACATTTTTGTGTGTCAGCATTTCCGAGATCATGTCCATGCTGAATTTGCCGCTGTTGGCGAGGCTTACGGCAAAGTGATGCCGCAGCCCGTGGAAGGGCCGGAACTTGGGCGGCAGGCCCGCCGCCTTGCGGAAGCGGTCAACCGCTGTGCAGTCTTTGCGCATCTCGCCGTTTTTGCCGGGGAAAACATAGGGGCTGCCGGGAAAATGTTCGTCACGCCATGCCATTTGTTCTTGTAACAGTTCTTCCACCAGGGAACTCATGCCGATGGAGAGGGTTTTTCTGCCCTTGGGATCGCGCAAACGAATGAGCTTGAGGTCAAAGGCCACGTCCTCATCTTGCAGTTTGAACATCTCCCCGCGCCGCATACCGGTAAAAAAGGCCAGCAGGAGCATATTGCCCACATCGCGGGCTGGCCATGTGCGGGCGCAATCCAGAAAGCGGCGAGTTTCTTCCGGCGTCAGATGCTCAATAACCTCATTGTCCTTGACGGGCATTTCGATCTGAAAGGCAAGATTGGGGCAGCGGTTGGTCTTGACGCCAAAATTGATGATGCGCCGCAGAAGCTCAAGAGTATTCCAGAGAGTGGCCGGTTTGCGTTCGCTCAGGGATTTGCGCAGCTCCTCCACCATCTGGGGCGTGATTTCCGAGACGCTTCGCTTGCCGAACAGCGGTTTGAGGTGTTTGAGGTAACGGTTGCGATCCGTGGTCAGCCCTTTGAGGGTCGGCCCCTTGATGTCAAAATATGCATCCGCAATTTCGGCAAAGGGCTTGTCTTTCTCCGCCTGTTCGCGGCGGAGTTCTTTGGCGGTTTTGACTTCTTCGCCATGTCTGATGGCCTTTATCCGATCAGCGCGAATTTCCGCCGCCACGTCCGGCCCGTATCCTTCGGAAATTTTGCCTACCTTTTCCCAGATGAGGCGGCGGCCGGATTTAAACGTGATGTAGAAACACAGGTCAGGCGCGCCATTATACATTTCTGACGTTTCGTACACATAAACGCCAGCCCATTTTTTTGGGTGGTATCGCCGTTTTTGGGTAGCCATGAACTGCCTTGGGTTGTGGTTCATACGCGGGAGCAGGTTTTAACCGGCAAAATTTTTCTAACCTATTTCTAACCACACCGTCAATTTCTAACCATTCAGGTCAATGCGCGGCAAAGTCTTATTTTTGATAACTTATTGAAAATAAAAATAAATCAAAGTCTATCCAGCTGTGTCTAACTCTTTCAAGTTCTGTCAAAAAGGGCTCATAACCCGAAGGTCGTAGGTTCAAATCCTGCCCCCGCAACCAGAAAGATCAAAGGCTTCCGATTTTCGTCGGAAGCCTTTTTTCGTAAGCGGGATCTTTCCACCACTATTCCTATCCCAAATATCCATATGTCAGTCGGGGCTCCCCGCACCTGACAGGCTGCGCAGATGTCACCGGCACGCTCTGGGAGGCATTTCGCCCTGTCCCGCTACCCCGTACTTTGCTGGTGGCACGCCTGCACAAGCCGTGTCCCGGCCAGGGCAGCCAGCCCGGGGGACCGGACGGTCTCGTCACGGAGACAGCGTTGACGAAAATGCCCTGCCGGCAAAAGAAACGAAGCGACAGCCGGACGATCATCCTGCATGGCGTGCCGCTTCCCTTCTTTTGCCGCTGCCTACTCCTGGTGAAACAGGTCCGCAACACGTTGCAGGGCAATGCCCAGCTCAGAGGCCGCCGCAAACGCTTCCGAAACTTTGGCGCTGGGTACGACCATGAAGACATATTCATCACCGCCAGTATCCCACAGCAGGATCGTCAGGCCATAAAGATCATGCACTGCGGGTTCATACGCACGGAGCACATCCTCGGGATACGCGTCTTCATCGTCGCAGGGGGGCAGGTGCTCCTTTGCCCCCGGCGGCAGGAGGCAGCACAGGGAGGCGAAAACTTCTTCCGGCGCTTCCTTCCAGTCCACCCAGTCCAGACGTTTCCGATCCCTCAGGGCCAGTTTCATCAACGTGAGATGCCAGCCGGTGTAGGCTTCTTCCATGCCGAATTCTTCACAGAGCGCGGCACACTGTGCCGGCTTTGTGGCGGCGGCATGGATCTTTTCCGCCAGCTCTTCGGCATCGGCAACGCCGAGCAGGGTAAAGAACGCAAGCAGGGCCGGGCGCGATATGGGCACAGGCTTCGGTACCCTGGGCGCATTCACCTCCAGGAACACTTTCAGCGTGCGCTCCATTTTGGCTATGATGGCAGGATCCGTGACTTCGGTATCCCGCCCTACCGTCTCATGCCACGGACAGTCCCAGTGCACATAGCGCAGTTCCACCGCATCGCCGCAAAGCACCACAAAGTAATAATCGACGGCCCAGCCGGCGTTGACGACTTCCCCCATGTAGATGCTTTTTGGGATATAGAACGTCCCTTTCTCGCACACATATTCGGAATCCGAGCTTTCCCCCATATCTATATCGCATTTGGGAAAGCCGCCGGCAGCGAGCAATTTTTCTGCAGAGGGGATGGTGCGCGAGCATTTTCCCTGAAAAAATGCAAACAGGTCTGTGTTTATGATGTCACTGTGGTAGGGCTTACCGCGCAGTCCTTTAGCGGTATAATATATATGCATGCCTCTCTCCCTGATGGACGATTGCTTTTTGAAAAACGGCAATCCTGAAAAACAGGCAGCAAGGGACTGTTGCTGCGCCCGTCAAATACGGTATCGCATTCCTCCGGGACGCATTCCCCGCCAGGGACAGCGCTCATGGAACTGCCGCTCGTCCATGCTCAGGCTGCCGACGTCTTCCTTGTTTTCCCTCTTCACGAAAAGCATACCCCAAAATGCCCGCTCTATCAAAAATGGCGGGCATCCGTGGGCTGTGTGGCAAGTATCCGCCAGCCTGTTTTTGCGGCGCCTGCCGGAGGACACCCAAACGGATCACCTTCAGCGCCCTCCGGGCCGGAGACGGCCGGCATCCGGTACACGCAGCGGGCATCCACCGAAAGATTGGCTGTCTTTTTGATGGTGCTGACCTGCTTATGGTACTGGCCTGCTTGTTGATGTCAGTCATGCGACTCACGCACCCCTGCCGGAAAAGACACAGGCGCTGCTGTTGCCACCGATCCCGGCCAGCTGCTCGCGTACCGGCCGGGTGACGGAAAGCTCTCGTCCCAGCTGCTTTTGGCCCTTTCCTACTCCTTCCCCTGATGATGGCGCCGCGCTCGAAGTCGATGTGCGCCCATTCGAGGCGGAAGAGCTCGCCGTGCCGCATGCCGGTGAACAGGCCATGAGCATGAATTGCCCGGCCTTGCGGCTGTATGCGTTGCGGGCGGCGTCGATGAAGCGGGCGCGCTCCCCGGTGGTGAGCATTCCGGTTTCGATATGGTTCAGACGCGGCATCTCACGGTGAAGTTGCGTGGGTGACTGCCAAGGCCACAGCCCTTTCCTGCCCTCGCAACATGACAAAGCCCTTGCGGTGGATGCCGCAAGGGCTTTGTCGTTTTGGCTCTCCTCTTCTTCCCATCCCGCGGTAAAGTCCTCTGGGCTCTGCCACAGCGTTCAGGTGCCCGCTCCCTGTTGCTACCGCAGCTTCAGCACGAAACGCGTCCGGGCATCGCTCGCTGCGTCTTTTTTATAGTCAAGGACGGCCCTGATGGGCGCTGCTTTGTCAATGCCAAAACGCGCCTTGCATTCCCGGACACTGCGGGAAGCCATGGCCGTGAACTCCGCCCGCGTCATCTTCCGGTCAGCCGTTACGAAGACGATGTCGATGCCCTTGGCATAGGCGGAGACATCCACAGACGTGATCCCCTTGTCGGCATAACGGGCCAGCAGCTCTTCCTCAAAAGCGCTGAAACGGTCGCTGTCGTCCACAAAGACTTCGGAACCGGCGTTCTCCGCGACGGCATCCGCCTGCGTCCCCGCAGACAGGACGATACCGGGCAAGGCAGTGGAAAGGGGGCACGCGACCAAAAGCAAGAAAAAGAATTTCTTCATGGCACCTCCGGCCAGACAGGGGGGATGGGGGTTGCGGGATATCGCCGCAACTGCGGCACCAACCCCCTTGATACGGACTGCGTAACGTTTTTGGGCCTGCCCCGGCCGGGGGCCCCTCGGTGCGGCATGTCCACCGTCCGCAACAAGAAAGGATCGTCACGATGGCATGAAGACAGAAAGAGGCGTTCCATATCGCACCAGACGGCAAGGACGTGCCCTGCACGGTGCCGGCATCCGGGCCATCTTGCGCACGCCCGGAGCCAGGCCAGCGCCTAGAACGCCTCGTATTCCCCGATGGCGCAGCGGTCCCGCAAAGCGGGCAGGGTGCGTTCCAGCAGCACGCCGTCGCTGTGGCGGGTGTCGTAGCCGTAGGTGACGCGGATGCCCAGGGTCACGAAGCGCACCGCGCGCTCCAGAGCCACGGGCAGGCTGTCCCCCTGGAGGAACGCCCCCACCAGCACGCTGGAGAACGTATCTCCCGTGCCGGGATAGAAGGCCGGGATATACGGCGATTCCATCTTCCAGAACCGGTGCTGCCCCCGGTCGTAGGCCACGGCCGCACAATGGCCGGGACGGGCCGCCGGGGCGCTGGTGATGACCACCCTGTCCGGCCCCATGGCCGCCAGGCGTTGCAGCTGCTCCTTGAGGCCGTCGGGCGAGATGTCCGGCCGGTAGGGCTCGTCCAGCAAAAAGGCCGCTTCGGTGAGGTTGGGCGTGATGACGTGGGCGTGACCGACGAGCTGGCGCATGGCCTCCACCATCTCCGGCGTCTGGGTGGGGTCCAGGGTGCCGTTGTCGCCCAGCACGGGATCCACCAGCGCGAAGCCGCCGGGCTTGAGGAAATGCCCGATGCAGCGGGCCGCTATCTCCAGCTGGCGTGGATTGCCCAGAAATCCCGAATACACGGCGTCGAAGCGCAGCCCCAGCTCCTGCCAGTGATCCAGCATGGGGCCCATCTCGGCGGTCAGGTCATGGAAGGTGAAGCCCTCCACCCCGGACGTCTGGGAAGACAGCACCGCCGTGGGCAGGGGGCAGGTCTGGACGCCCATGCTGGCCAGGATGGGGATGGCCACAGTCAGCGAGGCACGCCCGAAACCGGAAAGGTCATGGATGGCGGCCACACGTTGCAGGGGGATCTCGTGCATGGGCACCTCGGCGGGAAGGGAGGGGGCAGGAACAGGAAGTCAAACTCTGCCATCGAAGGGGCCATCTTGCAAGCCGGACAGCAGGCAACACCGGTGAACGCCCCGGTTTTCGACAAAATAAATGCCGTTATTTGCATCCAGTGCCCGGTACAGATTTTCCGTCTGCCCGGCCCGCACGCCGGGAAAGCAGCGCGTCCGGGCAACAGCCGGGCGGGGACGGCCGCCGGCCCTGACCGCGACCGGACGATGGACACAAACGCATGCACCGGGACGGGGATGGCCCGTGAACGGGGGAGAGAAGCGCCCTGCCGGATGGCGGCAGTGGAGCCATGCCCGTCATACCGGAGTGCGTTACGGGCATCGGCAAGAGACGGCTGCCCCTCCTTTCTTCCGGTATGACGGCGGGCGTGCGGCCCGGCGCCTAGATCTTCTCCAGCGCCAGCCGGAAGGCGAAACAGATGAAGATGAGGCCCGTGAGCCTGTGCAGCCAGGCCTGGAAGGACGGCCGGGCGAACAGGCGGCGGATGCGGTGCAGCAGGCTGGCCAGCAGCACGAACCAGCCAAGGCAGAAAAAGGCCATGATGCCGCCCAGCTCCAGGAATTGCGGCCAGAGGGCGGCATGCGGGTCCAAAAACTGCGGCAGCATGGTCAGGAAAAAGACCACGGCCTTGGGGTTGAGGGCATTGGTCAAAAATCCCTGCCGGAAGGCCCGGCGACGCAGGCCGCGGACAGGCTGCACTTCCTCTTCCTGCCCTCCGTGACGCACCACGGCGGCCGTGACCTCACGCCCGGCCCGCAGGGCATGGATGCCCATCCAGAACAGATAGGCGGCCCCCGCATAGCGCAAAAGCGTGAACAGGGTGACGGACTGGGCGATGACCGCACTGATGCCCAGCATGGCGGCCGAGGTATGGACCATGATGCCCAGCGCCACGCCGCAGGCCGCGGCCTGACCGGAGCTGCGCCCCTCCGTCAGGGACGTGCGGACGATGAGGGCAAAATCCGGGCCGGGCAGCATGACCAGCAGCGCCGCCAGCGGGATGTAGAGGAGCAGGTTTTCCAGAGAGACCATGCGTCGTTCCTGTAGGTCGCCCGCGATCACGGGGCGGGAAACAAAGGGAGGAAGGGCCCTTCCGCAGGGATGCGCCCTTCCTCCCGGATGTACGGAGATAGTGCGAAATGACGCGGCTGCCTACAGGCAGGCGCCGATGATCTCGCCGAATTCCTGGCAACCCACCACGCGGGCGCCTTCCACCTGGGCGGCCAGATCCACGGTGACGGCGCGGCCGGCGATGGCCTTGCTCATGGCGTTGCGGATGCGCTCGGCAGCCGCGGGCACGCCCATCTGTTCCAGCATCAGGGCGCCGCACAGGATCACGCTGCCGGGGTTGGCCTTGTCCTGGCCGGCGATGGTGGGAGCGGTGCCGTGGGTGGCCTCATAGAAGGCCAGGGAGTCGGACATGTTGACGCCCGGAGCCAGGCCCAGACCGCCCACCTGCGCGGCCAGGGCATCGGAGATGTAGTCGCCGTTGAGGTTGGGAGTGGCCAGGATCTGGTACTGTTCGGGACGCAGCAGGGCTTCCTGGAACATGGCGTCGGCGATGCGGTCCTTGACCACCAGGCGGCCTTCCACGGGTTCCTTCTCGGTGCAGGTCAGGTCGCCGAATTCCTGGGCGGCCACATCATAGCCCCACTGACGGAAGCCGCCTTCGGTGAACTTCATGATGTTGCCCTTGTGCACCAGGGTCAGGCTCTTGCTGCCGGTATCCAGGGCAAAGCGCAGGGCGCGGCGCACCAGGCGTTTGGAGCCGAACTCGCTCATGGGCTTGATGCCCACAGCGGCTTCCTCGCGGATCTTGGTCACGCCGAACTCTTCACGCAGGAAGGCGATGAGCTTTTTGGCTTCCGGGGTCTGGGCGGCGTATTCGATGCCCGCGTACACGTCTTCGGTGTTCTCGCGGAAGATGACCATGTTCACGCGCTCGGGATGCTTGACCGGCGTTTCCAGGCCTTCGAAGTGGCGCACGGGGCGGATGCAGGCGTACAGGTCCAGCGTCTGGCGCAGGGCCACGTTGAGGCTGCGGATGCCGGTGCCCACGGGGGTGCCCAGGGGGCCCTTCATGGCGAAATCGGCGGTGCGCAGGGCGTTCATGGTCTCCTCGGGCAGGGGGGAGCCGGTCTCGGCCGTGGCCTTTTCACCGGCCAGCAGTTCCACCCACTCGATGCGCATGTCCGATTCCTTGGCCAGCGCGGCGTCGATGACAGGGCGGGCGGCGCGCCAGATTTCGGGGCCGATGCCGTCGCCTTCGATCCAGTAAACTCGTTTGCTGCTCATTGTCTGCATCCTTTTCTGTATTCCTGATTGCGGCCGCCGGGGGCGGGCCTGTAGGCAAAAAACGGCGCACCGGGGAACCGGCGCGCCGCCATGCGTCTAGTCTTCGGCTGCGCGGGCTTCCTGCTGCAGGGCCTGCGAGCGCTTGAGCAGCTGCTCAAGCTGGATGTCCACACCGATGACGCCCACGATGTTGTCGTCATCGTCCGTCACCGGGCAGGACACGGTGATGACCAGCTTGCCCGTGAACTGGGACTGGTACACGTCCATGATGTGCATGTCGCCGGTCTGCATGGGCATCTTGAACCATTCGCGCTGCGAGAAGTCGAAGCCGATGGGCAGGGCCTCGTACTTTTCACGGTAAGCCGGGTCGGTGATGGCCGCGCACTTGAGGCTGCCCTGGGTATCCGTGAGGTAGAGGTACTGGATGAAGGGGTACTCGCGCGAGAAGCTGTCCAGGCGGGCGCAGGCATTCTTGCCGAAATCCCGCAGATCCGCGTTCTGCGCCAGACGGGCGATGAGGTGGGCGGCCAGCTCGTCGGCCAGTTCCTTCATGTGGTCGAACTCGGTCTCGAACAGTTCCGGCATGTAGCGCTGCACCAGGGCCGCCATCTCGTCGTGCGAAAGGTGCGTGGTGCGGCCGGTGTCGTAGATGGCCACGATGGCTTCGTAGATCTTGCCCACGGCGGGGTGCTTCTTGCAGATCTGCTTGCCTTCGGGCAGCTTGAGATTGACGTTGATCCAGTAGGCCACCCCGGCACGGCCGGTCTTGTCGGTGATGATGATGGGCACGGGACGGCCCAGCAGATGCTTGGTGTCGAAGATGTTGTAGATCTCTTCGTTCTTGGCCAGACCGTCGGCATGCACACCGGCGCTGGTGGCGTTGAAGTCGCGGCCCACGAAGGGATAGTTGTAGGGGATGTTGTAGTGCAGTTCTTTTTCGAAGAACTCGGCCACCTCGCTCAGGATGGTGGTGTCGGCGGCGGCATCGTCACCGGTGAGCGAGATGTACTCGATGATCAGGGCTTCCAGCGGCGTGTTGCCCGTGCGCTCGCCAAAGCCGAACAGCGTGCTGTTGACCGCGCCGCAGCCGTTGAGCCAGGCCGTGACGCCGTTGACCAGCACCTTGTGGAAGTCGTTGTGGCCGTGCCATTCCAGCCATTCGCCGGGCACACCGGCCTCGTCGGTGAAGGCACGCACGATGCGCTGCACCGAGCGGGGCAGGGCCGCGCCGGGATAGGGCACGCCGTAGCCCATGGTGTCGCACAGGCGGATCTTGACCGGCATGCCGCTCTGCTGGCTCAGCTCCATGAGTTTCTGGGCAAAGGGCAGGCAGAAGCCGTAGGTGTCGGCGCGGGTCACGTCCTCGAAATGGCAGCGCGGGATGATGCCCCATTCCAGGGCCTGCCGGGCCAGGTCAAGATACATGTCCATGGCCTGCTGGCGGGTCTTCCCCAGCTTGAGATAGATATGGTAGTCCGACACGCTGGTCAGCATGCCGGTCTCGTCGAACTCCATGTCCCGGGCCAGCTTGAGGTCGTCCTTGTTGGCGCGGATCCAGGAAGTCACGCGCGGGAAGCGGTAGCCGCGCGCCCGGCAGACGTCGATGCACTTGCGGTCCTTGGCCGAGTACAGGAAGAACTCCGACGCCGTGATGAGGCCCGTCTTGCCGCCCATGCGGTGCAGGAAGTCGAACATCTTGGCCACCTGCTTGACCGTATACGGCGGCCGGGCCTGCTGGCCGTCACGGAAGGTGGTGTCCGTGATGCGCATCTGTTCGGCAGGACGCGGGGCAAGGAGCACCTCGTCGAAAGTCGTGCGACAGATGCTGGTGTAAGGAAAAAGCTCGCGGTACAGCTGGGGCTGTTCCCGTTCCTGAAGCGAAAGCGGGCGAACGCTGCCCGTCTGATGGATGATGCTGCTCATGGAACTCCGTCCGGCCTGAAAAGTGACGTACAAGGTAAGAAACACATATCCTGTTAGCGACGGCGCGTCAAAGGGCCGGCGGGACGGCGCTCCGGCCTTCGGACGTGTCGAAGGATGCGCCGCCGGGACTTGCCAGAACAGGCAAAATGACGGATTGTACCGCCTATCGGAGCCCATCCTCCGGTTGAAGGAGCTTTTATGTCGGTTTGTGTGCAGTACCCCTCGGCGGGCTGCATTGTGGAATATCTTGAAGGCAATGCCATCCAGATCGCGCTGGTCACCGAAGAATCTGGCGGCAAACTGCGTCTTTTGCTGCCCAACCGGCGCGAGACGCGTCTCACCACGTCGCGCCTGCTGCCCTGGGCCGGGCCCGCGCTGGGCTCCGTGCCCGGCAAGGACGAGTCCGCCCGCGTGCTGGAGCAGCACCGCGCCCGCCGCGAAGAACTGGCCGCGGCCCTGCCCGTGCTGGAACTGTGGGAAATGAGCCAGGGCGAGGTGCCGGAAGCCTCGGCCCAGTGGTTCGCCGAACTGGCCGGTCAGGCCGGGGACGCCGACAGCGTCGCCGCCTGCGGGCGGGCCCTGCTGGCCTGCAAGAGCCACTTCCGCTTCCAGCCTCCCGTCTTCCAGATCTTTTCCGCCGAGATGGTGGAGAAGCGCCTCAGGGAACAGCAGGAACGCGCCGCCCGCGAGGCCCTGGTGCTGGGCGGCAACAGCTTTTTCCGCCTGCTCTGGGACGTGGCCTGCAAAAAACGCGCGCTGCCGCCCCGGCCCGGCGAGGGCTCCCGGGGCATCTCCGAATGGCCGGCCCCCGAAGTGGCCGAACGCCTGAAGCAGATCCTGTTCGCCCGCATGGCCGATCCCGAGAGCCAGGAATACGACGAACTGTGGCGTATGCTCTCCAAGGGCCTGCCCGACGTGCCGCACCTGCCCGTGCAGCTGCTCATGGCCTGGGAGCAGGTGCCCGCCCATTACAATTTCTGGTATGACCGCGCGGGCTACGCTCCCGGCGACGACTGGTGGCAGCCCCTGGCCCCGGCCGTGGCGGCCTTGCAGCAGGCCGCCCGCGAGGTGGAGCTGCCCGTCTGCGACCTGCCCTTCATCAGTATCGACAGCGCCACCACCCGCGACGTGGACGACGCGTTCCACATCCTGCCCGCAGACGACGGCGGCTTCGACCTGACCCTGGCCCTGGCCTGCCCGGCCGTCTGCTGGCCTTTTGGCGAGGCTCTGGACAAGGCCGTGTTCCGTCGCGGCACCAGCATCTACCTGCCCGAGGGCGACAGCCACATGATGCCCGAGGCCCTGGGCACGGACGCCTTTTCCCTGCTGGCCGGCCAGGACCGCCCGGCCTTCTGTGTGCGGACGCGCATCTCGGCCACGGGCGAGATCCTTTCCTGCGAGCCCCGGGCCGCGCGGGTGCGCCTGGCCGCCAACCTGACCTACGACGACACCCAGGCCGTCCTTGACGCCCTGGCCGCCGGCGAGGCCCCGCAGGCGGACAACCCCGCCGCGCCCTGGGCCACCATGCTGGCCTGCGGCAACGATTTTGCCCGCATCTGGCAAAAGGCCCGCATCGCACGCGGGGCCGTCATCATGGACCGGCCCGAACCGTCCATCGTGCTGGAAGGCGAAGGCGCGCAGACGCGCGTGTCCATCGAGCCCGGGCACGAGACCCCGGACTCCCAGCCGCTGGTGGCCGAGATGATGATCCTGGCCAGCGCCGCCGTGGCCCAGTGGGCCGCGGAACGCGAGATCCCCATGCTGCACCGCACCCAGGACGTGGCCCTGCCCAGGGAATACGCCGGTGTCTGGAAGGAGCCCCAGGACATGACGCGCATCATGCGCGCCCTGATCCCTTCCAGCCTCGAAGTGCAGGCCCGGCCGCACGCCGCCCTGGGCCTGGCGCGCTACACGCCCATGACCTCGCCCCTGCGCCGCTACCCTGACCTCATCAACGAGGCCCAGCTGCTGCACTGGCTCACCCACGGCACGCCCCGCTGGGACAGCGAGGCCCTGTCCACCCTGCTGGTCAGCCTCAATGCCGTGCTGGACGCCGCCGGGCAGGTGCAGCGCTTCCGCCCGCGCTACTGGAAGCTGCTCTACTTCCGCCAGCAGGGCGACAAGGTCTGGTGGGACGGCGTGGTCACCGAAGAGAACGACATGTTCGTCAACGTGAGCCTGCCCGCACAGGGCATGTACGTGCGCGGCAAGCGCCGCATGTTCGACGAACGTACCTGCCCCGGCATGGCCGTGCAGGTGCGCATCGGCCGCGTGCACCCGCTGTACAACGAGATCCAGATCCTCGAAGCCGTCAGCATGGACGGCTGATGCCGGGATCCTGGGGATATGTTTCCGGGGGATGATCCGTGCCGAAGGGAGGGGGGCCCCCCTCTGCTGGCGCAAGAGGTGTCCCCC
>ENA-OWRJ01001885-OWRJ01001885.1-human-gut-metagenome-genome-assembly--contig:-NODE-1885-length-20046-cov-14.427092_pt1 | contig 20046 bp, 18 predicted proteins | sample MGYA00248269_ERZ651897 | MGnify/ENA primary metagenome ERZ651897 (study PRJEB26924, sample SAMEA4378252) | human gut metagenome | biome: human gut; feature: human-associated habitat; material: faeces...
ACCCTCGACCTCTGCGATGTGAACGCAGCGCTCTAACCAGCTGAGCTAATCATCCATAACGAACAAGTAATATTATAGCCGGGAAATAGGTGTTTGTCAAGCGTTGGGCAGGGATTTTTTTGTAAAAAAGCCAAAACGCGGGAACTGTGCGCAGCAAGGGAAAAGTTCAGGGCATAAATAAAATCAGGAATTATGGAGTGGGCGCTATATTTATTCATACAATCTCGTTTATAATAAAAAGACATTCCAATATTGTTGTAAAAACTGGGGGAGAGCGCTTTGTCAAAATTACAGTTGCCGCGCCCGGCAGGCAAACAGCCGGCCGCGGCCCAGCCACAGCCCGAACGCCCGCAGGTGCCGCTGTTGGAAACAGACCCAGCCAAGGGCCTGACCGCGGAACAGGCAGCCCAGCGCATGGCGGCGGGGCTGGATAACCGTGCGGCGGCTTCGCCGACCCGGAGCGAAACCGAGATCATTCGGGATAATATTTTTACGTTTTTCAATCTGGTTTTTATCGTGCTGGCGCTTTGCCTGGCATTGGTGGGGTCCTTTGCGAACATGACCTTTTTGGGGGTTGTGATTGCCAATACCATCATTGGCACGGTGCAGCAGCTGCGCAGCAAGCATACGGTGGACCAGCTGACCCTTGTGGCGGCGCATAAGGTGCGCTGCCTGCGGGACGGAAAAAGCATTTTGCTGCCCAGCGAAGAGCTGGTGCGGGATGACATTGTGGAGTTTACCTCCGGCGAGCAGATCTGTGCAGACGCCGTTGTGTGCATCGGCAGCGCTCAGGCGAACGAAGCCCTGATTACCGGCGAAGCAGAGCCGGTGCCCAAGAATGTTGGCGATGTGCTGCGGTCCGGCAGCTTTCTGGTATCTGGCCGGTGCACCGTGCGCCTGACCCATGTGGGTGCCGAAAGCTATGCCAGCAAGCTGGCAACCGAAGCCCGCGAGGGCGGCCACAAGGTTGCCAAGGGCGAGATGATGCGCTCGCTGGATGGGCTGATCCGGGTGATCGGCATTGCGCTGATCCCGATGGGCGTGGTAATGTTCCTAAAGCAATATGTCAGCCTGGAACTACCGCTGCGGGATTCGGTGGAAGCTACGGTGGCGGCGCTGATCGGCATGATCCCCGAAGGGCTGTATCTGCTGACCAGTGTGGCCCTCGCCGTCAGTATGGTGCGGCTGGCGCAGCGCAAGGTACTGGCGCAGGATATGAATTGTATTGAAACGCTGGCCCGCGTGGATGTGCTGTGCGTGGACAAGACCGGTACCATTACCGAGGCCCGGATGGAAGCCGGGGAGCCGCTGCTGCTGACCCCTGATGCCTGGCCGCAGGATAGGGTATACACCGTGCTGCATAGTATTTACGCGGGGACTGAACCGGATAACGATACCGCCCGCGCCATGGTACAGCGCTTTGGCAAACAGAACGGCACGCCTTGGCCGCGCCAAAGTGTGGTGCCGTTCAATTCCGCATACAAATGGAGCGCCGCGACCTTTGCCGAGGGCAGCTTTGTGGTGGGAGCACCGGAATTTGTGGCCGGTGCCCGCTATGCCGAGCTTGCTGCGCAGGTGGAGCCGCTTTTGGAAAAAGGCAGCCGCGTGCTGCTGTTGGCTCGCTGTGATGCTGAGCCGGACCCCAAGGTCGGGCTGGATGCTGACAAGCTGGAGTTTGTGGCCCTGCTGCCCGTTGCCAACCGCATCCGACCAGAAGCACCGGAAACGTTCCGCTACTTTGCCGAACAGGGCGTTGCCGTTAAGGTCATCTCCGGCGATAATCCCGTTGCCGTCAGCGAGGTGGCCCGCCAGGCGGGCATTGAGGGCGCAGAGCGTTATGTGGACGCCGCAACGCTGGATACCGACGAAAAAGTTGCCGAAGCCGTACGTACCTGCACGGTGTTTGGCCGTGTAACCCCCGCCCAGAAGCGCAAATTCGTGAAAGCATTGCAAGCGGATGGCCACACCGTTGCGATGACGGGCGACGGCGTGAACGATGTGCTGGCCCTGAAGGATGCGGACTGCGGTATTGCCATGGCATCCGGTGCCCAGGCCGCCAGCCAGGTGGCCCAGCTGGTACTGCTGGAATCGGATTTTTCCGGCCTGCCTGCCGTTGTGGCGGAGGGCCGCCGCGTGATCAACAACATTCAGCGGTCGGCATCGCTGTTTTTGGTCAAGAATATTTTCTCGTTCCTGCTTACCTTTATCTCGCTGTTCATCACCATGCCGTATCCGCTGCAGCCGCTGCAGCTTTCGCTGCTGTCGATGGTCACCATCGGCATCCCGTCCTTTATTCTGGCGCTGGAGCCCAACCACGAGATGGTGCACGGCAAATTCATCCAGAATGTTCTGCGCGCGGCCCTGCCCGGTGGTTTGAGCGACCTGCTGCTCATTTTGGGTATCGAAGCCTTTGTGTTCGCATTTGAGCTGCCCATCGGCACCCTGACCACCCTGACAACGCTGCTGTTGCTGGCTGTTGGCATGGCGGTATTGTGGGATGTGTGCAAGCCGTTCACCGTGGCTCATGGTGTGCTGTGGGGCGGTATGCTGATTTTGGCCGGTGCGGCGATCGCGCTGCTGGGCGGGTTCCTCGGCCTGGAACATCTGGATATGCGCGGTATGCTGATTTTGATCGTCTTTTTGCTGCTTGTTGTGCAGACGCTGCACAGCATGGAGCGCGGCCTGACCGCCGTTGGCGATGCCGCTACGCTTGTGTGGAAGCGTCTGCCGCGAAAGAGCAAAGCGGAAAAAAACTACTGAATTTCCGCGCAGGAGCACAATAAATAAAAATGGCATGTACTGCTCACGCACAAGAGTGCAGTACATGCCATTTTTGGTTATCCGGGAAGCAGCTGTGAATGGGGGGCAGTTAAGGCAACACCGCACAATTCCCGCCTTGCGGCTTAAGCACCGCTCCGGCAGCTGCGGCACGGCATCTGCGTTGCCAAAATGCTCGATAAGACATCCAGTATTATCTGCGCTTTTGGCTTAGCATCTGCCGCACCTCGCTCGCCGTATCGGCACTTAGAATTATGCGGTATTGCCTTAAAAAAATTATACTTCCAAAATTTTTGCCAGTTTCCCCAAATCCGTATAATCCCCAATCACTGCATCCACACCCAGCGTTTCCAACTCGGTGGGCTTTTTCATGGAAGCAATGCCGACCACCTTTTTGGCTCCCGCGCGCTGGGCGGATTCAATGCCGGCACCGGAATCTTCAAAAATTACACAGGTTTCCGGTGCAACGGCAAGGCGCTGGGCGGCTTTCAGGTACAGATCCGGCGCAGGCTTGCCGGGCAGGGTGCCGTCGTTGTAAATCACTTTGTCCAAATCAAACCAGCGGTCCAGCCCCAGCGTATCAAAAAAGAAACGGACATTGTTCCCGCAGGATGCTGTGGCAATCGTGCGGGGAATCTTATGCGCCGCAAGGAAATCCAAAAATTCCACCAGTCCGTCCGCCAGTTTGTAATCCGGGCTCTGGCGGCAGAGGGCGCGGTAAATCGTTTCCTCGGCTTCCTCTTCCTCGTCTGCTTCCTGTTGGGTAAAGGGGCGGCCAAAGAAATACTCCAAGGTGTCGCCTGTGTTGCGGCCGTGGATCCAGGTCTGGAACTCTTCCGGTGTAATGCGGCGGCCCAGTTTTTCCGTCATGTACTGCTGCCATGCTTTCTCCTGGAATGCTTCGTCAAAAAACATGGTGCCGTTAAAATCAAAAATAGCGTTAAGCATGCCAAGCTCCTTTCTGTATGGGGGTCAGCGCTTGCCGCCGCGCTTTAAGCGCTGGTCGGTGCCAAAAAACTTGAAGATCTGGCAGCTGCCCAAAATGCGGCTGGCTACTTTTTCGGTGTAGCGAGCTTCAAAAATGGAACTATCCACAATGTTGGAAGTGTAAATGGTGGGCCGGTGGCAGAGCATACGGGTGTTGATCAGCTCATACAATACGCTGATGGTCAGCTGGCTGATGTACTCGGTGCCCAGGTCGTCCAGAATCAGCAGATCGGCCTCCTTGCAGGCATCCAGCCAGGGGTCTTCGGCGGCACGGTCAAAGTGTTCACGCCCCAGCTGAGCGGCCAGCGCGGCGGAGCTGGTGTACAGCACATCAAACCCGCGGTTCAAAACTGTGTCTGCAATGGCAAGTGCCATGTGGGTTTTTCCCAGCCCGGCACTGCCAATAAACATCAGGCCGCGGCTTTCCGGCGTAAAGCTGTTGGCGTACCGCTGGCAGTAGGCCAGCACTTTGCCCATGTAGTCCCGCGGGGTGCCACCCAGCTCCGGCTCCGGCTCGGCGGGGTAGCGGTCCAGTTCGAAGGTATCAAAGCTGCACAGGGCCAGCGGGCTTGCGGCGTTGATCTCCTCCCGCCGCAGGGTGCGGGCTGCTTCGGCCACGCAGCTGCAGGGATGACCGTTCACCATGCCGGTATCCTTGCAGGTGGGGCAGGTGTAGTGCGGAACAAAACCCTCCGGCCCAAGGCCCAGCGTGGCATAAGCAGCTGTCAGGCGCTCGTCTGCCGTTTTCAGTGCTGCGGCTGCGGCGGTCTGGTCCGCGCCGCGGGCGGCAGCCAGCGTCAGGGTCAACCCGGCGTGGGTGCGGGCGTCCTCGGCGGCGCGCAGCTCCGGGTGGGCAGCCAGCGCTACGGCACGGTCACGCTCGGCTGCTGTTACGGCCTGCTGGCGGCGGGCCGCAATGTGGCGCAGTGCTTCGCGGAAGAGTTCATCTTTGGTGCGCATGGCTTATCCCTCCGTGTCATCGTCAAAAACATCATTCCAGTTGGTCTGGAACAAGTCGGTTTTGGGGGCGGCTGGCTTTGCCCCGGTGGTCAGAATGTTGCTGCCCGCCAGCTGGCCCTGACCGCGCACCGCCGATACCGTGGTTAGTCCCTGCGCGTACCAGGAGCGCAGAATGCCGTCCACATAGCGCACCGTGCGGTGATTGTCCGCCCGCAGCAGGGCTTCCTCAATCATGTCCGCGCCAAAACGCCAGTCCTCGTGCCAGCGGGCAATGGCCCCGCGCTCCCAGCGGCTGAGCTGCGCAGGGGCGATGCCAAACAGGGCGGCAGACTCGATGCACCAGCTTTCCCGCTGGGCCTGTTGCTTTAAGTAACGTTCGGCGTCCTCGCCGGTTTCTACCCCGGCATCCCGCCATTTCAAAAGTTCGCGGCTCAGCGCGCCAACGGTACGGCGGCCCTGGCGGGCAACTTCGGCGCAGCAAAGCAGCACAACATCCGGCTGCCAGCCATCATTCAGATACAGGCTGACCAGCCGCTGCATCTCGGTTCGGCTGAGTGCCTTGCCGAATGCGGTCTGCGCTTCCTCGCATAGGACCGAAACATAAGGGTCGTTCAGGGTGGTCAGGTCGATGGCGGAAGCTTTCTGCATTTCGGTTTTGGGCAGGGGCGCATCCCGGTCACTGACCAGCAGCCCGGCACCGGCCCAATACTGCATGGCGCGCTTGGCGGCCTCAATGCTGGGCATGCCAAGATCCCGCGCCATGGTGCGGGGGTCGGTTCCGCCGCCGCCCAAAAGATACAACGCGGCGCGGATGGTATCGCCGTCTGCGCGGGCCAGGTGCGCGAACACCAGCCGCGGCACGGCAACACTTTCCCCATTTTGTTCCGCCAGCCTGTAACCCATGGCGTCAGATCCCCCTTTTACCCCAGTATAATATTAAATATTATACCATTGGCAGGGTAGGGTGTAAAGCGGCAAAACAAGACAGCAAAAACGCAAAAAATAGCAGTTCAACCAAATTGCAGCCCGGCATTTTGTACGGAATTGCCACAAAAAAGCTCTTGCATATGGGGATGTTTTACAATAAAATAAAAGAAAGAGAGCGATTTATCGGTTGAAATGACAGAACAGGAGTGAGACACATGGCAATCAATATGGTCAAATTACCCACCCAAAAACAGGATCTTGTACTGCGCGTGGCAAAGGGGCACTTTGCCACAAGCCACAGCCATATCAATTATTACATTGACGTTACCATGCAAAAGACCCGCCTTTCCGAAGCGCGCGCCGTGGCACTGGAACTGGTCAGCTCTTATACCCACACCACCATCGTGGATACCATCCTCTGCCTGGACGGCACCGAGGTGATCGGCGCCTGCATGGCCAGCGAGTTGACCCGCGACGGCTATGTAAACATGAACGCCCACCAGACCATCTATGTGGTCACGCCGGAACACACCACCGGCAGCCAGTTGCTGTTCCGCGAAAATACCTCTCCCATGATCGCGGGCAAACATGTGCTGATCCTGGCAGCATCCGTTACCACCGGTTATACCGCGCAGGCTGCTGTGGAAGCGATCAATTATTACGGCGGCCAGGTGGTTGGCATTGGCGCAATCTTTGCCACCCAGACAGAGTGCGCGGGTTACCCCGTTACTTCCATCTTTGACCCCAACGACCTTGGCGATTACCAGAGCTATGATTCCCGCGACTGCCCGTGGTGCAAACAGGGCAAACGCATTGACGCACTGGTCAACAGCTTTGGCTATTCCAGCCTGTAACATAAAAATATACAGCCTGTGGTGGAACTGCGCCTGCAATCCGCCGCAGGCTTTTGTGTTGCCTTATGAAAATTTTTATGAAAACCTCTTGACTCTGACGCTGCGTAATAGAGTACGCTGGAATTGCCGCAAGGGAAGGAGGAAAAACCAATGATGACCGTAAGTGAAGTAAGCCGCCTGACCGGCGTGAGTATACGCACCCTGCAATATTACGATAAAATCGGCTTGCTGCACCCAAGCGGGCACACCGAAGCGGGCTACCGCCTGTATGACGATACAGCGCTGGCAGCTTTGCAGCAGATCCTGCTGTTCCGGGAGATGGAATTCCCCTTAAAAGATATCAGACAGATCATGACCCAGCCGGGATTTGACCGTGAAAAGGCGCTGACACAGCAAATGGAACTGCTGATGCTGAAAAAGCAGCGCCTGGAAAACCTGATCGACCTTGCCCGCAGGATGCAGCAGACAGGAGGAAAACCAATGGATTTTACCGCATTTGATACCACAAAACTGGAAGAATATGCCCGCCAGGCAAAACAGGCGTGGGGCACAACTCCGGAGTACCAGGAATTTGAGGGGAAAAGCGCCAAACGTACCCCACAAGAAAGCAATACCATCAACGCCCAGTTGATGGCCATTGTGGCGGCGTTTGGTACCCTGCAAACCCGCCCAGCCCAGGACCCGGCGGTGCAGGCACAGGTGAAAACACTGAAGGATTTCATCACCCGACACTATTACACCTGCAATAAGCAGATTCTGGCCCAGCTGGGGCAGATGTACGCGGCGGGCGGTGAGTTTACCAAAAACATCAACGCCGCAGGCGGCCCCGGTGCGGCAGAATTTGCCGCCAGGGCGATTGAATATTATTGCAGGGGAGAAGAAATATAGGAAACAGAGCGGCACCCGGTAACATGGGTGCCGCTTTTGCTGTCACAAAATGTGGGGACGGCGTGTTAGAGAAGTGAAAGGCCTTTCTGAATAAAGGAAAAAGGAGGAGAGAAGAGAATGTTCTCGGCAGATACCTTGCAGCAGGCATTGGTGCAGGATTATGGCCGCCTGTGTACATTGGCAAATAAAATTTTGCAGGACAGCCATCTGGCGCAGGATGCTGTGCAGGAAAGCTGGCTGCGGCTGAACCGGGCACGGCCCGATACGACCGATGCGGAAAAGCTGCGCCATTTGCTGCTGGTCACGGTGCGCCATACGGCCCTGAACATGCGGCGGAGCCGGCGGGCCGAACCGGCAGAAGATGCAGTATTTGCCGCCCTACCGGATGCTGGCCCGCTGCCGCAGGAAAAGCTGGAACGCAGCGAGGCCGTGCGCTGCCTGCTGGCGGCAATGCAGGCGCTGGAAGAAACCGACCGCGCCATCTTGCAGCTGCAATACGGGCAGGGCATGACCGGGGCACAAATTGCGGCAGCACTGGGGCTGCACGCCGCTACGGTGCGCCAGCGCAGCCGCCGCGCCCGGCAAAAGCTGAAACAATTACTGGAACAGGAGGGCCTGACCTTATGAAAGAACCATTGGATGAACTGCTGGTGCAGGCGTGCGCCGCCCAGCAATGCGCGGATCTGGCGGCGCTGGAACAGCTGGAACCAGCCAATGTGCCAATGCTATTTGTGCCGCAGGTGCGCCGCACACCCCGGCGGCTGCTGAAAATAGTCATCATCGCTGCCGTTTGTGCAGTGCTGGCAACAACCGCCTATGCTTTTTGGCCAAGAGTTGCCGTGATCCTGGAGGGCAGCCGGGCATACCTTGCCGTGCAGGAAGCGCCGCAGAACAGCATCCCCATGGAACAAATGCAGCTGACCTGGCTGCCGGATGGCTGCACCGTGACATGGGATGACAGCACCTATCAGGAATACGGCGCGTACTCCTGCCTGATCGATAACGGCAAACAGGGCAGGGAACAGCAGTTGCTGGGGATTGCCCAAATGCCGCTGGAAAACAAAGTCAACATTCAGGGCCGCGGGCCGGATGATGCCATTACCGAGGAGGATAAAGCGAACATAGAACAACAAATCATGATTGTGGATGACATTGCTGCTTTGACTGTGGAGCAGATTGAGGATTGCAGTGTGGTGGCATGGACAGCAGGGGACAGCTACTATGTGGCATCGGTGTACCGTTGGCAGGATAAAGCGGAAGTGGTGGAGATTTTGCAGGGGATACGATAGCTTTGTAAAGGAGCAATAACAATGAAAAAAATTATAATAGCAATTAGTATGATGCTGGCGATGAACATCTTTTTAGCAGTTCCTGCATTAGCAGAAAATTATCAGGAGTATGGTCTATATGATGGTGATGGAAACTACAAGGGGATGTTTTATTCGATAGAAGAGATTAATGATTTTTTAGAAGAAACAATGACAGCAGATGCACGATATATAAAATGCGATGGGGTAAATAAACATGGAGACAAGACTTATACAGTGATTAGAGAGGCGGATTACTATTGGTGGATAGATAATAATATGAAACGTGTATACCAGCGTATAGTATATTGCGCTTATTGCAATGTCCAAATAAGTTGTGAAGATTTCGTATACTAAACGGATGTAGAATACATAAATAATGAACGCATTTTAAGCAATATATACTGACAAAAATCCGCCCCTTTTTGCAAAAGGAGCGGATTTTTTAGCTTAGTTCAGTTTTAGGCGCTTGAGCTGGAATATAGGTGCAATTACAGCAAGCCTTCGTTGCCCAGAACTTCCTTGGTGTCGCGGGCAATCATCAGCTCTTCGTTGGTCTCGATGACCAGGGTGCGAACCTTGGCACCCCAAGCGGTGATTTCCACAACATCTTTGTTCTGCTTGTGGGCGTTGGCGTTCTTTTCGGTATCCACGCGGATGCCCAGCCAATCCATGTGGTGGCAGATCTTGGCACGGGAGTCAGCGTCATGCTCGCCGATACCGCCGGTGAACACGATGGCGTCAACACCGCCCATAGCGGCAATATAGCTGCCGATGGTCTTCTTGATCTGGTAGTTCAGCATATCGCTGGCCAGCTGTGCGCGCGGGTTGCCGGCGGCGGCTGCTGCCTCAACGTCACGCTTGTCGCTGGAAACGCCGGAGACACCCAGCAGGCCGGACTTCTTGTTCAGAATCTCGTCCAGCTGGTGGCCGGTGATGTTCAGGGTGTACTTCAGGTAGTTGACCACAGAAGGGTCGATATCGCCGCAGCGGGTGCCCATCATCAGGCCGGCCAGCGGGGTCATGCCCATAGAGGTATCCACAACCTTGCCCTGGTCAACTGCAGCAATGGAAGAACCATTGCCCAGATGGCAGGTGATCAGCTTCAGGCGGTCGATGGGCTCTTCCAGATATTCGGCAGCGCGGTAGCTGACGTACTTGTGGCTGGTGCCGTGGAAGCCGTAACGGCGCACGCCGTACTTCTCGTAATATTCATACGGGATGGCGTACATGAAAGCCTTCGGCGGCATGGTGGAATGGAAAGCGGTATCAAACACGGCAACATTGGGGATATCGCCAAAGACCTTTTTGGCGGCCTCGATACCCAGGATGCCGGCAGGGTTGTGCAGCGGGGCCAGGGGGCTCAGCTCGCGCAGGGTCTCGATCACTTCGGGGGTGATCAGGCAGCTGGCCTGGAACTTTTCGCCGCCGTGGACCACGCGGTGGCCGATGGCGTTGATCTCGCTGACATCATCAATGACCTTGCCATCGCCGGTGGTCATCTTCTTCACAACCTCAGCAAATGCTTCGGTGTGAGTGGGGAAGATGGCCGGGGTGGTGGCTTTATTGCCGTTGGCTTCATGGGTAATCATGCTGCTTTCCATGCCAATGCGCTCGCACAGGCCCTTGCACAGCACCTTCTCGCCTTGCATATCAATGAGCTGATATTTCAGGCTGGAAGAACCACAGTTGATAACAAGGATCTTCATTGGATTTGTCCTCCTTCAAAATTTAAGAACCATGCCGGGCGGGACCCGGTTTTTGTATTGGCCCTTTTGTATCAGACAAATTTATTATATAATGAAGCAGAAAACATTGCAAGGCTCTTTTCGGCACAAGCGAACAGAATTTGCGGAGAATCAGGGGGAGACGATATGAATTTTGTCGGCATCATTGCAGAGTATGACCCGTTCCACAGCGGCCACGCATTGCAACTGCGCATGCTGCGGCAGCGGGGGGCCAGTACCATCGCGGTGTGCATGAGCACCGGCGTTGTGCAGCGCGGTGGGGTACCCATCCTGCCGGAAGCTGTGCGGGTGCGCGCAGCGCTGGCTGCCGGGGCGGACCTGGTGGTGGCGCTGCCTGCGCCCTATGCCAACGCCAGCGCAGAACAGTTTGCCGCTGCCGGAGTACATCTGCTGGCCGCGCTGGGGTGCGATACCCTTGCGTTCGGTGCCGAAACCCCGGAGCCCGCCCCCTTGCAGGCAACGGCTGCCGCGCTGTGCAGTGCGGCGTTCCCGGCGGCGCTGCGCAGCCAGCTGGAAAGCGGCCTGCCCTTTGCCGCTGCCCGTGCCGCAGCCGCCGAAACATTGTGCCCCGGTGCTGCGGATTTGCTGCAAACGCCCAACAACATTTTGGGGATCGAATACTGCAAGGCCATTCTGCGGCAGGGGGCAGCCATGCAGTTGCTGCCCCTGCCGCGTCTGGGCGCAGCCCATGGCACCGCCCAGACCGGCCAGGTGCAGGGGCAGGCACTGGCTTCGGCTTCCCATATCCGGCAGTTGGTGCATACGCAAGGAATCAAGGCTGCCAGCCCCTTTGTGCCGCAGGCAGCCATGGAGCTGTACCGCCAGGCCGCGGAACAAGGTCAGCTGGCGGACCCGGAAAAGTTCAGCACCGCAGTGCTGACTTTGCTGCGCACCAAAACGCCGGAGCAGCTGAGTACCTTACGCGGCGCGGGCGAAGGGCTGGAAAACCGCCTGTATGCCGCAGCCCGCGAAGCAGAAACGGTAAATGATCTGTATGACCGCCTGAAAACCAAGCGCTACCCCACGGCCCGCCTGCGGCGACTGGTACTGGATGCTGTGCTGGATGTGCCCGCCGCGGGCCTGCCCGCGCTGCCGCCGTACCTGTTGGTGCTGGGGGCAAAGCGCAGCGCGCTGCCGCTGTTAAAGCACGCAAAAATTCCGGCGGGCACCAGCCTTGCGGGTTTGGCGGGGCAGGACCAAAAACTGCAAATTGCTGCTGATATGCACAGCAAAGCGGTTGATTTTTCGTTACTTTGCCGGTACAAAATACAGCCCATGGGGCATGCGTACACGGCGCATGTAGTGCTATTATAATATAATTATGGATAAAAAGTGCACGGAGCTGAAACTTTGTTGCGCTTTTAACACGCAAAATCGTTGCGAAATGAGAAAAAACAATGGCACTACATGTCATGGATGAAGCCAACCAGTATCTGGGCTGCAAAAAGCCGCGCTGCCAGCAGGGGTGCCCCATCCAGACCAATATCCCCGAAGGGATCCGCCTGTTGAAAGCCAACAAGCTGGACGAAGCAGGCCGCAGCTGCCGGAGCGGTGCTTAAGCCGCAAGGCGGGAATTGTGCGGTGTTGCCTTAAGGATAGGGGATAAGGGGGCGTTATTCCGTTCCGCACAGCTCAAATTCGTTTTTGCGGCAGCGGATCAGCCCATCGTCCCGCATTTTGCCCAGCTCCTTGGAAAGTGCGCTGCGGTCCAGGTTCAGGTAGTCCGCCAGCTGCTGGCGGTCAAACGGGATGGAAAAATGCGTGCTGCCCGCCCGCACTGCCTGCGCGGAAAGATAGGTCAGCAGCCGCCCACGCGCACTTTTTGGTGTGGTGCACCGGATGCGTTGGGAGAGCGCCAGGTTTTTCTGCATAGAAAGCAGTAACAGGTTGTGCAAAAACTTGGGGTACCAGCTGGCGGCAGTGTTTTGCTGCTGCAGCATGGGTACAAGATCCAGCCACAAAATTTCGCACGGCTCCGCGGCGGCCACATCCACCATCAGCGGCTCGCCGCACAGGGCATAAGTTTCGGCAAACGCCTGCCCGGCTTCCACATGGCTCAAAATGCTTTTGTTGCCCCACAGGTCGTTGGATTCTACGTTTACGCTGCCGCTTTGCACAATGCCGATCTCATGTACCACACGGCCCGCATGGTAGATCAGAGCGTTTTTGTCATAACGCTGCACACGGATGCAGTGGGCGGCGCGCAGGGCGGCAAGTTCGTCCGCCGTCATGCCGCGGAAAAGCTGGATGGGGGTGCTGGCTGTTTTTTCCATGGGATTCCTCGCTTTTTGTGGTTATAACCACAGATTTATTGGTCTGATGGCATTATAATACAAGCACAGCAAAAAGAAAAGAGCAGCGCGCCGCACAGCAATGCACGGCATTGAACGGCGCGGAGAAAGGAACACCCTCTATGATTCGCAAAATTATCCAGATCGATACCGATAAATGCAACGGCTGCGGTGCCTGCGCCAATGCCTGCCACGAAGGTGCTATCGCCATGGTCAACGGCAAGGCCAAACTGATGAGGGATGACTACTGCGATGGCTTCGGCGACTGCCTGCCCCATTGCCCCACCGGCGCTATCACCTTTGTGGAGCGCGAAGCCGCCGCTTATGATGAAAAGGCTGTGGAGGAAAACAAGCGCCAGAAAGCCGCAGCCGCCCAAAAGCCGCTGGGCGGCTGCCCCGGCAGCGCGGCCCGCAGCATGTTCCACCAGCCTGCGCCGCAGATGCACCACGGCTGCCCCGGCAGCCAGATGCGCCAGATGCAGCATAAGCCGGAACCGGCAGGGGAGGACATGCCAGCACTGCGATCTCAGCTTTCCCAATGGCCGGTGCAGATCAAACTGGTTCCGGTCAACGCCCCCTACTTTGATGGGGCCAAACTGCTGATTGCAGCGGACTGCACGGCCTATGCTTACGCCAACTTCCATCAAAAGTTCATCCGCGGCCATATCACGCTGGTGGGCTGCCCCAAGCTGGACGATGTGGATTACAGCGAAAAGCTGACCCAGATTATCCGCGAAAATAACATCCAGAGCGTGACGGTGGTGCGGATGGAAGTGCCCTGCTGCGGCGGGCTGGAACGCGCCGCCAAGGTGGCCTTGCAGAACAGCGGCAAGTTCATCCCGTGGCAGGTCATCACCATCTCCATTGACGGCAATATCCTCAGCGAGCTGTGAGATAAGCCCGCTTTTGACAAAAAACAAATTGGATAAAAATAAAACTGCCTGGATCGTTTGCACACTGCAAACAGGTTCAGGCAGCTTTTCTATTCTTTTCAGATACACCCTCGTGTTACCGGCGGGCAGACGACCGGCAGAGGCTTGCCCTTTGCGGGAAACAGCGCTGCGGGCAGCAGCAGAATGAACGGGTCGGCGGAGAACAAAAAGCATTTGTTTTCCATCAAAAAGTAAACCAGGATCACCGTCAAAAACAAAGTTTCGCCCGTGCAGCGGTTTTGGCACAGCCGCCACATCAACAGCAGGAAGATGATCCCAATCACCACAGCACCCAACACGCCCTTGTTCATCGGGATGGCAAGGAAAGCGTTATCAATGGCGTGGTGCTCATCTCCATCAGTGGCAAGGCCACCCAAAAGGGTAACGGCCTTGGGCATGGCATCGTGGTACCAGCCGGGCACCCCGTCCTGCTCCGGGTGGTAGAGGGGATACCCCCAGAACACATGGTGCCAGATCTCGAACCGGCCGGAAAGCAGGCCGTTCAGTTTGTCCAGCAGCGGGGTGGCGGTGGGATGATCTGGGTCAAACAGCCGCCCGGCCAACAGGCTGAACCCCAGCGCCAGCGGTGCGGCAGCCAGAGCCATGCCGTGCCAGATGCGGCTTTCAAAAAAGGCGGGCAAGGCACGCTGCAGCAAAAACAAAACCAGCAGCAGTACCATGGCAATGCCTGCCCCGCGGCAGCCGGGCACCAGCAGCGTGTAGGCTGCCAGGGCAGCCAAGCCGCCCCAGTCCCACCAGCGCAGGCGCGGCCAACGCAGCCAGCCCCAGGCAAAAAATACACCGGCCAGCCGGGCACCGTACCCGTTGTAATGGCCATAGCCGTAATCCCAGTTGCGGCAGTAGTACAGGTAGGGCACCAGCGGCGTTGCGGCGTGCAGCAGTTGCACCGCCAGCAGCCCGCCAGCCGCTGCGGCAAGGTAGACCTGCAGCACCCGGCGCAAATCAACATCCTTGGCACCAATGCCAAGCAAAACGGCAAACAAAAACCATTGGTCGTGCCCGTATGCGGTGGTAAACACCGCAAAAGCGGCCAACGCGGCAGCCGTCAGCGCCTGTTGTTTGGTCTGCCACTGGGTCAGCAGCAGGCTTTTGGCAACCAGCAGCACCGCCGCCGTAACGGTTAAGGCAATGCGGCACACATGGCTGAATGTGGGCAGTGTGTTTTGAATGTTGGAGCTGAATACCTCCGATAAAACCAGCAGCAGCGCCACGGCAGCGCAGAACACACGCTCGCCCTTGGCCTGTGTTGCTGGGCTGACCGGGCGGAAAAGCCGGTCAGGTGGTTGTGTGGTCATCAAACCGGCCTCCTTTCCGCATTGGTTCGGTTTGAATTTTGTGTATATTTTTTAGCATACACAGACAGTATACCACAATTTTGTGCAAAAGAAAAGCAGGGCCGCGCCGCTTTTGCCGCAAGGCAGCAAAAGGCAAAGCACAACCCTGCAAAAATATTTATTCTACCCCAGTTTCAGCGGCGTACTCTTCAATCAGCTCGCGCTCCAAAAACGGCGTTTTAACACCCTCGCGGTCACGGTAGGCTTCGTGGCCTTTGCCAATTACGGCAATCAGGTCGCCCTCCTGCGCGTGGTCAATGGCGTAATGCAGGGCATCCAGCCGGTCGGGAATTTCCACATACTTGGCGTCCGGGTTGCCCTTGGCCATGCCGGTTTTGATGTCCGCGATAATATCTTCTACTTTTTCAAAGCGGTTGTTGTCTTCGGTCAGGATGCTGAAATCCGCCAACTTGGCGCACACTTCGCCCATGCCGTAACGGCGCAGCTTGCTGCGGTTGCCGCCGCAGCCGAACACCACGACCAGGCGGTTGGGGTTGTACTCCCGCAGGGTTTCAATCAGGCTTTCGGTGGCGGCTTCGTTGTGGGCATAGTCGATCAGGATGGTGAACTTGTGGCTGATGGGCACCAGCTCCACACGGCCTTTGACGAGCGCCTTTTTCAGTCCCTCATGGATGGGGGCATCCGCAAGGCCCAGCACCTTGCCCACGCCGATGGTGGCCAGGGCGTTGTAAATACTGAACAGCCCCGGCATGCCCACCTGTACGTCCAACGTGTGGCCGTCCGGCTCGGTCAGGGTGAACTCAACGCCCAGCATCTCCTTGTTGCGCAGCAGGCGGTACTGCTCGCTGGCACGGTAATCTACCTTGGGGGCGTGGATGCCATAGGTAACCAGCTTGCAGGTGTGGCCTTCCAGCAATGCTTCGGTGTTGGGGTCATCGGCGTTTACCACGCCGACATCGCAGCGCTGGAACAGCTTGCCTTTCCAGCTGCGGTATTCCTCAAAGCTGGAATGTTCGCCGGGGCCGATGTGGTCCGGGTACAGGTTGGTGAACACACCCACTTTATAATGGATGCCCGCCACGCGGTCCATCATAATGCCCTGGCTGGAAACTTCCATCACGCAGGCATCGCACCCCGCATCCGCCAGCTGGCGCAGGATCTTTTGCAGCTCATAGCTCTCGGGGGTGGTGTTGTTCAGGTCATAGTGGTGGCCGGGGTAATACACGCCGTTGGTGCCGACCATGCCGACCTTGTGACCTGCGGCTTCCAGCACAGCCTTGATCATGTGGGTGGTGGTGGTTTTGCCCTTGGTGCCGGTCACGCCAACCATCGTCATTTCCAGCGCGGGACGGCCAAAATAGGCGGTGGAAAGCAGCGCCATGGCGTAACGGGTGCTCTCGAACTTGACCACGGTCACATCCGGCAAAGCGGCCAGCACCTCGGCGGGCAGGTCGTGCTGGATGGCCAGCACGGCGGCGCCTTTGGCGGCAACGTCCGCGGCGTAATCATGGCTGTCCCGCTGGGTGCCGACGATGCAGACAAACAGACCGCCCGGCGTTACCTTGCGGGAATCATAGTAAATGTCAGTCACTTCGGTATTCAGGCAGCCCTGAACAAGTGTATAGTCCAGATTTTTCAGCAGTTGTTTTAACAGCATGTTGTTATCACCTCAGCGTTTTACAAAGTATTCATCGTACCAGACTAAGAACATAAAAATGCACCAGATCTGCCGCCAGTTATCCCGCTTGCCGGAAATATGCTGGTCCAGCATGGCATTCAGCTCTTTTGTGCGGAAAAACTGCTCCGCGGCGGGGGTGTTAAATGCCTTGCGCACAACGCCCGCATACTGCTCATCCCGCAGCCAGGCGCGTACCGGAACAGGGAAGCCGAGCTTCTTTTTGTCTGCCGTTTTGGCGGGAATGGTCTTTTCTGCCGCACCGCGCATCGCAATCTTGGTCTGGTTGGCGTTCACCTTGCACTTGGTCGGAATATGACTTGCCAGTTCAAATACTTTGCGGTCCAGGAACGGCACGCGCAGCTCCAGGCTGTTGGCCATGCTCATCTTGTCGGCTTTCAGCAGAATATCGCCCACCATCCACAGGTTCAGGTCGCAGGTTTCCATCTGGGTCACAGCGTCCTGCCCTTTGGAAAGCTCAAAGTACGGGCGGGAAAGGTCGGTGGGCAGCTTGCCGGGGTGGTAGTTTTTCAGCAGCTTTTTCTTGCGGTGCTCATCCATCAGGTTGGTGTTGCCGATGTAACGCTCCGCCAGCGGCTTGCCGCGGCGCACCAAAAAGTTGATGCCATGCACCGGCGGCAGCAGGTCCGCCACCGCGCCGATGGCCCGGCGGATGGGCAGGGGAATCTTGTCATACCAGGTTACGGTAAACGGCTCTTTATAAATGTTGTACCCGCCGAAAAATTCATCGGCGCCCTCGCCGGACAGGCAGACCTTGACCTGCTTGGATGCTTCGCGGTTGACAAAGTACAGCGCGACCGAAGCGGCATCCGCCAGAGGCTCATCCATGTGGTACTGGATCTTGCCCAGGTTGGCCCAGTATTCCTCCGGCGTAATGCGGTAAGCGTAATTCTTGACCCCGATGTGCTTGGAAAACTCCTGTGCATAGTCGGTTTCGTCATACTGCTTGTTGGCAAAGCCAACGGTGAATGTTTTGTCCACATTGGCCAGCGCGGCCATGTAGCTGGAATCCACGCCGGAAGAAAGGAAGCTGCCAACCTCAACATCGGCGATCTTGTGTGCCTGCACGCTCTCTTTCATCGCCGCGCTGATCTCGTCTTCCCACTCTTCCAGTGTGCGGGAATCATCGGGGTCAAACTTGGGCTGCCAGTAGCGCTGCACCGTCAGCTGCCCGGCTTTCCATTCCAGCCAGTGGGCGGGCATCAGCTTTTTGACGCCCTTAAAGAAGGTGTCCTCCCCGGGGGAATACTGGTAAGAGAGGTACAGCGGCAGCTGCTCTTCGTTCAGCTCTTTCTTGAAGCCGGGGTGGGCCAAAAAGCTTTTGATCTCGCTGCCAAACAGCAGCTCGCCGGCATCGTTTTGGTAATAATAGAACGGCTTGATGCCAAAATGGTCGCGCGCGCAGAACAACGTTTCGTTCTTGCGGTCCCAGATGGCAAAAGTGAACATGCCGCGCAGCTTTTGCAGCATCTCCTTGCCCCACTGCTCGTACCCGTGCAGCAAAACTTCGGTGTCGGACCGGGTGGCGAAGGTGTGCCCGGCGCGCATCAATTCGGCGGTCAACTCCTGGAAGTTGTAGATCTCGCCGTTAAAGATGACGGCGAGGTTCTGGTCCTCATTGAACATGGGCTGTTTGCCGCCCTCCAGGTCAATGATGGAAAGGCGGCGCTGGCCAAGGGCTGCCGGGCCTTCAATAAATTGGCCCTGACCATCGGGGCCGCGGTGGGCGATGGCATCCATCATGCCCTGCAAAATTTCCTGCATGTCGGCGCGTGCGCCGACAAAGCCAACAATTCCACACATGGTTATAATCCTCAACTGGCTGCGGAGCTAAAAACAAACCGCAGGTTATTACTTTCTTGCCCCGGCGGGAACCGGTACTGTTTGTACGATATGCCCTATTATACACGGTTCGCGCCGTAAAGAAAAGCATTTTGCGGCGAATGCTGCTGGAATTTTCGCCCGCGCAGACAAAAAACGCCGTGCCCGCACCCCCAAAGCAGGCGATATTGCCGTTTGACATGTGGTGGCAATGGCGGTAAAATAAAGGATAACCAAAATGGGAAAGGTTTGGTATTATGTCTGATTTTTTACCGGTACTTCTTGGCAGTGATGCCAATGTTTATGGTATGGCACGCAGCTTTTACCAGCAGTATGGCGTGCGCAGCGTGGCCATCTGCAAGGGTGCGCTGGTTGCAACTTCCAACACCAATCTTGTAAAAATTGCCGTGCTGGAACCTGATTTGGAAAACGATGAAACGTTTGTAAAAACGCTGACCGATTACGCAAAAGCCCATGCGGACAAGCCGCTGGTGCTGGTTTCCTGCGCGGACGGTTACACCGTGTTGATGGGCCGCCACCGCGATGCCCTGAAACCCTATTACCACTTTGCCTGCCCGGAACTGCAAACCGTGCTGGACCTGGATATTAAGGAAAACTTTTACCGTGCCTGCGAAGCACACGGCCTGAGCTACCCCAAAACGGCAACCTGCAATGCGCAGAACTATAAAAATATAGAACTGCCGTTTGCGTTCCCCGTTATCATCAAGGCGAGCAATTCCCCGGCGTATTGGAACTGCACCTTCCCCCACAAGAAAAAGGTGTTCCTTGCCAATAACCGCGAAGAATTTGACGCCATCACCGCCGCCATTTACGGCAGCAGCTACCAGGACGAATTGATTCTGCAGGAGTATATCCCCGGCGATGACAACTGCATGCGTGTGCTGAACGCCTACTGCGGCCTGGACCACAAAGTCAAGCTGATGGCTTTGGGTCGCCCCCTGCTGGAAGAGCAGACCCCCGAAGGCATCGGCAACTATGCGGCCATCTTGTCTGACCCCGAATACAATGATGCTGTCCTGCTGGAAAAGCTGAAAAACTTTTTGGAAGATATGCAGTGGGAAGGCTTTGCCAATATGGACATCAAGTACGACGCCCGCACCGGCGAGTACAAGATGTTTGAGATGAACCCCCGTCAGGGCCGTTCCAGCTACTTTGTCACCGCGGCAGGGTATAACCTGTCCAAGTGGCTGGTGGAGGATGTGCTGGAGCACAAGGAACTTGGCCTGACCATTGCCGATACCAAGAGCCTGTGGATGATTGCCCCCTACGGCGTGATCAAAAAATACCTGAAGGACCCGGATCTGCTGGCCCGTGCGGATAAGCTGAAAAAAGAGGGCAAATGTGCCCACCAGCTGTTCTGCAAAGAGGATTGGAACCTGAAGCGCTGGCTCTGGTACATCCGCAGCCAGCTGAACTACTACCGCAAAACCGCCCGCTACTATGGCAATAAGGGCCTGCGGGATTGATGATAGAATAAAGGCAATACCGCATAATTCTAAGTGCCGATACGGCGAGCGAGG
>ENA-OWRJ01001889-OWRJ01001889.1-human-gut-metagenome-genome-assembly--contig:-NODE-1889-length-20017-cov-3.711402_pt1 | contig 20017 bp, 13 predicted proteins | sample MGYA00248269_ERZ651897 | MGnify/ENA primary metagenome ERZ651897 (study PRJEB26924, sample SAMEA4378252) | human gut metagenome | biome: human gut; feature: human-associated habitat; material: faeces...
TGTCCGTCACCGGCAGCGGCATGATCGTCTACGGCGCGTATCTGTCCAAGGACGAAGACGTTGTCGCGATGGGACAGCACACGGCAATTTTCGACACGATTGCGGCCCTTGTCGCGGCGCTCGTCATTATCCCGGCCTGCTTCTCCTATAACTTGGACGTCGGCGCGGGCCCCAGCCTCCTGTTTGTCACGCTGCCTACCATTTTGCAGGACATTCCGCTCGGACGGCTCTTCGCGATTATCCTCTATCTTGCGATGATTTTTGCCGGTATCAGTTCCCTCCAGAACATGTTTGAGGCCGTCGCGGAGTCCCTGCTTCATAAGTTCCCGAAGCTGAACCGCACGGCGGTGCTTGCCATCATCTGCGTTCTTTGCCTCGGAACCGGCCTTTTCATGGAGCCGATCTCCAAATGGGGACCGTGGATGGATCTCGTTTCGATCTACATCATCCCCATCGGCGCAACGCTCGGCGCGATTTCGTGGTTCTATGTCATGAAAAAGGACGAGCTGCTGGCCGCCGTCAACACGGGAAGCGGCAAAACGCACGGCGCACTCTGGTATAACGTGGGCCGCTATATCTACGTCCCCATGGCCGTTATCCTCTGCTGTGTGGCTTTGTTTATGAATATTGCGTTCTAACAGCTGCGTTCTTGGCGGATGTTCACCTCTACAAAATCGTTGACTTCTTCCAAGAGGTTCGTAAGGGGCGATGCCCACGTCGCCCCGGCGGAAAAATCCGGTTTTACGGAAATCTTCGGCGAATTCGATGGTGCCCAAAGGGTCGATGCGGGCATCGACCCCTACGCAGATTTGAAAACCTGGACACATAATCAGATAGAGGCTGCATTTCTCACAGAAATGCAGCCTTTTTTTGTTCAAATTCCGACACATCGCGCATTGACTTTAGCAGCTGAAAGTGCTAAAGTACAACCAAATTAAATTTTGCAAAAGAAGGTATGCAGCATGCAGGAAATGAGCAGACGAAACCAGCATTTTACCGACTCCGTCATTCGCCGGATGACGCGTGTGAGCCTTGACTGCGGCGCGATCAATCTGGCGCAGGGCTTCCCGGACTTTGATCCCCCGAAGGCCATGACCGACCGGCTGCGCGAGGTCAGTCAGGAGGGCCCGCACCAGTACCCAATCACGATGGGCGCGCCGAATTTCCGCCGCGCGGTCAGCCGCAAGTGCGGCAGGTTCATGGGCATTTCCATTGACCCGGATACGAACATCGTCGTGACCATCGGCTCGACCGAGGCCATGGTCGACACCATTTTTGCGCTCACGAACCCGGGCGACAAGATCGTCATGTTCTCGCCGTATTTTGAAAACTACCGCGCGCAGGCCATTATGGCGGACTGCGAGCCTGTTTTCGTGCCGCTCGTTCCCCCGTCGTTCCATTTTGACCCGGAGGTCCTGGAGGACGCGTTCCGGCAGCACCCGAAGGCCATCCTCATCTGCAACCCCTCGAACCCCAGCGGCAAGGTCTTTACCTACGAAGAGCTGAAGTTTATTTCCGAGCTCTGCATCAAGTACGATGTATACGCCATCATGGACGAGGTCTATGAGCACATTGTCTACGACGGCCGGCAGATGGTCTACATGGCCTCGCTTCCCGGCATGTGGGAGCGGACGGTCAGCTGTTCGAGCTTGTCGAAGACCTACTCCATTACCGGCTGGCGGCTCGGCTACGCGATCGCTCCGCAGCCCATCATGGACCGGATCAAGCAGTACCACGACTTTAACACCGTCGGCGCGGCTTCGCCTCTGATGGAAGCGGCCGTCGTTGGCCTCGAGATGCCGGATGAATACTACCGCGAGTTCGGCGACCACTACGCCCATATGAAGCAAATTTTCACCGGCGGCATGAAAGACCTCGATATCCCCTTTACAGACCCCGAGGGCACTTATTTTGTGCTGGCCGATATCGCGCCCTATATGAAAAAGGGCCAGTCGGACGTAGAGTTCTGCGTCGAGATGGCGCAGAAGGTCGGCGTGGCCTGCGTACCGGGCAGTTCGTTCTTTGACGAGGATGTCAACCACATTGTCAGGCTCCATTTCGCGAAAAAGGACGAAACGCTCCTCGCCGCGCTCGACCGGCTGAGCAATCTGCGCAGAATCATGTGCGGCTGAGCGCCCGAATTGTTGCATTCTTTTCAATTGTCCACTTTTTACCGATAAATTCATATCGAATAATTTCCAAAAAAGCTTCGTATGGTGATCCATGCGAAGCTTTTTCTCCTCCTTTGTGCAGTTAGACATGTTAAATTCGGCATGGGTCAGCTGCAATTGCACAAAATCCATTGGTATATCCCGTCTAAAAAGCTCATTGAATTTGCGGCACTTCTCATATATTATAAACAATATAAATACCCTAAATTTAGAAATCAACGATTTTTCTTTCAACCATCGCAAATACTGCTCCGTCCGGCCACGCCGCTCCCATACCGCGGCTGGGCTCCACCCCGCACCGAAGCCTCCTTCTGCCATTGTCACCGAGAAATGCTGCATGTCATATCTCCGGCTTCGGTGCGGGTCTTTTTATTCCTTGTCGAATTCGCCTGCCCCGGCAAGCGGTCCGGTTCCGGCGACGAAATATGAAAGCTAAGGGGGAAGAACCGCAATGAATGAAGCGCAATGCGCGAAAACCATGCAGATCATAGATACCCATGGGCGGGATCCCGCCGCCCTGATCGCGATTTTGCAGGATGTGCAGGCAGAGAACAGCTATCTGAGCCAGGAGAATCTGGAGCTGATTGCCAAGGAGCTGAACGTGGCCATTTCCAAGGTCTACGGTGTGGCGACCTTTTTCGAGAATTTCTCGCTTGAGGCCAAGGGCAAGCATCTGGTCAAGGTCTGCAACGGCACGGCATGTCATGTTCGGAAGTCGCAGCCCATCTATGACGCTGTCCATGCCTATCTCGGCCTGAGCGGCAAGCGCAAAACGTCAGACGACGGCCTGTTTACACTCGAGACGGTTGCATGTCTCGGCGCATGCGGCCTTGCCCCTGTCATGACGATCGATGGCGAGGTCCACGCGAAGATGGACCCCGACCGGGCAGTGGCGCTGCTGGAAGAAATCCGGGCAAAGGAGGGCTCTGCGCAATGAAAATTGAAACGAGAGAGGCTTTGAACGCCCGCCGTGAGCAGGCAAAGGCATGGCTCGCCGCTGAGCAGCGCGTGATTCTCGTCTGCGCCGGTACCGGCTGTATCGCGGGCGGCGCAATGAAGGTTTATGATAAGCTTCAGGAGCTTTGCCAGGAGCGGAAGCTCAAGACCCGTGTGGCGCTGCGCGAAGAGGACGGCAAGGACACGCTCCACTTCAAGCGAAGCGGCTGTCAGGGCTTCTGCGAGATGGGTCCGCTGATTGAGATCCAGCCCGAGGGCATTTTCTACACCCACGTCCATCCGGAGGACTGCGAGGAGATTCTCGAAAAGACCATCCTCCACGGCGAAATCATCGAGCGCCTTCTGTACAAGCTCGCAGACACCACCTACGTCAAGCACGACGATATCCCCTTCTATAAAAAGCAGAAACGCGTCGTTCTCGAGACCAGCGGCAACACCGACGCGGAAGACCTGGACGAATATTTGGCACACGACGGCTATGCGGCCTTGGAAAAAGCGCTCTTTGACATGACGCCCGCCGAAATCTGTTCCGAGGTTGTAGACTCCGGTCTGCGCGGCAGAGGCGGCGCCGGCTTCCCGACCGGCAAGAAGTGGGAAAGCGTCCGCCGGATGCCTGAGGGCAAGAAATACGTCGTCTGCAACGGCGACGAAGGCGACCCCGGCGCGTTCATGGACCAGTCCATCATGGAGGGCAATCCCCACGCGATCCTCGAGGGCATGATGATCGCGGGCCGCGCCGCCGGAAGCGACGAGGGCTACATCTACGTCCGCGCGGAGTATCCTCTGGCGGTCAAGCGCCTTCGCACAGCGATCGCCAAGGCCGAAGAAGCGGGTCTGCTGGGTGAGAACATCCTCGGCTCCGGCTTTCACTTCCGCATCAACATCAACCGCGGCGCGGGCGCGTTCGTCTGCGGCGAAGGCAGCGCTCTGACGGCAGCCATCGAAGGCCGCCGCGGCATGCCGCGTGTCAAGCCGCCGCGTACGGTCGAGCAGGGCCTCTGGGCGAAGCCGACCATCCTCAATAACGTTGAAACCTTCGCGTGTGTTCCCGTCGTTGTCCGCCGCGGCAGCGAATGGTTCCGCACCATCGGCACGGAAAAGAGCCCCGGCACGAAGGCCTTCGCTCTCACCGGCTGCGTGGTCAACACCGGCCTCATCGAAGTTCCGATGGGTACGACGCTGCGCGAGATCATCTTCGATATCGGCGGCGGCATCAAGGACGGCAAGAAGTTCAAGGCTGTTCAGACCGGCGGCCCCGCGGGCGGCTGTCTGACGGAAGACCAGCTCGACCTCCCCGTCGACTTCGACTCCCTCAAAAAAGCAGGCGCAATCATGGGATCCGGCGGCCTTGTCGTCATGGACGAGGATACCTGCATGGTCGAGACCGCCCGCTTCTTCATGAACTTCACCCAGAGCGAAAGCTGCGGTAAGTGCGTACCGTGCCGCGAGGGTACGAAGCGCATGCTCGAAATTCTGACGCGTATCGTGGAAAATAAGGGCTCGCTTGAGGACCTCGACATGCTCGAGAACCTCTCCCAGACCATCCGCGAGACGGCGCTCTGCGGCCTCGGTCAGGCGGCGTGCAACCCCGTTTCCAGTACGCTCAAGGCGTTCCGCAACGAATATCTTGCCCACGTGGTCGACCACCACTGTCCGATCTGCAACGGGCCGAAGGCGCATCTGGCCATCGATCCGGAAAAGTGCAAGGGCTGCGGCAAGTGCAAGAAGAACTGCCCGATGGACGCGATTGAGGGCGAGAAGAAGAAACCGCATACCATCGATCCGTCCAAGTGCATCCAGTGCGGTGCGTGCCAGTCCGGCTGCCCGTTCGATGCCATTGAACTTGTGAAGGAGGAGGGTTAAACGTATGGCAAAAGGTAAAATGTACGTCGACGGCATTTGCGTGCCGTTTGACGGAGAAAAGAACGTCCTCGCGGTCATCCGCAAGGCCGGAATCGACATGCCGACGTTCTGCTATTACTCCGAGCTTTCTACCTTCGGCGCATGCCGTATGTGCGTGGTAGAAAACGAACAGACCGGAAAAATCGACGCCTCCTGCTCCATGGAGCCGCGCGACGGTCTGCGCATCCGCACGAACACCGAGCGGCTGCTCAAACACCGCCGGATGATTCTTTCCCTGATGCTCTCGTCCCATTGCCGCAGCTGCACCACCTGCGAAAAAAGCGGCAACTGCCGATTGCAGGAACTGGCGCTGCGCTTCGGCGTGACGAATATCCCGTTTGAAGACACCCGTCCGCATTATGCGCTGGATGAGACAAGCCCCGCAATCGTCCGTGACCCGGGCAAGTGTGTCCTTTGCGGCGACTGCGTGCGCGTGTGCGACGAATTGCAGGGCATGAGCATTCTGAACTTTGCGCACCGAGGCAGCAACGTTCAGGTTATGCCGGCATTCGACCGCCCGATGAGCATGACCAAGTGCGTCACTTGCGGCCAGTGCGCGGCCGTCTGCCCGACCGGCGCCATCACCATCCGCAACCAGATCAACGACGCATGGAAGGCGCTGCATGATCCGGAACTTCGCGTTGTCGTCCAGATTGCCCCTGCCGTCCGCGTTGCACTCGGCGAAGCGTTCGGCCTTGCCCCCGGCGTGAACGTGCTCGACAAGATGGTCGCCACGCTCAAGCTCATGGGCGCAGACGAGGTCTACGACACCACATTCGCGGCGGATATGACCGTCATGGAAGAGACGGCGGAATTCCTCCAGAGACTCGAGAAGGGCGGCCCGTTCCCGATGTTTACGAGCTGCTGTCCGGCATGGATCAAGTACCTCGAGAAAGAGAATCCCAAGTATCTGCACAATATTTCGACCTGCAAGTCTCCGATGCAGATGTTCTCCGCCATTCTCCGCGCACAGGAAAAAGAAGGCGGCAAGAAGCTCTATCACATCGCCATCATGCCCTGCACAGCCAAAAAGATGGAGGCGGCCAGAGAAGAGTTCAAGCACGGCGACCAGCCCGATGTTGACCTCGTTCTCACCACGCAGGAGCTCATCCGCATGATCAAGGAAGCCGGTATCCGCTTCAATGAGCTGCCCGACGAAGCGCCCGATATGCCCTTCGGTCTTGGCACCGGCGCAGGCGTCATCTTCGGCGCGACTGGCGGCGTGGCAGAGGCAGTTGTCCGCCGCGTTATGGAGAGCGAGTCCCGCAACACTTTACAGGAAATCGCCTACTCCGGCGTTCGCGGCATGGAGGGCGTCCGCGCGGTCGAGCTGCCCGTCGGCGAAAAGACCATCCGTGTCGGTGTTGTCCACGGCCTCAAGAACGCGAGAACGCTCATTGCGAAGATGGAAGCCGGTGAAGAGCACTTTGATCTCGTCGAAGTCATGACCTGTACAACCGGCTGTGTCGGCGGCGCGGGTCAGCCCATCGGCAGACGCGAGCAGAAATACGCCAGAGCCGAGGGTCTGTATGAAGCAGACCGCAAGACGCTCATCAAGTCCTCGCAGCACAACCCGATTCTTCAGGCGCTCTATGAGAGAATCACCCCCGAGCGCGCACACGAGCTGCTGCACGTCCAGTACCCGCAGCCGGAATAACATTCCGTTCCCATCCCATACAGAAGAAGCTCCCGCAAAGCGGGAGCTTCTTCTACAATTTGAAGAGAGCCGCCGGATAAAATGGATTTGAAATTTATTTTGCGCCTGTGGGCGCAAAACTCTGCGAGGCTTTTGGGGCGATACGAACGTGGTGGCTGAGAGGAAATTTTGAAATTGGCGTAATACCCGACGATCCTGCTTTTTGTTGGGAAAATGGCGAATTTGTCGAAATTGCGGCTTGTGGGTGGGCCTGAGGTATGGTAAGATAGGCGGCAAAGGAGTGTTCATGATGAAAAAGCTGAAAATTTTGATTGCAAACGACGACGGGATCCGCTCGGAGGGCATTGCCCGGCTGGCGAAGGCCGCGAGCGAGTTTGGAGATGTGTGGGTGGCCGCGCCCGAGCAGCAGTGCAGCGGTATGTCCGTCCGGCTGACGATTGCCGGTATGCCGGAGATGGCAGTCTACCGCTACGATTTCCCAGTTCCGGTGCAGGCCGCGTGGAGCGTTGACGGAACGCCTGCGGACTGCGTGAAGGTTGCGCTGCGCTCGCTGCTCGGCTTCCGGCCGGATGTTGTTCTCTCCGGGGTCAACGACGGAATGAACGCAGGACACGACGTGTGCTATTCCGGAACTGTCGGCGCTGCGACCGAGGCCGCGCTCAATGGCATTCACACCATCGCCTTTTCCATGGGGAAGGCCTCTGCCGTTGATGTGGCCGAGCAGAATCTGCCCGCAATGCTCGAAGAGCTTCTGTTTGCGCCTTTGAACCCGGGCGAGCTCTGGAACGTCAACTTTCCGCCCTGCCCTGCTGCCGAGTGCAAGGGCGTTCTGCGGGGTCGCTTCCCCGAGAAGCACTCGTTCTATGAAAACTACTACACCTGCCTGCGCGAGGAAAACGGCGTACAGTATCTTACGCCTGTGCCAAAGGAGGTTCTCACCCGCGAAGAAACGCAGGAAGGAAGCGACATCCACGCCGTGCTGAACGGATATATTTCCATCGGCAAGGTGCGCTGCGCCGCGTATTAAGCTTCCATACAAGCATAAAGTACCGCCGAAGAGGTCGTCTCTCCGGCGGCTTTTTTATTTCTGCTTTTTGCGATAGATGGACAGGCCCGCCATGAGTGCGCCGTAGAGCACGCCGCCGACCGCCCAGATGAACCAGCTGTACTGCGGCTGGCCGTTGCCGTTGGGCCCGAAGGTGTAAAAGAGGAAAATCGCCGTGACCGCGAGCCAGTAGACCGCGCTGATCGCGTCCACAACGTGGCTTTTCGCCTTGCTCTCGCGGGTATAGTCGCCCTGCTCGAGCAGTTTGTCGACCGCGCCGCGCATGGAGCCCGCACGCACAAGAAGCAGACACGCGATCCCGACCAGCAGCAAAAGCGCACAGACCGCCAGCGAATCATACCCATCACGCGTCCTTCCCACGCACATCACGGCGAAAATCGGAACCGCCGATAAAATGCAGAGCACCACGCCGGCGGTGGTAAGTTTGGAGCATACTTCTGCCTGCGCCGCCTCCTGCTTCCGGGCAAGCTCCCGCGCATCCGCGTCAGGCGCGATCGGCTCACGCTCGAGGTATTCGAATTCTTTGAGCTTCGTCCCGGAAGTTAAAAACAGTGCGACCGCCGCGGCCACCATCCCGAGCAGCACGCAGAGCCCCGATCCGCCAGCAACAGAATCCGGAATTTTTACATGAAATACAGAGCCCAGCGCGGTAAGACCGATGAGAACAATCGGAGACCACACGCAAAGCGCCACACCGAGCGAAATCTTCGGGGCTGTCGATTCCTGCAGCGTCAAAAATCGGCTTACCTCCTCCCGCGTTACGCGTCTGGCCGATGCCTTTTCCTGCGTCCTTTGCGGCGTTTCCGCTTCCGGAGCGTCCCTGTCGCTCTTTAAAAGATAATCTGTGCTCACGCCGAGCAGCTCGCTCAGCTGCACGATCTTATCGAGGTCCGGCATCGACTGCGCGCTCTCCCATTTGGAGACCGCCTGCCGCGTCACCATCAGCTTTTCTGCCAGCTCCTCCTGCGACCAGTTTTTCTGGCGACGGAGCATCGCTATCTTTTCTGAGAAGTCCATATTCCCTCCTGTGCCGGATTTCCCGGCTGATTTGATGGGCTTATTTTACCATAACGCGCGGTTGCGGGCAAGAAACGAGTCTGTTCTTTTGTCAACCACTGGTTGCGGCAGCGATTTTTCCGCGATTTTGCGCAAAAAGCACTCTGCAAAATGATACAGAGTGCTTTTTGCGTATTTCAATTTCTGCTCAGAAAATGTCGCCCAGCATCTGCTGCTCGGCAAACAGCGCCGTCGCGCCGCCGGTGTGCCAGAAGACGACATTGCTGCCCTGTTCGACCTTGCCGGTGCGGATGTGGTCAATGAGACCTGCCAAAGCCTTTCCGGTATAGACGGGGTCAACGAACAGCCCCTCGAGGCGCGCGAGCATCTTGATGGCCTCGCTCGCCTTTTCGTTCGGCTGCTCGTAGCCGGGAGCAAAATAGCCGGTGTCCATGTGAAGATCCACGTCACGATCGACATGCAGGCCGCTTCCGAGGTCCGCCAGCACCTGATTGGCAAGATTCTGCACCTTCGTCAGATACGCATCATTCTTCGGGCTGACGGTGATCGAGCGGATAACCGCGTTCGAGCCAACGAGCTTTCTGCCCGCGTGAAGACCTGCCATCGTGCCGCCGGTTCCAGTCGCGTGGTAGACATAATCTGCATTCAGGCCGAACTCGTCCAACTGCTCCGCGAGCTCCACAAATCCGTTCGCAAAGCCGATAGAGCCCACATGGCTCGCGCCGCCCATCGGAACATCGTAGCACGGCGTGCCGGAAGCGGTCAATCTTGCCGCGTGCTCCGCGCCCATGATGAATGAGCGCGCCTCCGCGTCGTCCTCCGTCTCGCCGGGCTCAATGTCCACGATGTGGATTTCCGCGCCCATGACCTTATCGAGCAGCAGATTCGCGCGCACGTCCTTCTCGTCCGGCTGCACGACCGCTGTCAGATACAGAATCGGGTCCAGCCCACAGCGGCGGCAGGCGGAGACCGTCTCCATTGCGTGGTTCGACTGCGTCGCGCCGTAGGTGACAACCGCCTTGCAGCCCTTGGCCATCGCATCGCCGAGCAGGAACTCAAGCTTGCGAATTTTGTTGCCGCCAAAGAGGTTCATGCCGGTAAAATCGTCGCGCTTGATATAGAGGTTTACGCCAAGCTCCTTCGACATACGCTCGAGCTTATAAAACGGCGTCGGGAAAAAGCCGAGCTGCACGCGCGGCACGGGCGCAAAGAGCGCTTTTGCTTTCTGAATCGTTTCGTTCATAGGTTACGCTTCCTTTCAGGGGTAAAGATATTGCTTTTGTGATACGTTAGTTCTTGAGGCTTTGCAGTGGCGCCGGGATTCTGCCTCCGCGGGCGATGAAGTCGGCGCTGGACGCGCTGTGTACCGGCATGACGGGCGCGGAGCCAAGAAGACCTCCCATCTCGACCATGTCGCCCACCGTCTTGCCTTCGACCGGGATGATACGGACGGCAGTCGTCTTGCTGTTGACCATACCGATGGCCGCTTCGTCGGCGATGATGGCAGAAATCGTGTCGGCCGTGGTGTCACCCGGGACGGCGATCATGTCGAGGCCGACCGAGCAGACGCAGGTCATCGCCTCGAGCTTATCGATCGTCAGCGTGCCGTCCAGCGCCGCGGCGATCATGCCCTCATCCTCCGAGACCGGGATAAACGCACCGGAAAGGCCGCCCACGTGGCCGGAGGCCATCACACCACCCTTTTTGACGGCGTCGTTGAGCAGGGCCAAAGCCGCCGTCGTTCCGTGCGTGCCGCAGACCGCAAGGCCCATTTCCTCGAGAATTCGCGCCACACTGTCGCCGATGGCAGGCGTAGGGGCCAGGGACAGATCGACGATGCCAAACTCGGTGTCAAGCCGCCGGGCAGCCTCTGCCGCAACCATCTGACCCATTCTCGTGATCTGGAACGCGGTTCTCTTGATCGTCTCGGCGACCGCGTCGAATTTTTCGCCCTTGCAGAATTGCAGCGCATGGTGGACAACGCCCGGGCCGGAAACACCGACGCTTACCACGCACTCGGCCTCGCCGACCCCGTGGAACGCCCCCGCCATAAAGGGGTTATCCTCAACGGCGTTGCAGAACACCACAAGCTTCGCGCAGCCAAGGCCATCCTGCTCGCGCGTCAAATGCGCCGTCTCCTTGATGATTTTTCCCATCCGCGCCACCGCATCCATATTGATACCGGCCTTCGTCGAGCCGACGTTGACGCTCGAACACACGATATCCGTCTGCGCCAGCGCCTGCGGAATTGCGCGCAGCAGCTTTTCATCACCCGTCGTAAAGCCCTTCTGCACGAGCGCAGAGAACCCACCGATGAAGTTCACGCCGCAGGCCTTCGCGGCCTTGTCCATCGTGAGCGCAAAGGGCACATAGTCCTCCGTCTGGCAGCTTCCGGCGACGAGCGCCATCGGTGTCACGGAGATGCGCTTGTTGACGATCGGGATACCGAACTCGCGCTCGATGGACTCGCCGGTTTTGACGAGGTTTTCGGCCTTATGGCAGATTTTATCGTAAATTTTCTCGCAGCAGTGACCCGCATCCTCGCTCGCGCAGTCCAAAAGCGAAATGCCCATCGTGATCGTGCGGATGTCCAGATGCTGCTTGTCGATCATGTCGATCGCGTCGATAACTTTCTGTAAACTTGGCATGACGACACCTCAAAGCTTGTACATTGCGTCGAACATGTCCTCGCGCTGGATGCGGACGGAAAGCTGCTTTCCCTCCGTGCAGGTCTGGAGCCGATCGGACACTTCATCAAGCGGCTTTTCGCAGCCGGACAGGTCCGTCACCAGCATCATGGTAAAAAAGCCGTCCATGATCTTCTGGCTGATTTCGAGAATGTTGATGTTGCAGGCAGCGAGCTCACTGCACACATTTGCGATAATGCCCACCTGATCTTTACCGACGATGCTGACAATTGCTTTCATCCTTTTCCTCCGCTTTCTTCGGCAGTCTGCAAACCTCTGCCGTAAAATATGGCTCTATTATACTCATTTGTGTTCGGCCCGGCAAGACAGTTTTTTATAAAAAATAGCTGAAATTTCAGCGTATGTTTAAAATTTTTCTGAAATTTTCCACAAATTTTACACACTTCCATGTGTGCGTCTTCCATACAGAGACAAACGCCCTCCGAAGTCTTCGGAGGGCGTTTTCGATTCTTATCGCAGTGCGCTGGGCACGCTGTCCGGTACCTCCGGCATCTGCGCGTCGGTAAAGGTGATGTCCGCATCAACACTGGCGCTCGCCTGTGTGAGCAGCACCTTCACAGAGCCGCCGCAGGACACCGTGAGCTTCGTAACGACATCATCTTCGATCGTGACCGCAACCTTGCTCTCGGAGAAGTCAATATCCAGATCCGCCGCGTCGGGTGCGAGGACGGAAAGCAGTTCCTCCATCGAACGGCTGTCCATCGTGACAGAATATTGGTACGCGCTGCCATCATGCGTCACCTCAAATTCGCCGTTCTGGCAGACGAGATAGACCACATCCAGAAGCTTCGCCGTTCCGGTAAGGCTCTTCGCCTCACTGGATGCTTCCTCGCCATCGGCATTCACGGCGCTTCCCGTGTCGGAGAAGAAGATGTTAAGACCGCTCTTGTTGATGCAGTTGACCGTCACGCCGTCGACCTTCTGCCGGTAATACCGCAGCGCGTTTTTGACGACAACGGGACCGCAGTCGACGGAAACATCCAGATCCGCCGCCAGCGTCTCGCGCGCGAAGAGGTTCGCCCAGCCGTCCAGCAGCCGGAAGAGATCGCTCGTGATGACCGGAAGCTCACCGTCGGCGTAAGTCTTATCGAGGCTTTCGAGCACCTCGTCTGGCACGGAGAACCCGGCGGACGCATCAAAATCATCGAGTGTTACGGAAAGCGTAAACGGCGTCTGCGCCTTGTCCTTCATCGTTCCGGAGGCGAAGATCGTAATTTTCTCGATCTCGCCGTCTTCCATGCGCACCTCGGCAGACAGCTGCTGGCTGTCGGGGAGCTTGCCGCTCGTTGTGGGCAATAGCAGCTGCAAAAGCGTTCTCGCGCCGTCACCCTCCACACTCACGCCGTAGATGGTCTCATCGCCATCTTTCGCGGTTATGAAGCTCGCCTGCTTGTAAAGTGTCGTCAGGTTCGACAAGACGGCAGAATAATCCGGGAATTCGTCCGTCAGCTGATAGGCTGTGCCGTTTTCCAGCACAACGAGGTTTTCCGCGTAGTAGAGCGGCAGATCACCAAAGCCCACGCGCGTCACCTTATGGCCGCCTGCCGTCTTTCTCGAGACGCTTGCAGACAGATCCAGCGTCTCATCATCTACATCCGCGTCAAGCTGCAAATCCATCGACAGCTCCGACGCGCTGTTCAGCTCGGCCAAGGCCTCATAGGGAGCGAACTTGCTGCGAAGCACGAAAAGGTACACCGAGACCGCCGCAGCCGCCAGCGCAAGAACCATCAGAAGCACCGTCAGCCAGATGGGGAACTTCTTCTTTTTGGGCGTCTCGCTCTGCGCCTCCTCGCCGCCATCAGCCGCAACAGGGTTCGCCTTTTGATGGCGCTTTTTGGCCTTGTGGATCAGGAGGATGACCAGAACGAGAATCCCGAGAATCAAAACCGCCAGAATCGTCCAGACCCACCAGATGTGGAGCACCGAGACGATGGCGATCTCCGCCTGCTCGCCGGTAATGTCGAAGGTCAGGTAGCTGCCGAAGGTATCCGCGTTCGCCTTTTTCCAGCTGCCGTCCTGCCGGACGAAAACGGACAGATGTCTTGTCGACTCACTCGGAGAGAGATAATGCACCGTATGCGTCGAAGCGCCATCCGACGGAATCGTGATCTCCCACTGCTCGACAACCTCTTTTGTAATCGGCGCGGAGAACCAGCTATACCACGGATTGACCGACATATAGTGTCCAATCGCGTCAGACAGCCCCGCACTGACAGGAGACAGGCCGGAGTTTGTCTGCGCCATGGCCTGCGCGGTAAACTGCGCGTCGTCGTCATAGCTGCCGTCGACAAAGAAGACCGGTCTTCCGCTGTCCCGGCTGACCTCGCTGGGAACGGTTGTGACATAACGGGTGTAGATAGCCGTGACCGTCGTGTCAAAGTGCAGGTCATCCAGTTCTGTCACATCCCACGCGCCGTAGTAGCCGTCCTTCTCCGGGATTTCCGGGTAAATATCCGCGTCAAAGCTGTCGCCATAGTCAAAGGTCTGGGATTTGAGCACCGTATCGTCCGCGACGAATTTCAGCGTCATCTGCCGCATCTCATCGGGAACCGTCGCCACATCCAGAAGCTCTTCGTACGTAATCGGCTCTGCCTTGCCGGTCTGGCTCACGGTATCCAGACCCGAAAGCGTATCCGAGACAAAGTAGTTTTCCGCAAAATCGCCCGCATCGCAGCCGGAGATCGCGCCGGAAAACTGCGTCGCGTCCGTAATTTCCACCATGCTGTAGCAGCCGGAGACCGTGCTGGACGCACCGGATACCGTCTGCTCCGCGCCCGCGCCGACAATGCCGCCGACGTATTTGGAGCCCGAAAGCGTGCACTTGGCGTAGCTTTGCCGCACAGTCGCGCCGGATTGCCCGGCAATGCCGCCGACATAGTCGCCGGAATCGCTCGTGACACTGCCAAAGCCGCTGCAATCTGTAATCAAGCCCAAATCCATACGGCCGCAGATACCGCCCGCGTAGCTGCGCTTGGACTGAATGGAGCCTTCATTCGTGCATTCCTGAATGACGGCCTTGAGCTCGTACTGCCGTTTATAGTCCGCCGAAAGGTCACTCGTCACGTCGTCCTCGGGGTCGTAGCTGTATTCGATCGCCATCGAACCCGCAATGCCGCCGACGCTGATATCGCCGTCTACATAGGCGGTATTCCGGCTGTCATGCACCTTGCCGAGCGTGATCAGGTCCACGTCAATGGCCGACGCGTCGGTAATCACGTCGCCCGCATTGCTCGCCGCGTCGGAAATCGCCGTCTCGAGCGTGTCGGTGATCTCGCCGAATTTCTTGTTGATCTGGCGCATATCGTCCGCCAGCTGCCCGACTGTGCCGGAAATCGCGCCGTTGAGGCGGCTGATCTGGCCGGAAAGGCCGCCGATGGCGGAGTTGAGGTTTCCAAGATCGGGCGCGGCCACAATCTGCGCATTGCCGGAGAGTAGGCCTCCAGCGGTCAGGTCGCTTCCGATGTCCAAGCCGCCGGGCTCCCCATCCACCGAAGCACCAGCGCCTGCGCCGGAGCCGTGGTCAATCGAGATAGAGCCCGGTTCGAGCGAAATGTCAAGGCCCGAGCCGTGGCCAAGGCCGCCATCTACAGAGACGCTCGGCGGCGTAACCGTAATGCCCGCAGAGCCGCTTGCGCCGCCCTGTCCGAGCAGCGAGCCGTTCGCGTCGATGTTGACCTTGAGATCGCTTACCGAGTCTGTCGCGTTCTTGACGAGATTGGACATGCTGCCAAGGCTCGAGGAAATGCCGCCCGCGCCGCCATCTGCGTCGTCCGCCGCCTTGTCGACAAGCGTACTGAGTTCATTCAGCTGCGTCTGTAATTTAGACAGCGTGCTCTCGGAGAGCTGCATCTCAACGTACGGCTCCATCTGCCCGCAGATACCGCCGACATCCTTCCGGCCATAGACCGCGCCGCTGTTTTCGCAGCCCGTAATAAAGCCGCAGCTTCTGCCCGCGATGCCGCCGACGTTATAGCCCACATGCTGATAGCCGACAATCGCGCGGTTTTCGCTGCCCCGAATGGTTCCCGCGTTATAGCCCGCGATACCACCGGTATCGAACGAGGAAAGAAGCGCGCCGCCAGAGGTCAGCTTCGTCATATCGAGTGAAAAATCAAGATTGATGTTCTCGAGCGAAAGCGCTTGATCGCCGCTGACGGTATTGACATACGCACCGTTCGTGCAGCTTACAATTTTGCCGCGGTTCTCGCCCGCAACGCCGCCGGTCATTTTTGTGCCCGTGACCGCACCGTTGGAGGAGGAATTTCGAATCAGGCCGTCCGCCGTGTTCTGCCCCACGAGACCACCCGTGGTGCTGCTTCCGGCGATATTGCCGGAGAACGTGCAGTTTTCAATCGTACCTGCGTTCCGCCCCGCAAGACCGCCCGCGGCTTCGCAGGTACTGGAGGCCTTGACGGTGCCGCTGACGTTTAAGTCTTCAATGCGCGCGTCCTTTTGCACGCGCTGGAACAATCCCGCAAGGGAAAGCCCCTCGGACAGGCTCAGGCCGCTGATGGTGTGGCCGTTTCCGTGGAACGTTCCGCCAAAGCTCGCGATGGGCGAGAACGCCACGCCCTCAAGCGACACATCCGCCTCCAGTTCAACCGTCACGCCCTCCGACCATGTATCGAGCTTGCAGCTTTCCGAGAGCGTCAAGAGGTCCTCCGCTGACGAAACAGAGATGGTTTTCTCATCTCCCTCCGCAGCCAGCGCCGTCATGGGAAGTGCAAGCAGCAGGCTCAGAACCAGGAGCAAAGAGAGAAGCTTTTTTGCGCAGTTAAACATGACACGCTTCCTCCCTTCCGCTCTCTTCCGGAGTAACTTCCGCCGCCCCATGGTCATCGGGATCGCCGCCGTCCGGTGGGGTATCGTCTCCCGGCGCGTCTGATTCCTCGTCCGCCGAACCGGAAATGACGTTCAGATCCACATCGCCGTCAACCATCGCACAGATCTGGCCGCGCACATTGCCGCTGATGTGGCCGCGCACCATGCCGTTGACGAAGACCTTACCGGAGAGCGCTCTGTGCTCGCCGACGCTCACGCCCGGCATGGAGAACGAGGTCTTGTCGATGAAGGCCGTGCCGGTCAGCAAAATCTGCGGCAGGACGAGCATGACCAGGAAAATCGAAATGACCGTGCCGCGGCCTAAGCTCTCGCCGATGCCTGCGATGACGGGCTCAGAAGTCAGATTACCAATGAGGAAGCCGCTGATGGCAAGAATCGAGCCCGAGGTAATGATCGTCGGGAACGCGAAGTTCAGCGTATCGATGATGGCCGCCTTCTTGGTCATCTTCGCCTTCAGCTCCTGATAGCGGCTGCCAATGACGATCGCATAGTCGATGTTCGCGCCCATCTGGATGGAGCTGACGACGAGGTAGCCGAGGAAGAAGAGGTATTTGCCCGTAATGGTCGGGAACGAGAAGTTGATCCAGATACTGCCCTGAATGACGAGGATCAGCAGCAGCGGCATACCGGCGGAGTTGAACGTGAAGAGCAGCACCACCAGAACGATGAGGACCGACACAATGCTCACGACCGTGTTATCGACCGCGAAGGACTTCTCGAAGTCATATTCGTTCGTCGAGTTGCCCGCCAGGAACACGTCCTCGTCCGGATAGTAGCTTCTGGCAATCTCCAGAATTTTGTCTGTAAAGTGATAGGTCTCGTCGCCGCTCACCGGAAGCGTCAGATACAGGAGCATGCGGCTGTAGGTCTCGCCCTGCAGCTGATTTTTGGCACTCGTCATCTGGACCTCCGCGTCGTGGAGCATGTCAGTCTGCTCGTCACTGAGCGTCACAACGCCGGAGTCTACCTTATCGCAGACGTAGAGGAACATATCGATGAGCGGCACCTTATAGGTTGCGATGTTGCCGACAAGCTCGCCGTAGCTCTCGTTTTCCGCCGCATAGGCCGCATAGACGACCTGCGCCGCCTCATAATCGAGCCCCGCGAGCTCCGCAAACTGGCGCGGAGTCAGCTTGTCGGCCAGCTTATAGCCGTCGAGCGCGTCGATGTTGGCAAGGCCCATCGTGTAGTCGACCTCGTCGTAGCTTTCGAGTTCCTTTAACAGCTGTGCCTCTTTTTCATAGTCGCCCCTCGGGACAACGAGCGCCATCATATTGCTGCTCGAGAAATTGTCCTCGATCATATTTTCGGCGATCTGCGTCTCGTTGAGCTTGGGAGTCGACAGAACGCTGTAGCCGTAGGCGTACGGGCAATCGCTTGACAGCCGGAACGCGAAGAACAGCACGACGATGAAGATGATCGGCACAATATGCCGCGTTGCGTAATCGTACGAGCCGATGAACGAAATCTTCGGCACAAAGTTTTTGTGTCCCGTCCGGTCAATAAGCGGCCCAAAGAGAACCAGCAGGCCCGGCATCACAACAAACGCGGACAGAAGCGCAAAGCCGATCGACTTAATGAGGCAGATGGCCATATCAGGGCCGAGTCTGAACTGCATGAAGAGCATCGCGACCAGGCCGCCGATGGTGGTAAGCGAGCTCGCGCCGATTTCCGGAATGGATTTACTCAGCGCGAGAATGACCGCCTCGCGGATGGGAAGCGACTTATGCTCCTCTTTAAAGCGGTTGCAGAAGATGATGGCGTAGTCGATGGAAAGCGCCAGCTGCAAAATGCTCGTAACAGAGTTCGACACGAAGGAGATCTTGCCAAGCAGGTAGTTCGTGCCCTGATTGACGATCATGCCAACGCCGAACGTCAGGATCAGAACTGGAATCTCGCCGTAGGTCTCGGATGTAAACAGCAGCACCGCAACGATGACGATCGCGACGTAGACCATAATCATGTTGATTTCGCGTTCAATCGTCTCGGCCTGCGTGTTTCCAAGATCTGTCTTGACGTAGATATCCTGCCCGCTTAAGTACTCCTTGACCTTGTCGAGCGAGTCGAGACAGGCGTCGTCCGTTTCGTCGTAATCGAATGTGATGCTGTAGAGCGCAGAAGCGTTATTGTAGTGGTCGGTCGTATCGTCAAAATCGATCGACTGCACGCCCTTGATCTCTTTGAGGTCATCGAGCATGCGCTCCGCGTCCTCGTAGGCGATGTTCGCCACCATGACCTCAGCCGTGCCGTAGGTGGTAAACTCCCCGTCCATGACGTTCAGCGCCTTCTTCGTCTCGGAATCCTCCGGCAGATAGAACGTCAGATCATTTTCAACCTCGACCCAGTTGCGGGAAAACATGGAGAAAATGACAAGAATGATGGTAATCAGGAAAAACAAATTGCGTTTGTCTACGATGAATGTTGAAAGCTTTACCATAAAGCTCTCGCCGCCGGACGAAGCATTCTTCGTCTGCTTTGCCATGTGCCTGTCTCCTTCCTGTGGACTTTGGCATCGTCCGTTTGCGTCAGAAAAACGCAAAGCAGCGACCCAGCTTCGCCTTTTTTCGAAGCCGCGCCGTATCCATCTTATATCTTTGTCTGGACTATACCACGTTCCGGACAAAAAAACAAGTAAAGAAAACTGCCTTGAAGGATGTTCAGAATTTTGTAACTTTTTCAGAAAATCCGTCGCAAAAATTTTGTCAGAAAATTTAGAAATGTAAAGAAAAGCACGCGCCGGAAGATCGGCAGGATCTATCGGATATTCTTGACGTATCGGGCGGCGCTTGCTAGAATCGGTTATAAACAAACGAGCAGAAGGCGCACTATGCCGGACGAAAACACGATATTATCGGTAGCCAAAGCGGTGCAGCTTCTGCCCTTTCTGCGCGAGGCCGCATTTTGGTATCAGGTAACAAGCATTACATAATTCAAATTATGTAATGCTTCACACGTAGGGGGCGATACCAAGATAGCCCCATGAGGAAGTTACAAATTCGCCGGAGACTCCCATAAAGAAAAAGTGCATTCCGTCGGGTCGATGTGGGCATCGCCCCCTACGCGTATTATAGAAACTCTTGTGCAAATCAAATATTATGTAAATCATTTTGAAAAGAGGATTTTTATGGACTATACAGCAGCCGTTATTACCGTAAGCGATCTTGGCAGTCAGGGAAAGCGCATTGACACGAGCGGTCCCGCCGTCTGCAAGATGATTGAGGATGCGGGCTTCCATGTCATCCACACCGCCATCGTCCCGGACGCGCAGGCGGAGATTCAGAAAACGCTCCTCCATTGCGCGGACGAGCTGAGGGCGAACCTCATTCTCACGACCGGCGGCACGGGCCTTTCTCCGCGCGATGTGACGCCGGAAGCCACGCTTGCCGTGCTGGACCGCGAAATCCGCGCAATCCCCGTTGCGATGTGGGTCGGGAGCCTCAAGGTTACGCCGCGCGCCATGCTCTCCCGCGCCGTCGCCGGAACGAGAGGTAAAAGCCTCATCATCAACCTCCCCGGCTCTGAGAAGGCCGCAAAGGAAAATCTCTCCGCCATCATCGGCGCGCTGGAGCACGCGATGCACATGATCTCCGCTGAGGGGCACTAAAATCTTTCAAAAAAGCCCTCGCCTCAACTGCGCGCATAATTTTGCGCCTTCGGCGCAAAATTCCACACTTGCGAGGCGAGCAGTATGTTTCCG
>ENA-OWRJ01001893-OWRJ01001893.1-human-gut-metagenome-genome-assembly--contig:-NODE-1893-length-19997-cov-4.200331_pt1 | contig 19997 bp, 19 predicted proteins | sample MGYA00248269_ERZ651897 | MGnify/ENA primary metagenome ERZ651897 (study PRJEB26924, sample SAMEA4378252) | human gut metagenome | biome: human gut; feature: human-associated habitat; material: faeces...
AGCGTTTCATCTGGCACCAGTTCCACGACGACCTGACGGGTACGAGTATCCCTGAGGCCTATACGTGGTCGTGGAACGACGAGCTGATCGCCCTGCGGCAGGGCGGCGACGTGATGAATTCGGCGGTCGGCGCGCTGAGCTATTCGCTCGATACGCGCGTCAAGGGTACGCCCGTGGTGGTCTACAACGCCGTGACCTATCCCGTCAAAGCCGTTGTCGAGGCCGAGATTCCGCTCGTCGCCAAAGCCAAGGGCGTGGCCGTATACGGTCCCGACGGCCGCCGCGTGGCCGCGCAGATTCTCAGCCGCGAGGGCGACAAGGCCGTGATCGCATTCGCCGCCGACGTGAAGTCGGTGGGGTATGCCGTCTACGACGTCCGTCCGGCATCGCCCGCCAGATCGTCGAAGGCAAACGAGCCGTCGGCTCCCGAACTCACACCCCTTGTCGTACCCTTGACGATCACCGCAGCGCCGACCACAGGCTGTCCCGCAGCGTCGCGGACAACGCCTTCAACGGATTGCTCCCTGGCAGCAGCCTGCAAGAGAAGGGGGGGGGAAAGATAGATCTTACCGTCACGGATCTCTATCTCGACCTTGTCGGCCGCCAGCAGTTGCTTCAGCGCCGCACGCACGTCGACATCCTTGACGGCAATGCTCACGATCTTGTCGGGATTGACCGTCGGACGCGCATAGTAGAACGTGTAGCCCGTCTGCTCGGTAATCCGCCCGAACACCTGTTCGAGCTTGGCATTCCGGAAATTCAACGTCACTTTCTGCGCCCGGGCCGTCAGGGCCGTCCCGGCTACACAAAGCAGCATCAGAAATAGTAGTCTGATTCGTTTCATACAGATTAGTTTAGGTAGTTGTTTACTAAAAAGCCCGTTTGCGCGCTTTTCACAGAATAGACACGCAAACGGGAAAAAACGATGAGCCGAAACTCTTTTTTTTATCTGAAACTTACCTTTATTTCTGTTTTGGTGCGTTCGAAACGCACCGGAGAGATCAGTTCCATTTCACGCAAAACATTATCCAGCAGCGTGTTGTCGGTCGCAAAGGTGTAGGATATGGGGCGATCGGGCTGTCCGTCGGTTTCGAAGCGCACGTCGTACCACCGCGAAAGGGTTTCGAGCACCTCTGCAAGGGGCGTGTCGCGGAACGAGATCACGTCGTCCTTCCAGATCGAATAACGCATGGCGTCGGCTCCGCGGACGATCCGCCCCTCGCCCGAGCGGCGGTCGTAGAGCAGCTGTTCGGAGGGCGACAGCTCGAAACGACCGCCGCGACGGTCGTCGAGCACCACGCGCCCCTCGTCGAGCGTTACGGCGACGATGTCATCGTCGCGGTAGGCCTTGACGTTGAACGACGTGCCGAGCACCTGGATCTCTCCGCCCTCGAACTCCACGACGAACGGCCGCCGGGGATTGTGGGTCACCTCGAAGTAGGCTTCGCCTTCGAGCCGGATGCGACGCTCGAAAAGCCCGAACTTCACGGGATAGTGGATTTTCGACTCGGAATTGAGGTGGGCGACCGTACCGTCCTGAAACAGGCACTGCGTACGCCGCCCCCGGTCGACGACGAATTCGCCGTACTCCGCATCCGAAAAGATGCCCCCTACCTGACGGTCGAGACGCAGGGCGACGCCCAGCACCAGCGCGACGGGAATCACGACGGCGGCGACGCGAAAAAGAATGCGGCGGCGCCGGCTGCGCGTGAGGGCGGTTTTGATCCGCGCGAAGATGCGCTCCGAGGCGACCTCCTCCCGCTCGTAGTCGCCGCAGGACTCCTGCCGGTCGAAGTCGCGGCCGATGTAGCGGCTGGCCCATGCCTGGCCCGAATCGGTGGCGAGCCACTCGGCGACCGAAGCGGCCTCGGCGGCGGTGGCGCGGTTTTCGAGCGTCTTATGCAAAAGTTCTTCCGAAGGTCTGTTCATAAAAATAAAGTTTGCAGGATGACGATAAGCAGGACGATATGGCCGAAACGGCTCTTCAGGAGTTTGACGCCCTCCTGGTAGTGCGAACGGACGGTGTTGACCGAAAGATTGAGCATTTCGGCGATCTCGGGGTTCGAATAGCCCGCCTTGCGCAGGTACATGACCTGCCGCTTCTGGGTCGGAAGCCCCGCGATCACCGTATCGAGCATCTGCAAAAGATCCTCGCGCTCGATCTGCGCGTCGAGCGGGTCCGAAGCCTCGGGAATGAGCTGCGCCAGGCGGTAGCTGTGCACCAGCTCGGTATTGCGGCTGCGCAGGTAATTGAGGATGTAGTTGCGGGTCATCGTGTAGAGGTAGTTCCGCAGGCTCAGCATGACGGTCATCTCCTGCCGCCCGATCCAGAGTTTCACGAAGACGTGCTGCACGGCGTTCTCGGCCGCGGAACGGTCCTTCAGCATCTTCAGGGCCACGGCATAGAGTATCCGGTGATACTTCCCGTAAACCACCCGGAAAGCCTCCTCGCTCCCCTGCTTGATCCGCCGGAACAGTTCCCGATCCTCGTTTTCCTGAATGAAATCTTCGGTCATACCGGAAGCAAAGATAGCATTAATTTCAGATTTGCAACCTCCTGCCCCAAAAAACGAAAAAGCCGCAGCCCGAAAGCTGCGGCCCTGCCGGTCTGCGGATCAGCGGATTCCGTATTTCCGGAAAATCTTGCGCAGCTGCGGTTCGAGATGGCGGGTCATGTACATGAAACCCTGGTCGGAGGGGTGCGAACCGTCGACCGTCCCGAGGTGGTCCGTGCCGATCATCCCCCGGGAGTCGATGAAGTAGATGTTCCGGTCGTCCTTCATCAGCCGCCGGATGCCCGCTTCGGCGGCGGCGCGCTTGTCGGATTCGAATTTCCGCGCCCGGAGGTTGAAATTCACGGTCTCGCGGACCTCGGTCTGAATGAAGATCAGCGGCGTCGAGGGATGCGCCTTGCGGACGGTCGCCACGAAGGCGTCGAGCCGCTCCTCGATCTCCCCGGCGCTCGGGTTGGAGAAGGCGTCGAAAACAAAGGCGTCGGCATCCATCTCGGCCAGCATCCGCGCGAATTCGGGTTGCAGCTTGCATTGCCCGCTGTAACCGAGATTCAGGAAATCGAGTCCCATCCGGCGGGCCAGCCGCGCCGTCCAGGTCATGCCGGGACGCCCGGCCGAAGCGCCGTGGGTGATGCTCGACCCGAGCACCACGATCCGGTGGCGGAAGGGGTTCGGAACGGCCTCGATGCGGCTATCGCCGTCGATGCCCAGTTCCAGCGAAAGCACCTCGTCCCACAGGGGCAGGTAGACCAGACAGGTCTTTTCGCCCTCGTCCATATACTCGACCAGCGCGCTGTCGTGGTTGTCGCCCTTGGGCCAGCCGAAACCGGCGTAGACCCACTGCCCGTCGCGCTCGATGTAGAGATCGAGACCCTTGCGGGCGATGGCGGTCATGTTGTGGCCCAATCCGTATCCGCCGGTTTTCCACCGGGCGCGGATCGTCCGGCTGTCGGTGCGGAAAACGACGGCCAGTCCGGTGGAGAAGGCCGAGTAGTTCTTCACGGGCTGCCAGAGTTCGTAACGGGCGGTGTCGACCCGCTGGAACAGTTTGGGTGTGGGCATGCTCTTGCCGATGACGGTCAGCGTCGCGGCATCGACGTAACGGAGCGGTTGCTTCTCCTGCGCACCGGCGGCGTTCAGCGTCAGCAGCAGCACGGGCAGCGCGAGGCTGCGGAAAACGAGGGAAAGGTTCTTCATGGTATCGGAATTTGGTTGTATCCGGGTTTGTCGGCCGTCCGGCGGATTCAGAGTTTGTAGAGCGCGTAAACGGGATTGTGGTCCGAGAGGAACGGAACGCCGTAACGCCCGGAATCGACAAGGGTCCGGTAGGCCAGCGCACGGGCGTTGCGGGCGAAAATGAAGTCGATCCACAGCGAACGCTTGCCGAAGTCGTTGAACGTCGGCAGTTCGTCGGTCACCGGGGCCGCATGGCGCGCCGACTGCATCCACGCCTTCAGCGGGTCGAGCAGGGCGTTGTCGTAGGTCGTATTCAGGTCTCCCGAGAGAAAGACGGCGGCCTTCTCACCGGCGATCCGCTTCATCCGGGCGACCATCATCCGGGCCGATTCGGCGCGGGCCTGCTTGCCGATATGATCGAAATGGGTGTCGAAATAGAAGAACTCCTTTCCGGTTTTCCGGTCCTTGAGCTGCACCCACACCGTGACGCGGCGGCACATGGCGTCCCAGCCCCGCGAAGGGCATTCGGGCGTGGGGCTGATCCAGAAAAACCCGCTGTCGAGCAGGATGTATTTCGAACGGCGGTACATGATCATCAGATGCTCGCCGCCGTCGGGTTTCTTCTCGATGTCGGTCGCGGCGTCGCGTCCCATGTCGACCTCGGCGTATTCGGGGAGGTTCACCTTCAGATAGTCGATCTGCGGCCGGTGCGGCTCCTGGAAGCCGATGACGTCGGGCGATTCCGCACGGATCATCTCCAGACAGGCGGTGCGCCGCGCAACCCAGCCGTTGTCGCCGTCGGCGCCGGGCTTGTAATAGCGGATGTTGAACGACATCAGTTTCAGGTCGGCCTTCGCAGCGGCGGCGGCCAGCGCCTTGTCGTCCTGCGCCCGCAGGGGCAGCGCAAGGCCGAGAAGCGCAACAAAAAGCAGTAGTTTTTTCATCATGGACAAAGGTGCCAACACGCCGGACGCAGCCGAAACCGGACAGCCCGGCAGAACGCTCCGACAAATAAAAAATATCATTACAGCACCAAAGATAATTCAAAAAAAGCAAAAAAAGCAAACCGGACCCTGCTTTTTTATACGGATTACGGGCCGCAGACCACTGTAACAGGCAGCAAAAAGAAAGGGCCGAACCTCCGACGGAGCCGACCGGAACGGGGTGCACGCCGCGGTTCCGGGACAGAAACGCCGTATCCGCCGATCTTCGGACGTCAGGCGTTTTTTCCGCGGGAAAGGCTCCGAATGTCCCGGAAAATTGCTACCTTTGTCGCAAACAAACCCTATTTACACTATGGAATTCGAAGGAACCGTTTACAAAATACTGCCCGTGACGAAGGGAACGTCGGCACGCGGTGAGTGGCAGCGTCAGGATGTGGTTTTCGAAATGAACGAAGGCTCTTTCACACGCAAAATCTGCGTTACGTTCTTCAACAAGCCCGAAGACGTGGCCCGTCTGAAAGAGGGCTCGACCTACAACGTCTCGGTCAACATCGAGTCGCGCGAATACAACGGCCGCTGGTACACCGACATCCGCGCATGGCGTCTGCAACCCAAACAGGAGGCCGCGGCGGCCCCGATGCCCGACATGCCGCCCATCGCCGAGGAGCCTTCATACGCCTCTGCGCCCGCACAGGTCGACGACCTGCCGTTCTAAACGGACTCAACCGAAAAACTCCGGCCTTCGAATCATCGAAGGCCGGAGTTTTTTTAGATGCCTATTTATAAAAAATCCGGATGCGCATGCGCACATCCGGATTCATTTTCCGCGGTCCGACTATTTTGCGGGAGCAGCCTCGGGCTTCTCGGCCGTTGCGGTCGAATCGGCCGGAGCAGGCTCCACGTAGGGAGTGACGTCGATCAGCTCGACCTCGAACTCCAGAGCCTCGTTGGGACCGATGTCACGGCCTGCGCCGCGCGCACCGTAAGCCAGGTCGGCGGGAATCCAGAGCGTGATCTTGCCGCCCTTGCCCACCAGCTGCAACCCTTCCGTCCATCCGGGAATCACACGGTTGAGCGGGAACTCGACGGGTTCGTCCTTGTCGAAATCATCGGGACGCTGCTTCTTGATCATCTCCTGCTGCTCCTTCGAACGGTTGGCGAACTTCGAGGTGTCGAACACCTTGCCTTCGCGGGTACGGCCCGTATAGTGCACCTTCACCACGTCGCGCGGGTCCTTGGGCATCACCGAAGCGTCGCCGGCGTCGGTAACCTTATAGAGCAGGCCCGACTCGGTCTTCTTCACGCCCGACTTCTTCTCCGTCTTCTCCAGCCACGCCTTCGAAGCCTCGGCGTTCTCGGCCGGACGCTTCACCATGAAGTAGTACTGCAAGTACTGGTTCACCTCGTCCTCGGTCATCTTGGCGTTGTTGTCGCGCACGTTCTGCATGGCCTCGCCGATCCAGACCAGCTGAATGGGCATGCCGCTCTGTGCGATGTTGTAACCGATGTCGTTACCGAAGGCATAGGAGATCTCGGTACGCTCCTCCTCGCTCTCGAACATGTCGGGATCGGCCGCGGGATACTCCACCTTGGTCGTGTCGCCGCCGGCCAGGCGCACGCTGTCCGCCTCGGCACGCTTCTGCGCCACGGCCTGCGCACGCTCGCCGCGCTTGGTCATAAAATATTCGCGCAGCATATCGAGCGACTTGTCGTGCTCCTGGGTGGCCTTGCCCAGAGCGCCTTCCCGGACACCCTTGTCCACAGCCTTGAAATCGAACGGAATATCCTTCATTTCGTAGCTCATGCCATAGCCGATGTTGGCTCCGAGCGAATACGACAGAGAGTCGAACTCGGACAGACTGCCCAGCTGTACCCCGCCCTTGTTTCCTCCGCAGGAGGCGAGCATTGCGGCACCCGCGAGCGCCGCAGCAAAAAAGATTTTTTTCATTGTTGTTTTCACTATGTTTGATGTTTCCTTTATATTGTCGTCGTCGCACGCGCAAAGACAGTGCAAACCGGGAGCAGAGGCGAATTTATCCGGCTCTGCCGAGGCGCCGCCTATCAAAGCGCGGGCTTATTCCCCGCAAAGATATAAAAATTTTGTTAACGAAATGATTCCGAGCAACTATTTTGGCGAAATCCCCGCGGCCGGACGATCCGGCCGCGGAACCGGCGGCGCCGGACGGACCGTCAACGCCGCCGCGACCGGGTCGTATACTTGTCGAGGTCGACAAGTTCGATCTCGAAATAGAGCGTCGCATTGGGAGCCACGCCCAGTTCCTTGTCGCCCTCGGCGCCGTAGGCTGCCGACGAAGGCATCCAGGCGTTGATCTTGCCGCCCTTGCCGATGAGCTTCACGCTCTCCTGCACCCCGCGCCGCAGGTTGCGGACCAGCGAACGCACCGTATCGCCCCGCTCGTAGGAGGAGGTGATCTCGTCGCCCGCCGCCGTGCGGATCACCCACCGCAGGGCCACGCTGTCGCGCTCGGAAGTGGGAACCTGATTCTGATCCCCGACGTCCGTAACGGTGTAGGTCACGCCCGACGACGTGCGGGCATAGGAGCGGTTCGACTTGGCGATGTCGAGGAGGAACTGCTCCTCATAGGCGCGCGCCTTCTCGGGAAGGGCGTAGTTCACGTAGCTCAGATAGAACGTCTCGGCATCGGCCGCCGAGAGTCTGGGATTGCCGCGGAACATGTCGCGGATGCCTTCGCAAACGGCGTTCACATTGATCGTCGAATCCATTTTCAGCAGGTTCGCGCCCACGTTCATGCCGATAACGTAGGCCACCGAATCGGTATCGTTCCGGAGTTTCACGCCGCCTCCGCCCGAATTTTTCGAGCAGGCTCCGGCCAGCAGCAGCACGAGGGCCGGGAGGATCGGGAAGGTCTTTTTCATCATTATCGAATCTTTTTTGCAAAGATAGTGCAAGGCGCCGGCAGAAGCAAATAAATCTGTTCCGGCCGCACGGGTCCGGACCGGACGCCATTTCCGGCAAACGCCGCCTGCGCGGCGGATGCCTACCGCCCGCCCTGCCGGGTCCGGCGGTTTTTCCCCGAAAAGATCAGGATCAGCAGGCACCCCACGACGGCGGCGGCCAGCGAACCCATCAGGATCGCGATCTTGCCGCGGTCGACCAGATCGGGGTCGGTGAAGGCCAGCGAATCGACGAACAGCGACATCGTGAACCCGATACCGCCCAGGCAGGCCACGGCCAGCAGCATGCGCCACGTCGCCCCCTCGGGCAGCTCCGCAAGACCCGTCCTCACGGCTCCCCAGCTGGCGAGGAAGATGCCCAGCGGCTTGCCGAGGACAAGACCGAAGAAGACGCCCATGCCGATTGATCCGATTTCGGGCGAATAGTGGAAAATATTGAGGTATTCGAGCGACGTGATCTCGACGCCGGCGTTGGCCAGCGCGAAGACCGGCATGATCAGGAACGTGACGTAGGGCGCCAGTCCGTGCTCCAGACGGTAGCTCATGCCCACCGAGTTGGACGACAGGTCGTGCATGCGCCGCAGGTAGAACCGCTGCTCCTCGTTGGGGAAGTCCTCGTGCGAGGCGGCGCGGAGCATCAGCGCATTGAGCCATCGCATCTTATGGGCGAAATACTCCTTGCTGTAACGCGGCTCCATCGGGATCAGCAGCGCCATCGCCACGCCCGAGATGGTCGAGTGGACGCCCGAGTAATAGAACAGCCCCCAGACCACGAAGGCCGGGACCAGATAGGAGAACATGCGCTTCTCGCCCATCTGCTTCATAAAGTAGACCCCCAGCATGATGACCAGCGCCACCAGCAGACAGGTGATCTGCACCTTGCCGCCATAGAAAAGCGCGATGACCAGAATGGCCCCCAGGTCGTCGGCGACGGCCAGCGCCGTGAGGAAGATTTTGAGCGACACGGGGACGCGGTTGCCCAGCATCGAGAGGATGCCTATGGCGAAGGCGATGTCCGTGGCGGTGGGGATTCCCCAGCCGTTTGCGGCCATCGTGCCGTGGTTGAACGCCGTGAAGAAAATCGCCGGGACCAGCATGCCGCCCGCAGCGGCCAGCACCGGAAGGATGGCCCGGCGCGCGGACGAAAGCTGCCCGCAGACGATCTCGCGCTTGATCTCAAGCCCCACGGCAAAGAAGAAAATCACCATCAGCCCGTCGTTGATGAACTTCTCGACGGTCATGCCCCGCGGGAAAATCCAGTCGATCACACCGTCCGGGGAATGGACCATCAGCGAAAGGTCGGTCTCCAGCAGGTGGTGGTAATAGAGTTTGGTCGCGGGGAGATTGGCCAGCAGCATGGCGGCGATCACGCACACCAGCAGCACCACGCCTCCGGCCCAGGGCGCTTCCAGGAAGTTGCGGCCCCGAAGCCCCATCATGTGTCGCTGGCGAACCCAGCGGTACATCGAAAAAAGTCGCATCTATCGGTCGTTTTATGATTCGTTTGACTTGAGGGTCTGCCCGCTGAGTTTCCAGAGCATGCGGGCGCCCGTGATGGCGTCGATCCGCTCGTCGGGCGCGGGGCACACCTCCACCACGTCGAAACCGATGATACGGCGTCCCGAGCGGGTGAGCGTATCGAGCAGCCAGACGGCCTGGTTGAACGTAAGGCCGCCGGAAACCGGCGTTCCGGTGTGAGGGCAGTTTTCGAAGGTCAAGGCGTCGATGTCGAAACTCACGTAGACCTCCTGCGGCAGCGCGTCGACGATGCGGCGGCACTGCGCATCCCACGTCTCGCCGCGGAAAAGGGCGGCCGCGAGCGAAAGGTCGTCGAACGTGGCGACGCGCCCGGACGAAGCGGCCAGCGCGGCCTCCGACTCGCTGAAGTCGCGCACGGCGACCTGGGCGATCTTCGTCACCTGCGGCACGTCGCGCAGGACGTTGAACATGATCGAGGCGTGGGAAAACTCAAACCCCTCGTAGGCATCGCGCAGGTCGCAGTGCGCATCGACGTGCAGGATGCCGAACGCCGCATGGCGCGCGCCCAGCGCCCGGATCAGCCCGTAGGGCGTCGAGTGGTCGCCGCCGACCAGCCCCACGGTCTTGCCCGCATCGAGCCAGCGCGAAGCCTGCGCCCCGATGTTGGCGTTCATCGACATGCACCCCTCGTTGACACGGCGGACCTTGCGCACGACATAGTCGTCCTCCAGGCAGCCGCCTCCTTCGAGGTGGTCGATCACCCGTGCGGCGTCGGCCCGCAGACGCTGCGAAGACTCCAGCAGCGAATAGTCCACATCGGCCGTGGCGATGCCGCGGCGCCAGACGCCGGGAGCCAGCGGATCGTGGAAATCCAGCTGCGTCGAGGCTTCGATAATGGCGTCGGGGGCATAAGCCGCTCCGGCCCCGTAGGAGACCGTCACGTCCCACGGCGCCGAGATCAGCACCAGTTCCGCCGTTTCGGGAGCGAACGGAAGTCCGAAATAGGTTCCGTTGTCCACGCCGACCCCGTCCGGATCGAAGTTTTTCTGTTCCATAACATGCTTTTGAATTGCAAAGGTACGCATTTTTTATTTTTTACCTATATTTGTTTGCTCAAAGACGAAAAACGAAAAAAACACCCGTTACCATGAAAATCATTGCCGACAGCGCCATTCCCTTTCTGCGGGGCGTTCTGGAGCCGTTCGCCGAGGTGGAATACCTCCCCGGAACGGCGATTTCGGCCGCCGACGTCCGCAACGCCGACGCGCTGGTGATCCGCACCCGCACGCGGTGCGACGAAAAACTACTGGCGGATTCGCGCGTAAAGCTGATCGCCACGGCGACCATCGGCTTCGACCACATCGACACGGCGTGGTGCGCGGCGCACGGCATCGAAGTCACGACGGCCGCGGGCTGCAACGCCCGAGGCGTACTGCAATGGGTCGGCGCGGCGCTCGTCCACCTCTCCCGCACGCAGGGCTGGCAGCCCGCCGAGCGCACGCTGGGAATCGTGGGCGTGGGACACGTCGGATCGCTCGTGAAAGCGTATGCCGAAGGGTGGGGATTCCGCGTCGTCTGCTGCGACCCGCCGCGCGAGGAGCGCGAGCGGTGCGGATTCCGGACGCTGGAGGAGGTGGCCCGCGAGGCCGACATCCTCACCTTCCACACGCCGCTCGACGCTTCGACGCGCCACATGGCCGACAGCCGGCTGTTCGGCCTGATGAAACCCGGCGCCATCCTCATAAACTCCTCGCGCGGGGAGGTGGTCGACGGCGAGGCCCTGCTCCGGAGCGGTCTCGGCTGGGCGCTCGACGTCTGGGAGCACGAACCGCACCTCGATCCGGCGCTGCTGGAAAACGCGCTGCTCGCCACACCCCACATCGCGGGCTACTCCGAGCAGGGCAAGGCCAACGCCACGGCAATGTCCGTCGCCTCGCTGGCCCGCCGTTTCGGCCTGCCGCTCGAAGGGTGGTATCCGCCACAGGCCGCCCCGGCGCGCCGGCGGCCGATCTCCTGGCAGGAACTTTGCCGGACCATCGGCGGGGCGTACGACATCGCGTCCGAAAGCCGCAGCCTCAAGGAGCGGCCCGGGGATTTCGAATCCATGCGCGACCACTACGCCTACCGCCGCGAATATTTTTAGCACGAACGGCGCGGATTGCGCACGCTCCGGCGTCCGAAAAAGGCGAAACCTGCTTTTTATTAGCGAATTCGCCCTTTTTTAATTACCTTTGCCCGCGATTATCAGTTAAGAACCATGTACCGGAGAGTCATAAAGCCCGTACTTTTCTCGCTTACCATCGAGCAGGCCCACCACGCGGTGCTGCTGTTGCTGCGCATCATCGGGCTGATACCCGGCGGCCGCTGGCTGTTGCGCAAATGCTACGCCGTGGAGCATCCGGCGCTCGAACGCGAGGTGTTCGGCATCCGTTTCGCCAACCCCATCGGGCTGGCCGCAGGATTCGACCACAACGGCGAGGCGTTCCGCGAACTGGCCGCGCTGGGATTCGGATTCGTCGAGGTGGGGACCGTGACGCCCCGTCCGCAGGCGGGCAACCCGCGGCCGCGGGTCTTCCGCCTCCCGAAGGACAATGCCATCATCAACCGCATCGGTCTGGCGAACCGCGGACTGGAAGCCACCATTCGCCACCTGCGGCGCCCGCACGACGGCGTGATCGTGGGCTGCAACATCGGCAAGAACACCTCGACCCCCGCCGAGAACGCTCCGGCGGACTACCTCAAACTCTTCCGCAGCCTCTACCAGTATGCGGACTATTTCACCGTCAACATCAGCTGCGACAACGCCTGCCGCGAAGGCACGACGCACACGCGCGAACATATCCTTCAGATACTCAACCCGCTGTTCGACTTCCGGCGCGGGCAGAACCAGTTCCGGCCGATCATGCTCAAAATCTCGCCCGACATGTCGGACGAGGTGATCGACCAGATCACCGACGTGCTGCTCGAAACGCCGCTCGACGGGATCGTGGCCACCAACGGAACCCACAGCCGCGGAGGACTCCACACGAGCCGTACGACGCTCGAAAAGATCGGCAGCGGACGCCTCAGCGGCGCACCGCTCACGCACCGCGCCGTGGAGATCGTGCGCCGCGTCCACACCCGTTCGGGCGGAACCTACCCCATCATCGGGGTCGGCGGACTGATGTCGGCCGGCGACGTGCGGGCGATGCTCGACGCCGGGGCCGACCTCGTGCAACTCTACACCGGATACGTCTACAACGGTCCCGGAATGGTCAAAGCGGTGTGCCGCGAACTGATCGCCGCGGCCGAAAAGCCGGCCGCCGCCATGCGCGCCGCCGGGGAGTCCGTGCAAAACGGGGAAAACCCCGAAGCATCCGCCCCGGAGGCCGTCGGGACCGCCGGGAAGGCATCCGACGGCGAATCGGAAGAGGAACGCCGCCCCGGGTCCGGACAAAAATAACCCCACACATGAAGGCAACCATCATCACCATCGGCGACGAAATACTCATCGGGCAGATCGTCGACACCAATTCGGTCTCCATCGCCAAACACCTCAATGCGGCGGGCATCGTGGTCCGCGAGAAAATCTCGATCGGCGACGACCGCACGCAAATCATCGAAACCGCGGAGCGCGCCCTCGCCGGCTCGGAGGTGACCGTCATCACCGGAGGACTCGGCCCCACGAAGGACGACATCACCAAAAAGACCCTCGCGGAGATGTTCCGCAGCGACATGCGCTACGACGAACGGGTGGCCGGGCACGTTGAGAAAATGCTCGCCGAACGCGGCATCGAGTTCAACGAACTCAACCGTTCGCAGGCGATGGTCCCCGCGTGCTGCACGGTGCTGTTCAACGCCCACGGCACGGCCCCGGGCATGTGGTTCGAGCGCGACGGGCACGTCGTCGTCTCGCTGCCGGGCGTGCCGTTCGAGATGGAGCACCTGATGGAGGACGAGGTGATGCCCCGCCTGAAGACCCGCTTCGCGCTGCGGCAGATCGTCCACCGCACGATGATCACCGCCGGACTGCCCGAGTCGATGCTCGCCAAGCGCATCGAAGCGTGGGAAAACGCCCTGCCCCCGTACCTGAAACTGGCCTACCTGCCCAATCCGGGCGCGGTGCGCCTGCGCCTGTCGGCCTACGAGGTGGAGGGCGAAAGCGTCGCCCGCAAAATCGAGAACCGGTTCGAGGCCCTGCGCAGGATCATCCCCCACAACATCATCGGATTCGAAACCGCCACCATGCAGGAGGTGGTGCACAAAATACTCACCGAACGCTCCCTGACGCTCGCCACAGCCGAAAGCTGCACGGGCGGCTCGATCGCCGCGCGCTTCACGGCCATGCCCGGCGCTTCGGCCTATTTCCTCTGCGGCGTGGTGTCGTACAGCAACGAATCAAAAGCCGAACTGCTGGGCGTCGACCCCGCGGACATCGCCCGCTACGGCGCCGTGAGCGAACAGGTGGCCCGCCAGATGGCCGAGGGCGTCCGCCGCACGGCAGGCGCCGACTACGGCGTGGCCACCACCGGAATCGCAGGACCTTCGGGCGGCTCGGCGGAAAAGCCCGTCGGCACGGTGTGGATCGCCGTGGCGACACCCCGGGAGACGGTCGCAATCCTCAAACAGTGCGGAACCGACCGGGGACAGATCATCGACCGCGCCAGCGCCTTCGCCATCGGCCTGCTGCGCGACTGCCTGAACGGAAATTAAACGCCTCCAGCCACGAACGAACCGCCCGTCATGCCCCCCCGGAGCGCGGTCTCCGCTGACGCCCCCGCAGAATGGCGCAAATGCGGGCCGAATAAGCACTCCGGCCGAAAAAAAAGACGGCCGCTTTTGCTATTTGCCGAAAAGGTTGTATATTTGCACTCCCTTAATCGGGTTTTAACCAAAAATAATCAAACAATGAAAGTTTGCGAAATCACAGGCAAGGTGGCGATCGTGGGAAATAACGTCTCGCACTCGCACCACAAGACCAAGCGCAAATTCAGTCCCAATCTGAAAACCAAGCGCTTCTGGTCCGAGCAGGAGGGTCGCTGGATTACCCTGAAGGTATCCGCAGCCGGCATGAAAACAATCAACAAGAAAGGGCTCGCAGCCGCTCTGCGCGAAGCTGCCGCACCCAAAAGCGTGTACTAAAAACAACGAGTAACAAATGGCAAAGAAAGGCAACAGAGTTCAGGTCATCCTCGAGTGCACCGAACAAAAAGAGAGCGGCGTTGCGGGAATGTCCCGTTACATCACCACCAAGAACAAGAAAAACACCCCCGACCGTCTGGAGCGCAAGAAGTACAATCCGTTCCTCAAGCGGGTTACCGTTCACCGTGAAATCAAATAGTAAAGAAGCTCTATGGCAAAGAAAGTAGTCGCAACACTGAAAACCGGCACGGGTAAGCAGTTCACCAAGTGCATCAAGATGGTCAAGTCGGAGAAGACCGGTTCCTACATGTTCAAGGAAGGCGTCATCGCCAACGACCAGGTAAAGGCTTTCTTCGAGGAGAAGAAATAAGTATTTTAAGAGTTCGACTCTTAAATACAAAGGGCATCTTTCGGGATGCCCTTTGTGTTTTCAGCCCCGCCCGGTCGCGCATATCAAAATAATTTATTACTTTTGAACATTAAATTCCGAGTATGCAGGTCAAAACCATCGCCTTTTATCACTATACATTCCCGGCAGGCGGCGCCGAAGTCGTAACCTGCAACCTGGGCCGCTTCTTTGCCAAACACGGCTTCAGAATACTTCTCTATACCTGGAAGCCGAATGCGGAACTGCTTACCGAAGAACTGCGAAAAATCTTCGACATCCGTCCGCTGCCCGACACCAAACGGATTTCGGGAGCCCGAAATACCGACTTTCTCTGCGAATCGCTGAAAACAGAGCGGGCAGACGTCCTGTTCATACAAGCAACCACCGACATCGCATTCGAGCAGATCCGGACGCGCACCACGGCCAAAATCATTTTCTGCTTGCACAACACGCCATTCTGGGAGGTATACGACCTGAAGCACAAGAAGTCGTCGGAGATCCCCCGCCCCACACTGACGCGCAGGCTGGAATACGCACTTCTGCGCAAGCCCGCCTACCGGCTAACCCGCAAACTCGAACAACGTTACGCCCAACTGTACATCCGGGTGCTCTCGAACGTGGACCGATTCGTGACGCTATGCCCGGGTTACAGCGACGAATTCGAACGAGAGATCCGCCGGTCGGGGCTTCCCGGCTGCGATTTCCCCCGCGAACGCCTTACCGCGATGCTCAATCCGATGCTGCCGACACAGGAACCCGCGAAAACGCCCAAAGAGAAGATCGTTCTCTACGCCGGACGATTCCAGCGATGTCACAAACGCATCGACCGGCTGCTGAAAATATGGAAGCGCATCGAGCAGCAAAATCCCGAATGGCGGCTGGTGATCGTCGGCGACGGAGAAGAACGCGGCGATCTGGAGAAGCAGGCCCGCAGGTTGAAATTGCAGCGGATTGAATTCGCAGGCTATCAATACGATGTCACGCCCTTCTACCGCCGGGCCACCTTCGTCTGCCTGACTTCAAACTTCGAAGGGCTGCCCATGTGCCTGATGGAGGGGCAGCAGTACGGGGCCATTCCGGTGTCGTTCGACTCGTATTCCGGCATCCGGGAAATCACCTGCGACGGGGAATGCGGAATCATGGTCCCGGCATACAGTCTGCGCAAATATGCGGAACTGCTGAACCGCGCGCTGGCCGACGAGGAACTGCAAAAACGAATGCGCGAAAACTGCTACAAGGCCGCAGAGCGCTATGATCTGGAATGCATCGGCCAAGAGTGGCTCGCGCTGTTCGGCAAGTTATAACTCATTATGAAAAAAATAGCATTCATCATCGTCCGTTACGGCGAAAATATCAACGGCGGCGCAGAAGTTCACTGCCAGATGCTTGCTGAACGGCTGCTGCCCTATTACGAGGTCGAAGTGCTGACCACGACCATCCGGGCTTTCAACCATCCGGATCAGGATTACACGGAAGGTGTCAGTTCCTGGAACGGCGTCACCATACGCCGTTTCAAGCCGCAGCCCATCGACCAGGAGCAATTCAGGCCCTTCCGCAAAAAATACAAGACCGCACGCCGTATCCGGCAATACCTGAAAAAGCTGAACCTGCTGCGAGCGGCCTCCTTCCTGCACCCGGAGTGGAAATCGGGGATTGAAAACGAACGGCCTTTCTACGAATCGACAGCGACCCATGCCCCGGGCCTGCTGCGTTATATCGAAAGCCACAAGGCTGAATATGCAGCGTTCATCTTCGCGAACTTCTACACGCCCCAAGCGGTTCTGGGATCGGTCGTCGCTCCGGAAAAAAGCCTGCTGATCCCGATGGCGCACCCGGACAAGCCGCTCTATTACTGCATCAACGCCCCGATGTTCACCCGGGTACGGCATATCGCATTCAACACCGAAGCCGAACGGCAATTGTGCCGCAGCGTTTTCGGACGGTTCCTGGCCCCGAACAGCATCGTCGGCTGCGGTATCGAAATGGCCCCGGAGGCAGAGTGGAGCGGCGTAAAGGCAAAATACGAGCTTCCGGATGAATACGTGCTCTATTTGGGGCGCGTCTCCAAAGCCAAAGTGGACAAACTGCTGCCCTACTTCCTGCGCTGCAAGGCAAAATACGGCGGCGACGCCAAACTGGTATTGGTCGGCGGATTCGAAAACGAGATCCGAAAGTTCGACTCGCCGGACATTCTTTTCACGGGCTATGTCTCCGACGAGGAAAAAACCGCAATCGTCCGGCACGCCACGGTGATGGTCAACCCGTCGCCGATGGAGAGCCTTTCGCTACTGATGCTCGAAGGGATGCAGAGCCGCATACCGCTGCTGGTCAACGGGCGCAGCAAGGTGATGAAGGACCATTGCCGTCTGAGCGGCGCGGGCTTGTGGTATAATAACGGCCGCGACTTCCGCAAAAAACTGCACAGACTGCTCTCCGATCCGGAACTGCGGCGCACAATGAGCGAAAAAGGCCCGGCCTATGTGCGCGAACACTACGACTGGGAGATTATCATTCCGAAACTGCGAACGCTGATCGAAAGCATCTGACCGACAGCCGGCATCAAAAAAGACGGAGCGTCCGATGCGGACCTCCGTCTTTTTGCGGTCTTTGCGCGCAGCGTCAGAACTTGTGCACGGCGCGCACGAGGAACTTGTTGTATTTCGGAATTTCGATCACATAGGGAGGCTCGATGCCCATATGGGTCGTGTAGGCGTTCTTCTCGTCCATCTCGGTCGAGGAGAAATAGTAGACCAGGCGGTCCATGCGTTTGCCGCCGGCGTCCTTGAGCGCATCGTTGAACTTGTTGCGGGCCTGGCGGTTGTTCTGTACGCGGGTGCCGCCGTTGTAGTTGTGGCCGATGGTCAGCAGTTCGTCGATGGCCGGCAGATACCAGCCTTCACCCTTGTCGCGGCACCATTTGAAAGCCGGGAAATCGTCCCACGAAAGGTTGTTCGCAGCGATGTACTGCGCCACCTTCTCCATGTTCGCCACCCCGTCGGTGCGGTTGTCGGCGCCCGCAAGGCGCAGGTCCGGCTTGCGGAACTCGCTCCAGTGAAGGTAGATTTCATCGAGCGATACGACCAGTCCGTGCTGGCGGTCGTCCGAAAGCTGGCAGATCACTCCCCGGATGCCGTTCTGGTCGTAGAGTTCGCCGATTTCGTACTGTTTAAGCACGTACCGGCCTCCGGAAACAGGCTGCACGGCCGGCGCTTCCGGGACAGCCGGAGTGGCCGGGGTGGCCGGAGTCAGCGGCGTCGCGGGAATGGTTTTGGTGTAATACTCCTTTTCGCCGTTGGCATACTGGATGTAATGGATCTGCGCAACGGGGAGCACGTAGGTCGGACCGTCGGGATTCGAAAAACGCTTGTAACGCACCGCTTCGGGCGTGATTTCGATCACTTTGGCTTCGATTTTCGCGGCGTCGGTCTTGACGATCAGGTCCTGCGCGGCGGCCGTCAGGGCGCAGCACAACGCTGCGAGCGACAACAGAATGGTTCGTTTCATCATTATCAATACAGGTATATACGACAAATATAACGCTTTTTTTCAAACTTTCTTGTTATCTTCGGCGTCGCGACGACACTTTTAGGAGTCGGAACCTTTTTTCGCGCCGGAGGCGGTTCGGTTTTGGCCCCATCCGACTTGTTCGTATCTTCGGCGCCGCAACGGCACTTTCAGGAGGTCGGAACGTTTTGTCAGATTGCCCGCGGTCCGGTTTTGAAACCGTCCTGCATTTTTCGTATCTTTGGTGCCGCAACGGCGCTTTCAGGAGGTCGGAACGTTTTGTCGAACTGCCCGCAATCCGGTTTTGGAACCGTCCTGCATTTTTCGTATCTTTGCAAAGGATTAATCCTTACGACATGGCATTTTTCGATATTTTCAAAAAGAAACAGGATACGCCGCCCACCGGGGAGCAGGCGCAGAAACAGCAGGAGGAGCTCTCCGCCGGGCTGGAAAAAACCAAAACAGGGCTTTTCTCGAAACTGGCGCGCGCCGTGGCGGGCCGGTCGACGATCGACGCCGGGGTGCTCGACGACCTCGAAGAGGTGCTCATCTCGTCGGACGTGGGCGTGGAGACGACCGTGAAGATCATCCGCCGCATCGAGGAGCGCGTGGCCCGGGACAAGTACATGAACGCCTCGGAGCTGCAATCTATCCTGCGCGGGGAGATCGCGACGCTGATGGAGGATGCGCACGGCTCGTCGGAGAATTTCGGGCTCGACGCCACCGAAGGTCAGCCCTACGTGGTGATGGTCGTGGGCGTCAACGGCGCCGGCAAGACCACGACCATCGGCAAACTGGCTGCGCAGCTCGGCAAGGCGGGCCGGAAGGTCTGGATCGGCGCGGCGGACACGTTCCGCGCGGCGGCCATCGACCAGTTGCAGGTGTGGGCCGACCGCGCCGGGGCGACGATGATCCGTCAGCAGATGGGTTCCGACCCTGCATCGGTGGCTTTCGACACGCTCACCTCGGCCAAGGCCAACGGAGCCGACGTGGTGCTGATCGACACCGCCGGACGCCTGCACAACAAGGTGGGCCTGATGAACGAGCTGACGAAAATCCGCAACGTCATGGGCAAAGTGATTCCCGGCGCGCCGCACGAGGTGATGCTCGTGCTCGACGGATCGACGGGACAGAACGCCTTCGAGCAGGCGAAGCAGTTCACGCAGGCCACGCAGGTCACCTCGCTCACGATCACCAAGCTCGACGGCACGGCCAAGGGCGGCGTGGTGATCGGCATCAGCGACCAGTTCCACATCCCGGTGCGCTATATCGGCATCGGCGAAGGCATCGACCAGCTGCGCATCTTCGACCGGAAGGAGTTCGTCAACGCATTGTTCGGTCATGAAAAAAATTAACGTCATAACGCTCGGCTGTTCGAAGAACACCGTCGACAGCGAGCATCTGATGGCACGGCTCGCCGCCGCCGGATACGAGGTCCTCTTCGACAGCGACCGCACCGACGCCAAGGTCGTGGTGATCAACACCTGCGGATTCATCGGCGACGCCAAGCAGGAGTCGATAGACATGATTCTGCGCGCCGCGGCGGCCAAGCAGGCCGGAAAGATCGAACGGCTGTTCGTCGTGGGATGCCTCTCGGAACGCTACGCCGACGAACTGCGGGCCGAGATTCCCGAGGTGGACGACTATTTCGGCGCACGCACGTGGGACGGCATCGTCCGTGCACTGGGAGCCTCGGAGGACCCGGCGCTGGCCACCGAACGCCGTCTGACGACCCCGAAACACTACGCCTACCTGAAAATTTCGGAAGGCTGCAACTGGAAATGCGGCTACTGCGCCATTCCGCTCATCCGCGGCGCACACGTCTCCGTCCCGATGGAGGAGCTGGAGGAGGAGGCCCGCAAGCTGGCCGGGCAGGGCGTCCGGGAGCTGATGGTCATCGCGCAGGACACGACCTACTACGGCATCGACCTCTAC
>ENA-OWRJ01001910-OWRJ01001910.1-human-gut-metagenome-genome-assembly--contig:-NODE-1910-length-19835-cov-3.314560_pt1 | contig 19835 bp, 18 predicted proteins | sample MGYA00248269_ERZ651897 | MGnify/ENA primary metagenome ERZ651897 (study PRJEB26924, sample SAMEA4378252) | human gut metagenome | biome: human gut; feature: human-associated habitat; material: faeces...
GTTTCTGAAGAGCATGGGAAACTGTTTGAGAGATTATAAATGACGGAGAATAACATGAGGGAGAGCAGATTAAAAGTATTAGTAGTTTCTTAAGGAGCATGGAGCATTATATTGTAGAGAGTTAGGATAGAAATTATGAAAATTGGCATATTAACATGGCTGCATAATGGAAATTATGGAAGCATTTTACAGGCTTATGCACTTCAAAAAGCTTTACGTAATCAAGGATATCAGACAGAAAATATTGATTATGCACCTTCTACTGTGAAAAAAGTAGAAAATCTGATTAAGAATAAAAATTCTTTGAAGTTATTTTTAGAAAAATGGGATGCTTATTGCGCGAAAAAAGCAGCTGGATCACCAAGAGAACTCAGTGAAAAACAAAAGAAATTTGATGACTTTCGTGAGAACTATATTAATATTACACGACGATATTCTTCTCCGAAAGAGGTAGCTACTATAGACGGTGAGTTTGATGCATATATATGCGGAAGTGATCAGATATGGTCGCCTGTTTTATTGAATCCCGTATTTTATTTTGATTTTTTAAGCGATACGGAAAGAAAAATTGCATATGCGTGTAGTTTCGGTGTCTCATCAATAAAGGGGAAGAAAGCAACAAAGATAACGAATTATTTAAATCGTTTTGATTATATCTCAGTTAGAGAAAGCAGCGGATGTGAGATTGTAAAAAGATTAACAGGTAAAGTAGTACCGGTTATGCCAGATCCAACCTTATTGTTGCAAAGAACGGATTGGGACAAAGTTTCTAAATATAATTTAAATCTTAACAATTATATTTTTTGCTATTTTTTGTCTTGGAATGAAGACCATTGGAAATATGTTGAGAATGTATCGCAGCAGTTAGGATATCAAATTGTAATTGTTCCGTCAGTAAAACAGACTTATCAGGTTAATGCGAGAATATTAAAGAATATAGGTCCAGAAGAATGGGTTGGGTTAGTAAAAAATGCAAGTTATGTGATTACGGATTCTTTTCATGGGACAGTATTTTCGATTATTTATAATAAACCATTTACTGTATTAAAAAGATTCTCTGATGATAATCCAAGATCTCAAAACTCAAGAATATATACTCTGTTAGAACATTATAATCTTACTAATCGGCTTGGAACAGATACAGACATTTTTAATCTTCAAGAATACACTAAGGTTAATTTTCAAGTAGAATGTGATAGAAGATTTGCGTTGAAATGGCTTAATAGTGCATTAAAAGTTGAGAAAGTAGAAGATATTCCGCATGCAAACTGTAATGGTTGTGGATTGTGTAGCGTAGTATGTCCAAAGCAATGTATAGAAATGAAAGAAAAACATGATGGATTTCTTTATCCTCATGTAAACAAGAAGGATTGTATTGGATGTGGCCTTTGCATAAAGAAGTGCCCTGAATACAGTTTTATTGCTAGAGAAAACGTAAAACATGTTTATGCAGCGAAGACACGTGATAGAAAATTAATTACAGAAAGTACATCTGGTGGTGTATTTGGTGAATTAGCCAAGTCGATTCTTGATGCTGGCGGAGTAGTATACGGTGCAGCATACATAGATGTAGATGTTGTACGTCATCAAAGAATTTCTAATATATCTGAGTTGTATAAATTGAATGGCTCTAAATATGTGCAATCAGAGATATCCTCAGTATACCCAATGATAAAGGAGGATTTGTTGTCTGCTAAAAATGTTCTTTTTAGCGGAACAGGATGTCAAATTGCAGCAATTAGAAACTATCTACCAAAAGATTTTAATAATTTAATTTGTGTAGAAGTAGTTTGCCATGGCGTTCCAGCGCCAGGACTATTTAAAAAATATATACAGTGGCTATCTCAAAAAGGAAATGCTCCTGTACTTAAGTATCAATTTCGTAGTAAATGCGAACGACCAACGGGAGAGCATTCTAAATATTATTATGAAACTTCAAATGGGCTTAATTCGGGATATTCCTATGAAGACCCATACTATGGATCATTTTTATGCGGATCTATTCTTAGAAATAGTTGTTATAAGTGTAGTTTCAAGGGAAGATTACGCTCAGGTGATATAACTATTGGAGATTTCTGGGGAATTGAAAAAACTAACTCTAAAATCAATACTGACTCAGGAATTTCTTTGGTTATGATTAACACAGAGAAAGGAAATAGGATGTTTGAGCCTTTAAAAAATAGACTAGATATTTATGAGAGTAGTTTTGAAGAGGCTGAAAAATTTAATCCCAGCATTAGTCATTCAACGGCGTCGAAAAAGAGAATAGCCATAGATTGCACCAAAGAAGATGTTATAGATACACAACTATCGGTGAACAGTTCTATAAAGAATAGAATTAAAAATCGTTTGCCATGGAGAGTAAAAAAAATATTGAAACGAATACTATGATTATACGAGGAGATTTGAAATGAAGCCTAAGGTTTCTATAATAACAATTTCATATAACAGTGAGGATACAATTGAACAAACTATTCAAAGCGTTTTATCTCAGACATATGATAATGTAGAGTATGTTGTGATAGACGCTGGTTCAACAGACCGGACTGTGGAAATTGTAAATCGATACAAAGATAAAATTGCATATTTTATATCAGAGCCGGACAAAGGAATTAGTGATGGATTTAATAAAGGGATAACTGCAGCGACAGGTGATATTATTGGTATTTGTAATTCCAATGATGTTTTGCTATCAGATGCTGTGCAAAAAATAGTAGATGTCTATGAAGAAAATGTTGAAGTGTATCGGGCATCTGAGCTTGTAAGAAATTTTGATACAGGATATGAGTATATACTTCACCCGACGATGACTTTTAAAAAGATACCAACGCTGTTTCATGTTTGCCATATGGGATGCTATATTAAGAAAAAAGCATTCGATAAATATGGTTTATATGATGTAGCATTTAAGAATTCTATGGATTTGGAACTATTGTTTAGGTTCCATAGAAAAGGCGCAGTCATGAAAGAGGTGGATGCTGTTGTTGGTATTTTTCGATTAGGTGGTGTATCACAGGCTGGCGAAAAAGTTAAAAGAAATGAGTGCCGAGAAATAATACGTCGTAATGGCGGAAGTGTGTTTGATGAATATTATTTTCTAACATATTTGTGGGCAAAAGGAAAAGTCAAGAAACTTTTAAACCTATTTGGTAAGGATACGGCCAGTAAAGCTAGATTTGGAGTAAAAAAATGATGAAAGATAAAAAAGTAGCGATTGTTTCTTGCTATTTTCAACATAATTATGGTAGTCAACTGCAGGCATTTGCGACACAACAAATATTGGATGATTTAGGAATAAATAATTATACAATAGATAATTCTGGTTTAGACGCTAGTGTGAAAGGAGCAAAAGTAAAGTACTATTTGTCTCATATTACGGATTATAGAATATTTGCAAATAAGATGGGGTATGTATTCTCTCGCCTATACCAGAAGATTAATAAGTCTTATGGTAAAAAGGCAGCAAAGCGAGCAAAGGCATTTAATTCGTATATTAAAAAGTTTAGACTGACGAGCAAATGTAGTTCTTACAAAGAGCTTGCCGATTATGTGGAACGCGAATTCACAGATGTTCTTGTGGGAAGTGATCAGTTATGGTTACCATCTAATATTGATGCAGACTACTACACATTAAATTGGGTTCCAAAAGAGATTAATAAAATATCTTATTCCACAAGCTTTGGTGTTAGTAGCCTTACAGATGCTTACATAGCCAAAACCAAAGCATTTCTATCAAGATTCCAGTATATTTCGGTTCGGGAAGTATCTGCAGTTACTATTGTTGAGAAAGCTATAGGACAGAAACCTGAAATGGTTTGCGATCCAACACTTTTATTAGATGGAAAACGATGGGCAGCAATTGTAGCCAATCAAGAACTAATAAATAAGCCCTACATACTGTGTTATTTGATTGGAAATAATCAAGAGCATAGGAAATTTGCTAGAATGTTAGCTGAGAAGACTGGATGTATTATTGTGTCGCTACCTCATATGGGAAAGTATAAAAAAGTTGATAAAAACTATTCTGATATAGAGGTATTTGATGCAGGTCCAGAAGAATTTGTAAATTTGATTAAGCATGCGAATTATATATGCACAGATTCCTTCCATGCGACGGTGTTCTCAATACTTAATCATAAAGAGTTTTTTACTTTTATGAGATTCAAAGAAGGAAAAGGATCTACGAATACTCGAATTGATAGCTTGTTTGATATAATTGATTTTGATAAAAGGTTAGTATCTGACTTTGGAGATATTGATAAATATTTGAAAAATTCTATTCCATACGACAAAATCGATACTAGACTAAGCCTTTACAGGAAAGCATCTATTGATTTTTTAAAGAAAGCATTAGGTAAAAATGATACAGATTAATGATAAGAGTAAATGCTGTGGATGCACGGCATGTATGAGTATATGTCCACTAAAATGTATTTCTATGACCAGTGACGAAGAAGGATTTTTATACCCGTCTGTTGACAAAAATAAGTGTGTACAATGTGGTGCTTGCGATAAAGTATGTCCTATACAAAATGTTGTAGAGGAAATTCCGTTCGAGCAAAAGGCTTATATTGTTAGAAACAAGAACAGGGAGATAAAAAAAGCTAGTGCAGCAGGTGGTTTCTTTTATAATCTAGGAAGTTATGTGATAAAAAGCGGTGGAGTTGTTTGTGGAGTCGTTTTAGATGAAGCTTTTCATGCAGTGCATATTTCAACTGATTCAGAAGAAGATTTAATTAGATTTGCAGGAAGCAAATATATGCAAAGCGTTGTTGGAAATAAAACGTTTGCATATATTAAGACAAATCTTGATAAAGGTAAACAAGTATTATTCAGCGGAACTCCATGTCAGGTGGAAGGACTTTTATCCTTTTTAAAAGCGGACTATAGCAATCTAATAACTGTTGATATTGTCTGCCATTCTGTTCCGTCTCCGATGATTTTTGATAAGTATTTAGAGTATATTTCAAAAAGATATCATGATACGATTGTTGATGTTCATTTCAGGGACAAAAAATATAGTTACAATTTTCCGACGATGAAACTTGTCGGGAGTAAAAAGGGAGAATTTTATCATTGTGGCATGGAAGCAGATCCATTTCTTAGAGCTTTCTTTGCAAATATTTGCGATAGACCTTCGTGCTATAATTGTCATTTTAGAAAACAGTACAGAAGAAGTGATTTCACAATCTGGGATTGCAACACAGTTGCAAAAGATGCACCAGAATTCAATGATGGACTTGGGGCAACAAAGATACTTATCCACACAGAAAAAGGGCGCAATATTTTAGAAGAAATTGGGAATTCCTATGATCTTATTGAAATGCAAACAGAGCAAATAATAAATAGAAATTCAGCAATGTTTAAGTCTAACATGAAGAGCAATCATAGAGCGGCGTTTTTTAAAGATGCTACTGTTTTAGATGGTTATTCATTGATGAAAAAGTGGTTTCCGATTACCTGGAAGCATATTCTCAAACACAAAATTCGAATTTTTCTGCAAGTCATGGGTTTACAAGATTTTATGCGTTTATTAAAACATAAGATTAAGACAAAATAATGTGAGTTATAGAGCAAAGTTCGAAGAAATCCGAATTGTATAAATTTATACATATAGTAAGTAAAAAGAAAGGAAAGAGCGATAATTAACTATCTAATTATCACACAAAGAGATAAAGATGATTGAACTGATTATGCGATCTGGTTTGGGCAATCAAATGTTTGAGTATGCTTATACCAGAAAGATTCAAGAAAAATATTCTGGTGAACAGATTGTCATTAATACGGAATATATGCATCGCAATGATTTTCGAGAGTACTCTTTAAATCATTGTAGATTAAATAACAATGTTTCTGTGCTCAAGGAAACAGACGCTGTAAAAGAATTAAAAAAATTTTATTTTGCGATACCATTTGCATTTGGAATTGATTTTCTCGGGTGGCGTTTATTGAAGAAACAGGCAATTGGTGAGAAGAAATATTTAAAACGAAGTAAAAGAGGAATGTACTATGCTCATAGAGCAAGTGAATCATATTCTATTGTGAAATCGAATCGAAAGAATAAGTATGTTTTTGGTTTCTTTCAAAATGCAAATACTGTTGAAGGAATTGAAGACATTCTTAGAGATGAATTGGAAATCATCACTCCTGCATCTAAAAGAAATGTTGAAAAATTGAGAGAAATAGAAGCAGAAAATGCTGTCTGTGTGCATATTCGTCGTGGTGATTACCTAGACGAAAAATGGAAAGCATTACAGGTATGTGATTTTGAATACTATAATAAAGCCATTGAGGAAGCTAAATCTAAATTAATAAATCCAGTGTTTTTTGTTTTCTCAACGGGACACGATGATATTGAATGGATAAAAGAAAACTATCATTTTAATGCAAATATTCAATATGTTGATCTTGATAATCCTGATTATGAAGAACTTAGACTTATGAAAGCTTGTAAACATTTCATTATATCAAATAGTACTTTTAGTTGGTGGGCAGCATTTCTTGCAAGAAATACAACAAAAAATGTATGGGTGCCATCAGTTTGGAGAAGGGATCAACCAGAAGCAAATGATATAATTCCAAAAGAGTGGAGAAAAATTGAAGTATGATAGCAGATACTGGTTTCCGTAGGGTTAGAATTGCACTATTTTTCTTAGGATTAATTGGAACTTTAATTTGTTGGTTAAAAGGAAGTCCTGAACCAGCGGTACATTGTTATTGGCTACTACCGCTGATATTTGGTTTTTTACACCTTTTAGTCAAAAAAATTTACAAATATGAAGCTGGGATGGGATTACTCATATTTGAGATAATCGCTTTCCTTCGCTATGTAGTGACTCCGGTAGTTACGTGTATAATACATAAGTATGATGGGCATGTATGGGCAACGACAAATCTTTATACGGAATCAGTGCTTTATATGATTTTTGAATTGGTTGTAGTGTATTTGGTGATGTATTTCCTTATTCCGTATGTAAATAAAAAAAGGATTATAGAGCACGATTCGGAAGATAATGTCATTTATCTTGGAAAATTTGGTGTTATAAAGGCTATTATTGTAGTTTGCTTTGCATTAATTTTAATTTCTAATGCTCCCATTCGAGATATGTTGTTTAATTTTAACGTTACTTCTGAAGATGTTTCCAATATTACGTATACGCTATCCGAATATAGAAGTCAGATTCCAGGAGAATATCTTATTGTTTATTATCTTGGATTGATTATTATATATGTACAGGTTCTTAAAATTATAAAAGAAAATAGAATACTTTCGGATTGGATGAAATTCGTATTTGTAGTAATTGCTTCAATGGCATATGTGTCTTGTGGATGGTCTAATGGAAAAAGTGTTTCACGATGGAGTATTTTAGCGGCAGTGTTGGCAATGGTTTATGTCCTTTTGTATTTCTTTCCAAAACGAAGAAAGTTTATAGCTATAAGTGGCACAGTAACTGTAATATTTGCAATTCTATTAGGAACTTTTTATAAAAGAATTGCTCATGGTATGTCATTGTCATTTTGGGAAGCATTTGAGACATACTTAACACCAAGTGCTTTGAATGAATATTTTGCAGGGGTGTTTCCAGTAGGTAATGGTATTAACTCTGTTATGCAATGCACGAACGGAAGAATATCAACATTCTTGTATGATACGGTAGCCAATATCCCCAAGTTATTATCAATGTTAGGAATCTTAGGTGAATCCACGGCAACATTTTTTGGCCAAAATACTGGACATGTAGAGATTATTATCCCCAATATTGCTATGTCATATTATGTTTTCAGTTTTTTGGGCTTTTTTGTTTATACAGCTGTATTAGCCTGGCTGATGGTAGTGGCGCAAACCAAGATGAAAACTAGTTTTAGTTTGTATAAAAGATTAATGTTATTTCAGATTGTTTTTTGGTGTGCATTGTCTATGGCAGTTAACGTGCAGATTATTCAGACTAATTGCTGGAAATATGTAATTGGCTTAATTCTGATTACTATGGATGAAAGGATAAGCATTAGATTGAGGACTAGAAGGAGTTAGTGAGATGAGTTGTATGAGAATAATGTGGACTGTATTTGTTACATTCCCTGAAGTTGCAGATAAGGTTGGAAAAAAAGCGGAATATGCATGTACATGGGCTCGTGCACTGGCAGATCAGTTAAGGGATAGGGAAGATATTCACCTAGCTATTGTATCAGTAGCAAATAGTGAAGAAATACAGAAGTATTGCATTAACAACATTGATTTTTATTTTCTTCCAGATGAGAAGAAGATGAAGTCTAATGGGGGTGGAGAAAATGCAAGAAAAAATTGGAATCGGATAATTAATGATTTTAAACCCGACCTCATCCATATTCATGGAAGTGAATCTATGGTTCCGTATGAACTTATTAAAATGAAACCTAACATACCACTTTATTTGACGTTGCAAGGAATTTTAGCTAGTTATTTTAAAGATTATACCGCTGGGATTAGTTACGATGAAATAAAGAAGAATGTCACGATTCGAGACTTGTTACGCGGATCTGGAATTCTTGGTGATCAAAGAAGCGCAGTACAAAGAAGTCGATTTGAGAAGGAAATGCTGAAGGGAGTCCACTATTTGGGTGGACGCACTACGTGGGATAAGGTATCTTCGCTTGCTATAAATCCAAATGCAAAATATTTATTTGCGCCTGAAATGATTAGACCAGAGTTTTATGAAGCAAAACGTTGGGAATTGAAGAATATAAAAAGACATAGAATATTCATGCATCAGGGATTTAAGCCAATTAAAGGCTTACATATTCTTCTTGAGGCAATGTATCATCTGAAAAATAGATATCCAGATATTGAGTTGTATATGTCTGGAAAAAATATAATGAAGAATCAAACAATTAAAGATCGGATTCTTCAATCTGGTTATGTGAAATTGTTGTTTGGAAAAATTAAAGAATATGGGCTACAAGATTGTATACACTTTACAGGAATATTGAATGCTGAAGAGATTGTAGAGGAGTTAAAAAAAGCACACGTGATGGTTCTTCCATCTTCAATTGAGAATAGCCCTAATTCTCTTTGTGAAGCTCAGTTAGTTGGTATCCCGACAGTAGCTAGTTATGTCGGTGGTGTTCCGGAAATGCTTCGAGATGGTAAAGATGGTTATTTGTATACATTTAATGAACCATTGATGCTTGCGGAGTATATTTCTCGTATTTTTGAGTCGGATAACCTTGCAGAGAGTTTTTCAGAATCTTCCTATAATTGGATTCGAGAGAGACAAGGACAGGAATTTGTTGTGAATCAAACTATTGAGAACTATAGAATAATGATTGAAGAATGTAGGACATTATGAAGGAATTAAAGAAAAGAAATAATCAAATTGATGTAGCACGTGGAATAGCAATTTTAATTGTTATATTAGGCCATAGCTTTTATTCATTAGATGCACCTTTAAATAAAATTATACTCAGCTTTCATATGCCGCTATTTTTCTTCTTGTCGGGACTGTTAGGCAAAACAGCAGCTGAAACTAGAATGAGTTTTGGTGTATTTTTTATAAAAAAAATAAGGACTATATTATTACCACAGATTTTGCTTGGGGTAATATCGTATTGTTATTATGCAGTCTTTACTATAGTGATTAAAGGTGGAAATATTTATGATATAGATTTGGTGTATCAGTTTTGGAGGTATTGGTTCTTACAAGTACTTTTTGTTACTGAAATAGTGTTTTTTATATTATCTAAATATATAAATGTCAAAAAGATATTATCAACTGTAGTTATCATTGTAATCTGCATGATATGCACAATAATTATTATTGATTTTGCATTTTTCCCGGATGAATCTCCATTTTATTTAAATGTTACACCTATGGCGTTGATGTTTTATTCTTCTGGCTTTGCTCTGAAACCTGTTCTTGTGAAGGAAAATATTGGTGGAAGAGAATCTTTATTTGGGAAACTTGTCATTATAATTTTAACCTCATGTCTGTTGGTAGTAGTTGCGTTGCATAATTCAAGTGTAACTATGTATAACAATAATTATGGGAATATATTTTTATTTCTTATCTCTAGTTTTTGTGGAATAGCAGCAGTGTGGTTTGTTAGTGATTTATTACGTAATTCGAAGGCACTAATATGGTGTGGAAAGAATTCTATAGTGATTTATGTTTGGCAATTTTCATTAACTCAGTTTTTTAAAAATATAGTAGAAATGATATTTGTTCAGATGGCAATACATATTCCCGAGTTTTTTATGACATTATCTGTTTTTATAGTATGTGTTCTGGTGGTGATTCCTATTGTTGTATTTAGTAATCGCTTTATTCCAGAACTATATGGAAAGAAAAGAGTTAATTGATTTGAGGATATAAGGATGAATGATATACATGATTTGATTCAAGCGGAGTATGAGAAAGATAATTATAAGATTGAATACAATAGCTGTAAGAACGGATTAGCATATATTTATTGCTCCAGTAATGCTTTGTATGAAAAAGATAATCTTCAGTCATTTGAAGATAAAATAATCAAAGAAGATCGTTATGAATGGTCTAATTTGCGAGCAGATTGCAAACCTGAAATAGAGATATTTATTCGTGATATTTGGCTGTCTTGGTATGTTAAGGGAATCAATAGTAGGATTAATACTTATGATAAGCTGATTGATTTTATTAGAAGTATAACGAAGGGATATACTATTCGATGTGTAGGGGCTTCATCAGGTGGATTTATAGGCTCAATTCTTGCAATGGAATTAAATGCAGAAATATCATATTCTTTTGCAGGGCAGTTTTCGTTAAGTCACCATTTTGATCATTTAAAACAAAATCCGTACCTTAAAGAATACTGCACTAGCGGGGAAAAGAAATACATTGAATATTACACTCGAATTCCAGACTCATCAACAAATATCTTTTATATGTTTCCAAATCGTTCCAAGCAGGATCAAGAACAGTATGAGTTGGTTAAAACAATGAATCAATTACATACGATAAAAATAGATATAGATGAACATGGAGTTGCGATATATCCGTTTGCACTTCCGGAATATCTTTCCTATAATCTTCATGAAATTGAAAAATTAGCGGGGGGGGCAGCATGTCCAAAATGAATGCCTCAATAAAAATTGGAGGATGGTCAAATTTCATTAGATGGGCGACAAAAAAGATATTAAAGATGATTAAGAGGTGATAGTTTGTTTATGGAAAGAAAAGAGAAGTCTATTGGAGTCAATGCATTACTGAATGGATTGAAAACAATATTATCAGTTATATTTCCACTTATAACATATCCTTATGCTGCACGTGTTTTGCAAGTCGAGAATATGGGAAAAGTGAACTTTTCGAATTCTGTTGTGAGTTATTTTGTGCTGATTGCAGGTTTAGGAATAGCAACATATGCAATCAGAGAAGGAGCAAGAGTACGAGATAGCAAAGAAAATCTTGAAGCATTTTCCAGTGAAATGTTTTCAATCAATATAATATCTGTTGTGATTTCAGTTATTGCTCTTGTTATTGTGGTTGTTGCTGTTCCTAAGTTTCACTCGTATATACCTTTGATTGCAGTTCAGAGTTTGGCTATATTTGGTAATCTGATTGGGGTGACATGGCTTTATTCAATTGTCGAAGACTATGCGTATATTACAGTGCGTTCTCTCGTGGTACATATTATCGCTTTAGTGTTGATGTTTTTGTTTGTTCATAATGAGTCTGATTATGTTTTATATGCGGCAACAACAGTTATTGCTAATGCAGGTGCCAATATTTTTAATTTTTTACATGCTAAAAAATATGTAAAGATACATTTGACAAGAAATCTTAACTTGAAAAAGCATCTCAAGCCAATCATGATAATTTTTGCATCTACGGTTACAACGACAATATATGTTAACTCAGATAAAACAATACTTGGATTTTTGTCTGATGAATTTCATGTAGGCTTATATTCAACATCTGTTAATGTTTATACTGTGCTGAAAAGCTGTATAGCGGCAGTTATTCTCGTGGCGTTACCAAGGTTATCTAATTATCTTGCAACAAATCATAAGAAAGAGTATGAAAAAACAGCAATTGATATTTTTAAGATGTTCATGATGATATTGCTTCCGGTGATGGTTGGAATATTTGTTACATCTGATGCTGTAATTGAAATTATTGCTGGAGCATCATATGCAGAAGCTGCAACATCGTTAAGAATTTTAAGTGTGAGTTTGGCGTTTTCAATGATTGCAACGTATTACACTAATGCTGTTTTACTGCCAATGAAACAAGAAACGGTCGTTTTAAAAGGAACTATAATGAGTGCTGTTTTGAATATTGTTTTGAATTTTGTCTTGATTGGAACTTTCAAACAAAACGGAGCTGCATTTACGACTCTTTTAGCTGAAGTACTTATGTGTGTTTATCAATATTTTTATGTTAGGAAAGTATTAAGAATAAAGGTTTCTTTGCGCTATGTGATAAGTCTACTTATGGGATGCGTTGGGATTATTATTGTTTCTGCTGTTTGTAATGTTTTTTTGACTTCATTTATCGTAAATCTTTTTGTGAAAATTTTAATGTCAATTATAGTTTACATCACTGCACTCTTGGCATTAAAAAATGATGCAGCACTTTCTATGGTTAATGGATTCTTGGTAAAGATAAAAAAATAAGGAGAAACGGATGTATGCTATAGTAGATAGAATTTGTGTTAACATCATTTCGACACTCTATCAATATTTATTTGTGTCTATAGTTATGGCAGCTCTTTTTATGTTTTTGTATATAGAGTGGAAAAAGATTGGATTGAAAGCTGTGTTCTATAACTGGATTAATGAATTTAAAAAATCCAAGGAATACAGAAGGATTTACGTATTAGCGGTATATACTTGTTTAATTCTTTTTAGAACTATATTTTGCCGTCAAATTTGGGGGAATCCAATAGGTAATGTTTTGGGAAATTGGAGCTTTCACTTTTCTGATGGAACTTTAAGCACAGAATTGATAGAGAATATTTTTCTGTTTATTCCGTTTTCAATGCTTATGCTTTGGGCATTAAAAGATAAGATTCTCAAAGAAAAAAAAGGATTTTTGCAAATCTGTTATAGCACAATTAAGATTTCCTTTTTATTTTCGCTTGGTATAGAAGTGTGTCAAATTATCCTTCGTGTCGGAACTTTTCAAATATCTGACTTAGTGACTAATACAGCTGGGGGATTGATAGGTGGCATTATATATTGGAGTTATTACAAACTATTGGGGTCAGACCCCATAAAGAAAAAATAAACATTTCTAAAGAAATTATAAACAAAACAAGGTGAATAATCTGGAGTGTGAGAAAAATGACTTTATCAAAAATACATCATATTGCAATCATCGTATCTGACTACGAAGCAGCTAAGGATTTCTATGTGAACAAGCTGGGATTCTCTGTCATCAGGGAAAACTACCGCCCAGAGCGCAAGGACTGGAAACTGGATCTGCGTGTCAATGAACACACAGAGCTGGAGATTTTCGCTGAGGAAAATCCTCCGAAGCGTGTGAACCGCCCGGAAGCCTGTGGGCTACGTCATCTTGCATTCTGCGTTGATAGCGTGGAACAGACAGTGAATGAGCTGGTGGAGGTAGGAATTGAATGTGAGCCGATTCGGGTTGACGATTATACTGGCAAGAAGATGACGTTCTTCCATGACCCGGACGGCCTACCGTTAGAGCTGCACGAATAATTATGGGATATAAAGAAAATAAAAACTATCTTGCAAATACATATCATTAATGATAAGATATTGAAGAATAATAAGTTATGAAAAGGAATGAGATGTACATGCAGGAGAATATACAATGTTATCTTAATGAAAAAGAAAAGCGTGAAAAGCGTCTGGAAATCTATGCAGAAAGAATTCAGGAAATAGTACTGAACCGATCAGAAGAGACAATCCGAGAGTTAGTCAAAGAAAGACATAATCAAAAAATGACCCAACAGGAGATTTCAGATATTACAGGTATAAAACCATCGAATTTGGCTCGATTTGAAAATGGCGGGAGAGTACCGACCCTGATCGTATTGGAGAAATATGCGAACGCACTTGGGAAACATATTGAAATAAAAATCTGTGATGATTGACAGATTTTTATTTCAATATAATCATGAATGATAATATGATTAAAAATAATACACATGAAATAGAAGGAAGGGGGAGAAGGACGATTGCAAGAAAATTAAGAGCCTGGTTTCCAGGTGCAGTTTATCATATCATGCATAGGGGAGTGAGAAGGAAACCGATATTTGAGGATGAAACGGATTATCAGGTGTTTTTGCAGATATTAAAAACATGTTTGGAGAAATATAATTGTATTCTTCATGCATATTGTCTGATGACAAATCATATTCATCTGCTGGTTGAGACAGGTGATGTGGAAATTGGAAAGTTTATGAAATATATGTCAGAATGCTATGCCATGTATATCAACCATAAGTACTCTTACAGGGGACATGTGTTTGAAAGCCGGTATAAATCGTGTCTTGTGAAAGAAGATACGTATTTTCTTCAAACAAGCCGTTATATTCATTTAAATCCGGTAAAAGCACGGATGGTAACTCATCCGGAAGAATATTTATGGAGCAGCTACCAGACAGTAATAGGGATTGCGGATGACAGGATCACAGAGAAAGAGAAGACACTTGCATATTTTTCTAAAAACAGTGTTTTTTATTACAGGGAATTTGTAGAAGATATAGGATATAAATATATTGTTCAGGAACAGCATATCAGGAAGATGATAGGGGAAGAAGAATTATGGCTACCGTGGTAAGAAGTTTTGCGATTCAGGGGATAGATGGTTATCCTGCAGATATAGAAGTGAAAATGTTGGAAGGACAGCCGACGATATCAATCATTGGACTGGGAGATCAGGCTGTAAAAGAGGCAGCGGAGAGAATCCAGGCAGCAATTGATGAGAGCGGCTACGTCTTCCCGAAGAAACGGGTGATTATAAGTCTGGCACCCAGTGACAAAAAGAAAAGAGGTTCTCATTTTGACCTTGCAATGGCAATTGGTGTGCTTTGCCAGAATGGAGATATAGGGGCAAAAAACCTGTCAGATTACGGATTTATCGGGGAATTATCCTTAGATGGAAGACTACGGGCTTGCAGAGGAATTCTCCCAATGATTATTGCAGGACAGAAAAAAGGGATAAAAAAGATCATCGTGCCGGAAGCTAATCTTAAAGAGGCTGGTCTGGTACATGGAGTGGATATTTTAGGATTTCACGATCTGACGGGAGTGATTCGTTGTCTTGAAGGAAGAATAACAGGAACTGAAAGTCAAATAGACGAAGCCGAAAATAATCTGGAAGAGTCGGGAAGGATTTTAGATTTTAAAGATGTCAAAGGACAGGATGAACTGATAGAAGCGGTGGTACTAGCAGCTGCGGGTGGACACAATATGCTTATGATAGGAGAACCGGGATGTGGCAAAACTATGATGGCACAGAGGATTCCGACAATCCTTCCAGAGATGACGGAGGAAGAATGCTTGGAAGTTACAAAAATATACAGTATTTCTGGTGCGTTGTCTAATGGCCATGCCCTGATGAAATACAGACCATTTCGCGCACCACACCATAATGTATCATTAAATGCACTGATTGGTGGAGGGGCAAATGCGATGCCTGGTGAAGTGTCACTGGCACATAATGGAGTGTTGTTTTTGGACGAACTTGCCGAATTTTCAAGACGTACCCTTGATGCTCTCCGCCAGCCGATCGAAGATAAGAAAGTTTCTATTTCAAGAGTAAATGGTACCCATACATTTCCTTCAAATTTCATGTTTATTACGGCTATGAATCCTTGTCCATGTGGTTATTACCCGGGAGCAAAGTGTAAGTGTACAGATTATGAGATCATTAAATACAGAGGAAAGATTTCAGGCCATATCATGGACCGGATAGATATACAGAAAGAGGTTCATCCAGTAGATTTTTTTGCAATAGCAGACCAGAAAGCAGGAGTTTCTTCAGAAGAACTGCGTACAAAAGTAGAAAGGGCCAGAGAGATACAGCAGGAGAGATATGCGCAGGAAAGTGGTATTAATTGCAATGCACAGATGACAACAGAATTAATTCAAAAATATTGTATTCTTGAGGCGGATTCGTTGAAAATATTGCGGGAGACCAGTGAAAAATATGGATATAGTGCCCGGGTGATTCATAAACTTTTAAGGCTTGCCAGAACCAGTGCTGATCTGGATGGAGAAGAAAAGATCCGTCGGAAGGATATAGAAAAAGTTCTGACATGTAGGGATTTGGACAAGAGTAACAGTAAAATGGTGGTGGTGAGATGATAATACACTGGATATGGCTTACACAATTACCTTTTATTGGTTCTGTTACAGCCAGACGATTGATTGAAAAATTGGGAGATGCAGAGAAAATTTATCAGGCCGGATCAGAGCAATTGGCTGAAATATCTGATCTGTCTGTGAGACAAAGAGAAAGCATCATCAGGAATCATTCATTAGAAAAGGCGAAAAGAATCTTTGAAGAATGTCAAAATAAAAATATTTTCGTTTTATGCTGGGATGATGACCGATATCCTGCACGTGCAAAGAAACCGACTGATGCACCTGTGGTATTGTATTATAAAGGTAATTTTAGAGAAATGGATCAGACGATTGGGATAATAGGAGCCAGAAGGTGCAGTCAGGAATCGAAACAAAAAACTGTATTTCTTGCATCAGAATGTGCACAGAAAAAGATAACTGTTGTCAGTGGGATGGCAAAGGGGATTGACAGCTATGCACATACTGTATGTCTGAATACTGGAGGCTATACAGTAGCAATACTGGGAAATGGACTAGATATCTGTTATCCAGCAGAACATAATAAACTAATGAAGTGCATAGAAGAAAAAGGGCTGCTCATATCAGAATATCCACCGGGAACTCATCCTGATAGGTATAGATTTCCACGCAGAAACCGTCTGATCAGCAGCTGGTCCGACAAATTATTCGTAATTCAGGCTGAAAAAGGAAGCGGGGCATTAATAACAGCAGAATATAGCCGGAAATATGGGCGGGAAGTGGAGATGGAATGAAGCACGTGACTACAGTCATATAAGGTTTAAAATTTGAAAGTCGAAGGATGGATAAAAAACAAACCATCATTCCAGCTCCTGATTAAGGCTGGAATTTATTCCGATGCCGACCATTGTCCGGAAAGGAGCGGTTTCGAAAATGGGTGGGAGCATATGGTTCAGACCCCCTCATTTTCTGCTGCGCTGTGTGCAGATCGGTATCAGCATCGCAGACCTCGACCTGCTGACCATCGGGTTGGTCAATGATATGTTCACGGAGCGGCAGAATGACGGCTATTCGTACAAAGAGCTGGCAAGTCAGTCGGACTTCGATCGATTCTAAAGGTTCGACTTATTTTACTTGACTTTGCAGACTATCTGATTTATTATACTCGTAAAGAAGTAACTTACGAGTTACTAACTCACGAGTATAATTATTGGAGGTGAGCAGATGAGTCAATTCTATTGCCGTGAGGATGAGCTGCAGAAACTGAATAAACGGTACGCAGGTGATAAGTTTGAGTGCATTGTCATCTACGGCAGACGAACAGGCCAGTTCAAAATTGAACCGCTGGACTATAAGGAAACGGCTGTATTCCATCCGAATCTGTCTGCAGAGGATAACTCTCTGATTTATGGAATCACGAGAGGAGTTCCTCACTATATCAACAAGTTGGATGTGAAAGACGGTGTGGATGAAGCCTTGTTGGATAATTTCTTTGACCGTTCCGGCTATCTGTATGAGGAGCCGAAGAATCTGCTGAAACAGGAACTTCGGGAGCCGGCCATTTATAATGCAATCATCAAAGCGATTGCAGAAGGTGCTTCCCGAATGAACGATATCAAGATGAAAGTCGGCGAGGAGAACTCAGTCGTATCGAAGTATCTGAAAACACTGGAAGATCCCTACAAGTAAACAACGCAAGCGCCCCTGCTGTTGAAGACTGCAGACAGGGTATTTTTTTGCCCATTTTCAGAACGAAAAACCTTGAAAAAAGACAAAAAATCTGTTAAAATAAGAACAATAAGTTCCGCAAACTAAAAATACGAATAAATCAGTACAAACAGGGAATAATAATCATAGACGTATTCCTTTATTTTTTACATCAGAAAAGCCCGAAATGTTCTTCTTGAAATCATAGATTATCACACTAAGGGAGTCAGTTTCTTTCGGATTCGATAATTTTCAACTACGGATAATTTTACATAATGTGACACATCTTGTCAATATTTATAAAGCAATCTGCTAAATTCTATGCTGTTTTACCAAAGCATATTTATATTATCATTCGTTTTTATGAAATTTTTAATGAGGTTCATCCTTTAATTCGCCATATGGAGCTAAATGGCTTAGCTCATTCACCGTAACTAAAACCGTCACGCGGAAATTGAAAGGAGAACCACTAATTATGCCACGAAAAGGTGAAAACATTTACAAACGAAAAGATGGACGATGGGAAGGAAGATACATCAAAGCACGGTCGCAGACCGGAAAAGCTGTTTACGGATATGTATATGCCTCCACCTATAAGGAAGCAAAAAGAAAGCGCAGTCAGGCTATTATTAATATAGAAGCGAACCAGACTGCTATTCGCAAAGTTCCCGAAACTACAATGCCAACATGTTTTATCAGAAAACTGGCAAATGACTGGATGAATTCCATACAGTCTCAGATCAAAAAGTCTTCTTATGTTAAATACTACAATATACTTCATATTTATATTCTTCCGGAATTTGATAATGTTCCATTAAGTGAACTCACTTCATCCCGGATTCAAAAATTCTGTGATGACCTTCTTACCCATGGCAGTTCATCCGGAGAGGGACTTTCACCAAAGACAGTTCTTGATATTCTGTCTCTGATGAGAAGTCTGCTCAGATATGCCCAGATTCAGGGATATCAGCCGCCAAGTACCGGAAAAGAGATCATCATCCGCCAGACTGCACCGGATACAGTCGTAATTCCGCGTTCCTCTCAGGACATGCTTTGCCGATATCTTTATGCCAACATGTCAGAACGCAATCTTGGGATTCTGCTGTGTCTTTTTACGGGAATGCGGGTTGGTGAAATCTGTGCGCTGAAATGGGAAGATTTTTCATTTCAGGAAAAATCTATCCATGTCCACAACACAATGCAACGGCTGCAAATTCCAGATTCCACCACCGCACAGAAAACCCGTATTATGGTTACATCGCCCAAAAGCAAATGTTCTATCCGTACAATTCCAATTCCAGACAGTCTGATCCAACTCATTCAGAAGGAATTTCCCAACCGTCAGGGATATGTTCTTGCTGCTGTAAATGAAAAATATATTGAACCCCGCACTATGCAGAAATATTTCCATTATGTACAGAAACAGTGTGGTCTGGTTCCTGTGAATTTCCATGCACTGAGGCATACATTTGCCACACGTTGTATTGAACTTGGCTTTGATGTCAAGAGCCTGAGTGAAATTCTTGGACACGCTACTGTAAATATTACTCTGAACCGGTATGTGCATCCCTCCATGGAACTCAAACAACAAAATATGCAAAAGCTTTCCAGTCTTTTAGCAGTCATATAATCTGGTCAAAAAGCCCCGAAACTCCTAACAATTACAGGAGTTTCGGGGCTTTTGTACCACTGAGTGTGATACTCTGCGACTTCAGTTGGAAATGAGGTGACCTTCGCCATGCTATTTGTGTACGAATGTACGGAAAATATTATCGCAGAATTTAAGAAATTTTACGATACTCAATTATCAGAGGAACAAAAGAAAAGAATTTTTGTTCCCACATATGACTGTATGAAGAAATATCAGGGC
>ENA-OWRJ01001913-OWRJ01001913.1-human-gut-metagenome-genome-assembly--contig:-NODE-1913-length-19813-cov-3.950197_pt1 | contig 19813 bp, 17 predicted proteins | sample MGYA00248269_ERZ651897 | MGnify/ENA primary metagenome ERZ651897 (study PRJEB26924, sample SAMEA4378252) | human gut metagenome | biome: human gut; feature: human-associated habitat; material: faeces...
GAACTGGTTCTGCAGCAGCTCGCCCACGCAGCGAAGGCGGCGGTTGCCCAGATGGTCAATGTCGTCCTTTGTGCCCGCGCCCTGCACCATGGTGCAAAGGTAGTTGATAGAGGCGAGGATGTCGTCTTTTGTGATGTGCTTCGGGATAAGGTCCTCGCGGCGCTCGTTGATGGCCTCTTCCCAGCCGTCCGCCGGAACGGTCTGGAGCATCTCGCGCAGAACGGAGAAGCAGACCTTTTCCTTGATGCCGTACTGCTTGGGGTCGAAATCGACGAACTTGGCCATATCGACCATGCCGTTGGAGAAAACCTTGACCTCTCGGCCGTCGACGCTGATGATTGCTTCATTGACGCCGCGGTCGGAAATCTCATGTGCCTTGTCTCTCGAGATAACCTCGTCCGGCATGGCGATAATTTCGCCCGTCATGGGGTCGGTCACAGGCTTGGCAAGCGTCTGGCCCGAAAGGCGGCTCCAGATGTCCATCTTCTTATTGAACTTATAGCGGCCAACCTTGGAAACGTCATAGCGCCGCGCGTCGAAGAACAGCGCGTCCAGATAGCTCTCGGCGCTTTCGACTGTGGGCGGCTCGCCCGGACGGAGCTTGCGGTAAATCTCAAGCAGAGACTCCTCGCGCGTACGGCAGGTGTCCTTTTCGAGCGTCGCATTCAGGAGAGGATCTTCGCCGAAGACCTCCTTGATCTGTGCGTCGGTAGAAACGCCGAGGGCGCGAATTAAGCAGGTGATGGGGATTTTACGGTTCTTATCGATACGGACATAGAAGACGTTATTGAGATCCGTCTCATACTCCAGCCACGCGCCACGGTACGGGATGACCGTCGCAGAGTAGATGTGCTGGTCGGCCTTGTCCACCTCGTCGCCGTAGTACATGCCGGGGCTGCGGACGATCTGGGAGACGATGACGCGCTCTGCGCCGTTGATGACAAACGTACCGCCGTTCGTCATGAGCGGGAAGTCGCCCATGAAGATCTCCTGCTCCTTGATCTCGTCCGTCTCCTTGTTGTGGAGCCGCACGCGAACCTTGATGGGCTTTGCGAACGTTGCATCGCGCTCCTTGCATTCTTCGACCGTGTACTTCGGGGGCTCGTTCATGCTGTAGTCCAGGAAGCTCAGCTCGAGATTGCCCGTGTAGTCGGTGATGGTGTCGACATCGCGGAAGACCTCGCGCAGTCCCTCGTCGAGGAACCAGTTGTAGGAGTCCTTCTGGATTTTGAGCATGTTGGGAATTGCCAGGATCTTGTCGTGCTTTGCAAAACTCTTTCGCATCGTCTTGCCCAGCATAACGTCTTGAATCTTCGCCATTCTATTACCTCACAGCCTTTCTTTTGGTTCTGTGTTTTTAACGATACGCCCGGAAGAGTTGTTCGTTTCTTCCGCCACACTGCTTGCGCTCCCGCCCAACCGGTGCTATAATCAAGCCAGATAAAGGTGGAAGCGGCGCGTTGCCGCACTCAGGCATTATGGACTTATATGATACCACAATTTGTTCCATCCGTCAATTCTTTTGCTGCATTTTTGTGCAGCTTTTTTTATTATTTTTCTTGACATGGCGTAATTTTCCATGCAGTCGTAACAAATCGAAGCAAAACGTACCCCGGATGCGTGAATTTTTCGCATCCGGGGCATTTTATTTGTATTCAGAACGTCAGCCGCATCTGGTACCACGTCACACCGCCGTGCGTCGAACCCGACACGCCTTCATTTACGAAGCCGAATTTCGCGTAATACGGCAGCAGGCGCTCCTTGCAGGTCAGAACGAGGCCACGTCTTCCCTGCTTCCTCGCGTCGTCAATGGCACGCTTTAAAAGCATCCCCGCGCAACCGCGCTTTCGGTACGCCGGAATTGTATTGACGCCAAAAATCATCTGCCACGCACCGTTTTCATCATGCGCCTGCGCGTTTTCATACAGATCGTCCGTCAAATCCTTCTGATCGGTCACCATGCCGTCGACAAAGGAAACGAGCTTCCCCTCGTCCAGCAGCAGCCAGAAGTGATTGTTATACGATTGCAGCCGCGCCTCCAGCGCCTTCTTTGTTGCGGCCTCCGCCGCCGGGAAGCATTCCGCCTCAACCTGCGCAATCGCGTCCAGATCGGAAAGCTCCGCTGTTCTGATTTCCATGGTATCATCCATCCTCACGTACTTGAGATTCAAAAAAGAAAGAGCCTTGAGACAAATCTCAAAGCTCTTCTTGGCAGGGGATGAGGGATTCGAACCCCCGCAAACGGAGTCAGAGTCCGGTGTGCTACCGTTACACAAATCCCCTAAATTGCCGCAGCGCCGAAACGCAAGTATTATTATACAGAGCTTTGTCCATTTGTCAAGCATTATTTTTCAAAAAGCAGCAAAACCCGCAAATTTTTCCGCGACGCCCATTTCCCGTCCCCGCGAAACGCGCCGCCCCGCATGAAAAAGGCCGTCTCGTCTCAGCTTTTGACAAGGAAATCCGCCTTGTTTTTACTAGCCGGTTTCGTGCGTGGAATCTCCCGCCGCGCGCCATATTAAGCTTCGAGATCAGCGATTTGGGAGAGGATTTGCGGGATGAAACACATGACTTTGACGCTGCGCCGGACGATCACGGCGCTTTTTCTGGCGGCCGCGCTCTGCGTGCAGGCACTTGCCGCCATGCCGGACCGGCTCGTTCCCTGTGGCCATACGGCGGGCATCAAGCTCTATACCGGAGGGCTTCTCATTACCGCGCTTGATGAGCAGGCTCCTGCACAAATGGCCGGGCTTCGCGCGGGCGATACCATTTTAAAAATTGACGGCACGCGCGTCTCCTCGGTGCAGGACGCGTCGCTTCGCTTATCGAGCGGCAAAAGCGTCTGCCTCAGCGTCCGCCGGGGCGAAAAGCAGGCGGAATTTTATCTGACCCCCGAAAAAACGGAAACCGGCTATCGCCTCGGCATTTCCGTCCGCGACAACATTTCCGGCATCGGCACGATCACATTCTTTGACCCGGAGACCGGCGTGTATGGCGCGCTGGGTCATGGCGTGGCAGGCCTTACCTCCGCGCAGCCGCTTGCCATCTCCGGCGGCGTGCTCGTCCCGTCGAGCGTCACAGACGTGAAAAAGGGCGTGCGCGGCACGCCGGGCGAGCTCCATGGGAGCTTTGACGTTGCAGACCCGCTTGGCTCCGTCTCGCAGAACGAGCCGCACGGCATTTTCGGCAAACTCACCGCTCTGCCGCAGAGCGAGAGTGTTCCGGTTGCGGACGCATCGCAGATCCATACGGGCGCGGCGGTCATTCTCGCAAACGTCGACGGCAAAGAAACCCGGGAATATTGTGTGCGCATCGATAAGCTTTATCCGCAGGCGGAAAACGGGCGGAACCTCCTTCTCACCGTCACCGACGAACGGCTTCTTTCCATCACCGGCGGCATTGTCCAGGGCATGTCCGGAAGCCCGATCTTGCAGGACGGTAAGCTCATCGGAGCCGTCACGCACGTGCTTGTCAACCGCCCCGAGCAGGGCTACGGCATTTTCCTGCAAAACATGCTCACGCAGTGCGAGGCGTACCAGTAAAGCGGTCCCGGGAAGCGTCTGCCTCCCGGGATACCGGTTCTATTGCGCTTTTGCGGTGGCCTTTTCCGCACGCTCCTTTGCGGCCTTTTCCTTGTTGTGCTTCGCGATTTCCATCATCTGCTCATACATCTGGTCGCCGACGCATTTTCTGGCGTATTTGCACCACTGCACGCAGCTGAGCATGTCGTTGTAGATCACAAAGCCGCACTTGTCGCAGGTCACCTCGGTATCGGTCGAAAAAAGCTCGACGGGATTTCCGCACTGCGGGCAGATTTTCTCCGTGATGGAAATCTCCTTGGATTTGCTCTGGCATCCGGAATACAGCATAGTGCACTCCCCTTTCTGTGCTTGTCTTTCTGATCGTATTATAGTACAATGACGCAAGAGGTTCTGTTTGATTTCCAACACTGGAGGTTGTGCGATGGAAAAATATTTACCGCTGCTGCAAAAATCGCCCCTGTTCGCCGCGATGGTGCCCGGACAGATTCAGTCTGTTCTGCACTGCGTGGGTGCGGCAGAGCGCGAGTTCGGCGCGGGCGAGTACATTCTTCCCGCCGGAAGCCCGACGCAGGCAATGGGACTTCTTCTTTCCGGCTCTGCCCTTGCCATACAGGAGGACTTGTGGGGTGAGCGGAACATCATGGGGAAAATCCAGCCGCCCGGCACGTTTGCCGAGCCCTTCGCCGCAACGCCGGGTGCGGTGCTGAACGTCAGCATCGTCGCAAACGCGCCTGCGAAGGTCTTGTTCCTGAGCATCCAGCGGATTCTCACCGTCTGCTCGGAGACCTGCCCGCAGCACGCGCTGCTCATCCGGAATCTTGTGTCTGTCCTGGCAAAGAAAAATTTGCAGCTGAACGATAAGATCACCCACATGAGCAAGCGCCGCACGCGGGAAAAGCTTCTGTCCTATCTCTCGTCCGAGTCGCTCCGGCAGGGCTCGCTGGAATTTGACATTCCCTTCGATCGCCAGCAGCTGGCAGACTATCTGTGCATCGAGCGCTCGGCCATGTCCGCGGAGCTTTCGCGCCTTCAAAAAGACGGTCTGCTGCAAACCGAGCGCTGTCATTTTTGCCTCATTGCGCCGCTTCCCGGCGCGCTCAGCCGTTAACGAATCCTTTCAGAATTGCCTTCTTCTTTAACGCCGCTTTAACGTACATTCGCGGTATAATGACTCCCGAAATCGGCCGCGACGCGGTTTTGGAAGAAGGAGAAAAACAAGATGTTTCTGATTAACCAGGCAATGGTAAATGTTCCGATCGGAACGGCAGCCTTGATCGTCGTGCTCGGTATGGCCGTCGTCTTTTTTGGCCTCATTTTGCTGATGCTCGTCACCAAGGCCTCCGGCAAAATCATGCAGAATAAAGAGGCTGCTGCAAAAGCCGCCGCTCCTGCTCCCGCGCCCGCCGCTCCTGCAGCGCCTGCTGTGAAGGCGTTCGCCCCTGGCTCTGCCGGCGAAGTAAAGCTCCACGATGTTCCCGACCGGACGGCCGCTATGCTCATGGCCATCGTCGCCGACAAGCTCGGAAAGCCCCTCAACGAGCTGCGCTTCATTTCCATCCGCGAGATCAAGGATTGATTCTACATAAAACGCCCCGCGCACCGCACAATGCTCTCTGTGCGGTGCGCTTTTTGTCCAGATTCTTGTATTCCGCCCCGGTATTTTGTTCAGCTTCCGCTAAACGCGTAGGGGGCGATGCCCACATCGACCCGGCAGATTACGCCGATTTTACGGAAATCCAATGCGAATTCGCCGCTTCCCTTGGGGCGATGTGGGCATCGCCCCCTACGCATTGATTATGGACATCTCGTAAGAGGCAATTGCTTGGCCTCCTCCGGTGCGTGATAGCTGACGGCGGCGATTCTGCTGTCTTCGATTTGGAAGCGCATCGCCGTCTCGTCGCAGATCATGAGTGTGGTCGGTTCCCCGTCTATGTACTCGATGAGGCTGTATTTCCCCATGTAGCGCACCTCGCCGCCAAGAAGCAGCAGCGCCGTGTGCTCGTCTACGCGATAGATAGCAGGGAGCCCTGCGCGCGGAAATCGGTTGGCGGCCTCCCGGTAGTCCTCCCCCGCCGTCACGCCGCAAGCGTCCGTGCCATCATACAAGCGAAGATACGCGGCGTTCGGTTTTGTAACGCTCGTGTCCACGAAGCAAATGCCGCCCGCCTGCGAGCCGTCCGGGAACTCGAGCACGTCGTAATATTCCTCCTGTAGAAACGGCTCGTGAGAAATGCGCTCCGGCTCGCCGTAGACCGCTTTCAGTTCGCCCAGTTCCAGATCATAGATGGACGTGCCATTCCACGTAAGGCCCGGCCATTCCTGCGCCGCCTCCCGCGCCCGGAACCACGCCGCATCCTGCCCCAGCCGAGAAAGCCCCGGCGCAAATTCCGGCGCAACCACGTAATCGGGCGCTTCTCCCGCTTCCGCGCGCACCTTGTTCGTAAAGACCGGCGCGCCGTCATCATCGAGCAAAAAGCTTACATAGACGCGCCCCGCAGACTCCTCCAGAATTTCCGCATCCAGCACATACCGCTCCCGAAGCTCCCGATACCCTTCGTCCCAGTCGCCCGGGGCTAGCGTCAGCGTGTAATATGTCCCCAGCGCGCCCGTCTGCCACGAAATCAGCTCCGGCAGCCGCACCTGATACTCTCTTTCATCCATAAACGGGCTCACGTAGGCGCCATCTTTGATCTCCCACGCGCCGTCATTGGAAAGCGTCGGCACACCATAAAACTCCGCCATCACGCGCTCCATCGCCTCCCACACCGGCATGTGCCCGGTTCGCTCCTTCCAGGGCGTCGTCACCTCCAGCCACTCAAGATACGCTTCCGTCTTCTCCGGCCACATCCTGTCCGTTGCCACCGGCAGGAGGTCCAGCCGCCATCGCGCAGCAAAGTCAAAGAAATACGCTCTCGCTTCCTCGTCCAGTTCCGCCGCCGAAGCCACGCCCATCTCCGAGGAAAAAATCTCCGAAAGCCCAACGGCAGGCGCTTCCTGTCCCGGCTTGGTTTCCGTCGCGGCGGGCATTTTCTCTTCCGGTTTTGCTTCCGGCGCGGGCGCTTCCTCCTGCATGGTCTCGGGCGTCTGCTGCGTCTGAACCTCCCGTTCATGGCACGCGGCTAACGACAAAACCAGAAGTCCTGCCAATAAACCGGCAATCGCTCGTTTCATTCCGATCTCCCCTTTCGCGTTTTTTTCAGTATAACACAGAATTTTCCTGAAATTTCTTAATTTTTCTGAATTCCGGCAAAAAGCGGGAGACAAGCCAAAGCTTGTCTCCCGCTTCGTTCTTTATTTGATGGTCTCGCTGTTGTTGAGCACGGGCACACTGTATAAAAACAGCACGTCCTGCTTGTCGAATGTCACAAAGCTTCCCAGCCGCGCGCTCGGCAGGTACCGGATATCAACGAGTGTGATCTTCGTGTACCCGTCGATCAGAAGCGGCGCGAGGCTGCTGGCAAAGGAATCTCTGAAAATGACGAGTTCCTTGTCTGTTTTTGCGCTTGGGTTCTCGATCGTAAGCAGCGACACCGAGCCGGAGAGGAACATTTCGTAGGGGTCCTTCCCCGTCGCCTTTTCCATGTCGTAGACCGCCGTCTTCTGATTTGTTTCAAAGTTCGTCACCACGGCGTTTTCGATGGCATTATTCGTCAGATACGAAATTTTCTCGGGCTTTACCGGAAGCGCCGCATAGCCATAGTAGAGCCCATAATAGTCGCGGTCCAGCTCGTGCTCGGTAAAGCTGTCCGAGATGGCCGCGCCCATTGCGTCGGCAATCGTCTTCGCTGCCGGAAGAAGCGTCTCCTGCCGCCAGTGAAGATCGGTTTTGTAGTAATCGTCAATTGTGAGGCTGTCGGTCAGGTCAATCCAGCTTGCCCACGGAAGGGCGGTTTGCATCGAGGCGAAGAACGCGTCGTAATCGAGCGCCGGATAGCCGTTTTGCGCTGCGAGAAAAAAGTTTTTGTCCGGAATGACAGACAGGTAGGTTCTGACGTTCGTGCCCTTGAGGTATTTGTCATAGACAAAACCAAACCGCTCCTGCGCGTGCGCTAACGATTCCTCGTTCATCGGGTACTCGAGCTTCGCGACCACCCCATCGGCAAAATATACGCCGTGGTTGTCCTTCTGGCGCAGCACGCCGAGCGAGACAAGGCTCTTGAGTGTCCGGAACTGCTCTCGCAGCGGGAACTGGTCGAGCGTGTAGCTCTCAAACTCGTCCGTCCATTTTCCGCTTGCAAACGCTGAAAGCGAAAACGCCGGAGCCTGCGCCAGATCCCGCCGCTCCGACTGCGACTGCGCGTCCGCAGGCTTTAACATGCTCCAAACGGCAAAGCCAAAGAGAAACACGCCCAGAAGCAGGACAGTCAGCATCGATTGTTTTTTTCGCATCATCCCGCCTCCTAGAATCTGAAATACAAGAACGGATTGAACGACCCGTCCACCAGAAACGCCGTACACGCCGCAAGCAGCAAAACGAGCCAGACCGGCTGTAATATGGCAAGCACCTGTGCGCCGCGCGCTGATTCCGCAAGCTTGGAAACGACGTTCTTACAGAGCGGCGTCGCACCAATGACTGCGATCAAAAATGTCACAGCGTAGCTTTTCGCGTAATACAGGCTTTCTGCGCTCACAAGCGGAAGTCCGTCCGCGCCGAACATTGCGCCGATCTGCGAAGCAGCCTCTTTCACGGAGCTTGCGTTAAAGAGTACAAAGCTCAGCGTCACAAAAAGCAGCACATACACATGCTTGAGCACATGCGTTTTTTCCAACCGCTCTTTATACAGAAGCTTCTCCGCCACGAGAAGCACGGCGAACCCGAGCCCCCATAAAACGAAGTTCCAGCTCGCCCCGTGCCAGAGTCCCGTGAGCATCCAGACAATAAAAATGTTTCGCAGCCACTTCGATTTACTTACCTGATTTCCGCCCAGCGGAATATAGACATAGTCCCGGAACCACGATCCGAGGCTCTTGTGCCAGCGCCGCCAGAACTCCGTGATAGAGCCGGAGATATACGGATAGTCGAAGTTCTCGGAGAAATGGAAGCCGAAAATCCGCCCCAGACCGATGGCCATATCACTGTAGCCCGAGAAGTCAAAATAGAGCTGCAAGGTGAAGCTCACGGCGTAGAGCCAGTAATAGAGCACGGATAAATCCTTACTCTCCTGAAACGCCGTGATGAGCCCATACAGGACGTTCGCCAGCAGAACCTTTTTCGATAGTCCGATCACGAACCGGCCCGCGCCCGCCGCGATATCCTCGAACGTCGTCTCCCGCTCGTCCAGCTGCGGCGCGATCTCCGCGTAGCGCACGATGGGACCCGCAATGAGCTGCGGGAACATCGCGATATACGTTCCGAGCTTTAAAAAGCTTTTCTGCGCGGGAACGTCCCTTCGGTACACATCTACAACGTAACTCAGGATCTGGAACGTATAAAAGCTGATGCCGATGGGAAGCGCGACGTGCAGCAATTTCAGGGACGATCCCGTCACGGCGTTTACGCTCGAAATAAAAAAGTCCGCGTATTTGCAGTAGCCGAGAAGCCCGAGGCTGAGCAGAACAGAAGCGGTCAAAAATATCTTTGACCACTTCCGATTCTCAGCATTCTTTTCGATCAGCCGCCCGAACACATAGCCCTGCAAGATGCTCAGCAGCATAAACAGGCAGAACCTTGGCTCGCCCCAAGCGTAAAACAGGAGGCTCGATGCAAACAGCACCGCATTTTTTGCCCCGCGCGGCACGAGAAAATAGACTGCCAGCACCAGCGGCAAAAAGTAATACAAAAACGGGATACTGGAAAAAAGCATAGGGCCTCCTGTCGGATGATATGGATTTACGCGTCGATGGCTTCGTCGTAGGCCGCCGTGAAACTGCTATCGACCGCGAGCAGCTTGTCGCGGAAGGTGTTGACCAGCTCCTCATCGCCGTAGACCGACACGATCAGATTGCCGCTCGTCGCGATGAGCATTTTATCCGGGAAGCCGCACATCCAGTGCTTGCCCGAAATCTCCGCGTGAATATCCTCCACGATGGAAGAAACGTCGTCCGCATTGGCCGCGTGGAACGCGCCGCAAGTGAACGTATTGCCGTTCATCATGTGCATCAGGGAAGCCGCGCCGTCGAGCTTTACAGCGTCGGATGCCGGGAAGGTAAACAGGTACGAAAGGTTTTCCGCGTTCGCAATGTTCACTGCGCCAGCCGCATCGTCGACGCTGTTGTCATAGTCGCCGCCGGCCGCCGGGAACTTTTCATCGTCCGTGTAGCTCGCCCAGACCTTGTTGAGAAGCTCGAGCGCCGCCTGCTTGCTTTCTTCCTTTTCCGTGCCGCCTTCTGCCGCACTTTCTCCGCCTTCCGGTTCCTGCGCCGCAGAGCCGTCTACGCCAAATTCATCGTCGATCATGTCGTCGTCGGGCATGGTCGCAACTGCGTCGTCAGAGGGCTGCTCCTCTGCTGCCGCGCCGTCGGAAGGCGTCTGGGTCTGCTGCTCGGAGGTCGAAGGACTCTCTGCGCCGATGGTGTCATCTGTCTTCTTGCTTGCGCAGGCAGCAAAGCTAAATACGCAGGCGAGCGCGAGGATCATTGCGATCATCTTTTTCATGGTTGGTTTCTCCTTTGGATTTCTAAAAATAATTTACTTTCTTTCTCCGTTTCGGATTTCTTTGCTCAGTTCGGCGTATTGACAACGCCGATGAAAAGCGGCAGACCGTCCTGCGACGTGATGGCAAAGACGAACGGCCGGTCGAGCGTGAAGTCGATCTTTTCATCGGGCGGCATGGCAGCGCCCGCCTCCATCATGACCGTGTAGGCTGCCGCCGTCACGCCCTCCTCGTCGATCGCCACGCGCGCAGCATGCTCGGCTCTGGAAAGGAATACGCCGTCAGCGTTCTCGATCACCGGAGAAAAGTCCGCCGCGTCGCTGTCAAACACATCCGTCACGCCGAGTGCTTGCAGGCTTTTGTTTAAGTTCAGGTCAGACGAAACGTCAAACTTCGGGACGGACAGATTGACGATCAAAAACTTGCTGTTTTCCCATTCGCCGCCGCCAAGCAAAAAGTTCATCGCTTCCTCGTTCTGCAAAAGCGCTTCCGGTGTTACGCCCTCGTCCGGCAGCAGCAGCTTCATACAGCCGCTCTCCCGCAGCGGCAGGTTCACTGCGCCGAACTTCTCGCCCCAGTAATACGTTCCCGTATCGGAGCGGTGCATGAACTCGCAGGTGATATCGCCGGAATCCGCGTGGAAGGTATCCTCGCTCGTCTGGCTCTTGGAAAATTCCTGCGACCATTTTGCGCGGTAGTAGATCGTGGTGGCCAGGGCCATCACCGTCTCGGGCGTAAACTCCAGCCCGCTCGCCTGCTCCTGAAGGAGTCCTCCGGTCTGCTCGTTGAGCCAGCTTTGCAGCGCCTTGTTATAGCTGTCGCTTCCCATCTCACCGGAAAACGCCGAGGCATAATAGTCCTGCGCCAACGTATCCAGCGTTTTTTGCACATAGCCTACGCCATCATCCAGCCACACAGAGCTTGCCAGCACGCTCGTCACCGCGCCATCTGCGCAGTAATTTGCGTTCCAAAGCGCCTTGGCCTGCGCGCGCACGTCCTCAAGACGATTCTCCCTGAGAAGGCTTAATATCTGCGTCCGGGAATCGCCGTCCGTACACTCGGCCAGCATGGAAAGCGCCATGTAGACATTCAGCGGCGAATAGACGAAGTTGCCGCCGTTTCCGCTTTCCAGCATCGCGCCGGTCGAAGCCCGGACGAAGCTCTGCACATTCTCCCGGTCTATATCGATATCCCGCCGGGCGCGCTTGTCTGCCCACCATGCGTCGTATACCTTTGAAAAGCCATCATCGTCAAATGAGCCGTCCTTTTTCATATACGCGGTTTCATCCGGATACTTTGCCATTTCGGGATACGTCGCTTCGGCAAGCGTTTCATACGCCGCGCCGGGCTGGGTCTGGTTTGCCGCAGGGCAGCTCTCTACCCTCGGCGCGCACCCTGTCATAGCCGCAGCAAGTGAAACCGCGAGCAATATCGCTGTCCATCGTTTCTGTTTCATTGCATCACACCTCCGGTAACTCTGTCAGCACGCCGAGGAACACGGGAAGCCCGGTGTCCAGATCGGCGATCATGTACAAAAACGGTCTATCCAGAATCACGCTGCGCCCATACTCAATCGCACATTCCAAAGTCATGTCGACCGCCGTCGCAGCGCCAGCCTTCGTCCCCTCCTCGTCGACCTGCAGGAAGGTCTTGTGGAAAACGTTCGAGATACAAATGTTGCCTTCGTCCGACGTGCCAAGTGCGGTAAAGTCAGCCTTCTTGCCGTCAAACGCGTCCGTCATGCCGAGTGCCTGGAGCAAATCGGAAAGTTCCGCAGAAAATTCCGTTTTGAACTTCGGCATGGCAATTTCCACGGTTTCATCCCGGGGAGAAGTGAGTATAGCATGAAGCTGCTCGCCTGTCAACTGGCTCACGTAATCCTCTATGCTGGTAGTTTCGTCCGGCAAAAGCGCCGCGAACGCATATTTGCCGCCCTCATAGGGCTTGAGGAAGCCCTCGGCGTGCTCGTCATGCAGATACTGCCCGACTTCGCCATGGAGAAATGCGCCGGTCTGCTTTCTGCCGTCCCGCGCGATGAATGTTCCGTCCCACACGTCGCTGGATTGGAACACGCTCGCCCACTTCGCATCAAACGCCAGCGCGTTCACCAGATACATCACCGTGTCGGTCGGAATTTTATCAATGATCTCCGGGATCATCCCATCCGTGTTTTCCTTCACCCAGTCGTTGATGGCCGTCTTGGTCGTGTCGTCAAAGGGTGCTGAATAGATCCCTGCGCCAAAGACGTTTGCGTTCTGCTGCAAGAATGCGTCTTCTATATGAAGCGTGTCCGTGTCCTTCATCCAGATGGAATTGGCAAGCTTCATCTGCTGATTGTCCTTTAAATACGCTTGCAGCACGGAAAAATACGCGTTTAAGCTGCCCGTATCCGCGCCGAGCGCTTGCTCCATCTGCGTCTTTGTCTCCCCCAACGCGCCGTTTGCCGTCATGGAAAGCGCGCTCGCCACGCTCAGTGGGGAGACAAGCGGGTTCGCTTCCACCATCGCGTTTTGCAGAAGCTTTATGCCAAAGCCGGTCAGCGCCGTAGCTGTATCCTGCACAACGGATGTATCGTAGAGCGATTCCGTTTGCTCTTTCTTCGTATCCTTCATCAGATTCTCCACCGAAGCGGATTTTGCCACGCAGCCGGAAGCCGCGAGCACGCAGGCTGAGGCGAGAAGTGCCGCAAGAAGCTGTTTGCCTTTCATAGAGATTCCTCCTTTTTCATTTGTCCCTCTGCCTCAAAAGACGACAGCTCTGTGCATTGGTTGCACGAATCGAAAAAATTTTTTCGCCGGACGCAGAAAGCCCTCCCGAAGGAGGACTTATTGAGCTTCAGTGCGCAAATTCATCTGCGCTGAACATCGCTTTGACGAGTATCATGCACTTGGCATTCTGATACAGATCCGGCAATGCAGTCAGGTCGATGCAGTCATACAGACGAACGCCTTCTCCAAAATCCGGCGCAAATGCCGCCAGCACATAGCTTTCCCCGTCCCACGTATAGAGCTCCTGTCCGTCCTCATAGGATTTGAACCCGAAACCCTGCATCATCCCGGGCAGTTCAAATCTGCTAAGAACCGCGTCAGACGCTTGCCCCTGCATGGAAAGCTGCACGGAAGATGCGCCCTGTCCGCTGCTGTCCGGACGCTGAATCAGTAAATGCAGCTGCTCGTCTGCCTTCTGGAGCATCAATGGCTCGGACTGCGTACACACCCCGTCCTGCCAGCATTCTGCCCATACCTCACCATGGTCGAGCACCGCTCCAAAATCGATGCGGAAATCTGCGCGCATGGTATTGGCGCTTGCCGGTTCTTTGCAGAATGTCAGTGTTCCGCGCCTTGGCTCCTCATAGTAAAACTCTGCGCCGTTCGGAATGAACACCAGATTGGTTTGCAGCCCGCTCTGCCCCGGCATTTGCAGCACGATTGTGCCGTTATCCCGGATTTTGAAGACCAGCGTATATTTTTCGTTTTTACAGGTGACAACTCCGTTTCTTATGGTGAATTCCCCCGTCATCAGATAGGAAGACAATGGACTGTCCGTAAAAGTAAACTCCTGTCTGCTGCCCGACATCCGGAACGTGACGCGCGGCGGCGCGATCAGGAAGTCCTCGCTCTGCGCCATCACATAGCTGCCGCTGGAAAGGCCGGCATCATAATTCGTCTGCTCCCGGCTCGTGGCAAAGAACGCGCCGATGACGAGGCAGAGCACAAGCGCCAGCGCGATGAGCACCTTCGTGGGCTTTTTGTCCAGCACCCGCTTCACGCGCTCCTTGACCCCGACCTCTCCAAAGGCCAGCGGACAGACAGAGATCGCGCCGCGCGGAACGCTGTTCGACAGCAGCACACTCGCGTAGCGCTTCTTTTCCGATAAGCTGTAGCCCTTCACGACCCGCTCATCGCACGCAAGCTCCAAATCCCGGCAGAACAGGCTGTACCCCAGCCAGACAAGCGGATCGAACCAATAGACGCAGAGAAGCCCGTAGCCAAGAAGCTTCCAGATACCATCTCCATGCTTTTTATGGGCCATTTCGTGCGCCAGAACGTATTCCCGCTCGTCTTCTGGAAGGCCGGACGGCAGATAAATCGCCGGCCGGAATAGCCCCAGCAAAAACGGCGTGTCGATCCCGTCGCAAAGCCGCACGCCGGGCGAACACTCAATGGACGCGCCGACGCGGCGGCGGACTTTCAAAAAGCTCACCAGCGCCAGAACCAGCAGCACCAGCACGCCAACTGCCCAAATCATCCCCGCGATGTGCATCCAGACCTGCAAGGGGTTGACGCTTCCCTGCGGATTGGCCGCAAAGTGTTCGCCGAAGACGGGATTGACGGCGCTGTTGAAACTTGCGATGCCGCTCGTGAGCTCCGGCTTTGCCGCGTACTGCGCCGTTTTGTAATCGAGAACCGTCTCGCTCGGAACGAGACTCCACGCACTTTTGACAGACACCGGCAACGCCAGACGAAGCCCCGCAAGCAGCCAGACAAGAAGCCGCGACCACTTTGGCGCTTTCGGAAGTAAAACGCGGTACAGGCATGCCGCCAGGATCACGGGCGTCGCCGCCAGCGCGCGGTTTAAAAGCACGGAAAATGCCACGTCCAGATTGTCGATGATTTGTAGCAAAAACTCTACCATGCTATCCCTCCGCTTCGTCGATCATACGCTGAATTTCCTGAATTTCCGCCCGGCTCAAGGCGCGCCGCTTTGTAAACGCCGCGAAAAACGCCGGAAGCGAGCCCCCGAACGCTTCATCGACCAACGTCTCCCCCTGCGCGCAGTAAAAGCTCTCGCGGGAAAGTCTCGCCTTGACGATTCCGCCGTCATTGAAAAATAATCCCCGGTCGCAGAGCTTGCGCAATACATTATAGGTTGTCGTGCGCTTCCAGCCGAGCTCCTGCTCGCAGAGCCGCGCCAGCTCTCTCGACGCGATGGGCGCGTTTTCCCACACGAGGTCCGCGAACCGCGCCTCGACCGCGCCAAGCTTTCCATCGGGCATGTGAATCCCTCCAGTCTATTATCTATGGACAAACATAGTCTATTATGAATAGACAGCTTTGTCAAGCAAATTTCGTAATTTTCTTTTGTTTGTTACATTTTGCCATTGACTTTTACACATTGCAGCGCTAGAATAAGGCCATCTTAGATAAGGAGAACCTACCATGGCTCAGTTCGTTTTTGGCGCATATTACTTTTACTTTACTATTTGTGATAGTAAGGGCAATTTGTGATGCGCAAAAAACGAGAAAACCAAGGTTTTTCGGGCGGCACAGATTCCCTGTGCCGCCCTTATTTTTTTGGAGGTGCAAGACCATGATCGTAATTTTGAAACCGAATGTAAGTGAAGCCCGCCGTGACCAGCTGATCAGCTGGTTCAAAGCCCAGAATCTTGGCGTGCATATTTCGCAGGGCGATTATCAGACCGTCCTTGGTCTGATCGGCGACACCAAGTCTGTCGACATGGATCTGATTGCGAGCCTCGATATTGTCGACGCCGTTCGCCGCGTGTCCGACCCCTTCAAATGCTGCAACCGCAAGTTCCATCCGGACGATACCGTCGTCGACGTGAGCGGTGTCAAAATCGGCGGCGGCCACTTCGCAATGATCGCGGGCCCGTGCTCCGTCGAGTCCGAAGAGCAGATCGTAGGGGTTGCGAATGACGTCAAAAAGGCGGGCGCGAAGCTGCTGCGCGGCGGCGCGTTCAAGCCAAGAACGTCTCCGTACGATTTCCAGGGCCTCAAGGCCGAGGGCCTGAAGCTTCTTTCCATTGCAAAGAAGGAGACCGGACTTCCGATCGTTACAGAGATCATGGACGTGCGCCATCTCGATCTTTTTGAGGACGTTGACCTCATTCAGGTTGGCGCGCGCAACATGCAGAACTTCGATCTTCTCAAGGAGCTTGGCAAGACAAACAAGCCGATTCTCCTAAAGCGCGGCATCGCGGCTACGATGAAGGAGCTTCTCATGAGCGCAGAGTATATCATGGCCAGCGGCAACGAGCAGGTCATCCTCTGCGAGCGCGGCATCCGCACGTACGAGACCTACACGAGAAACACGCTTGATCTTTCCGCCGTGCCGATGCTCCATGAGCTCTCGCACCTGCCCGTCGTCGTCGACCCCAGCCACGCGACCGGTCTTGCCCGGCTCGTCACCCCGATGGCCCTTGCCGCAACGGCCGCGAGCGCAGACGGCATCATGGTCGAGGTACACAACGATCCCATCCACGCGCTGTGCGACGGCGCGCAGTCGCTGACCCCGGCGCAGTTTGCCGAGCTCTCCGGCAAGGTTATGAAGGTGCGGGAGGCCATCGCAAAATGAAAGTCGGAATCGTAGGCTTAGGCTTAATTGGCGGCTCGTTTGCGAAGGCCTATCAGGAGGCCGGACATGAAGTGCTCGCCTTCGACCGCGATGAGAGCGTTTTATCATTTGCGCAGCTCGAGGGCGCAGTCTCCGCGCCTCTGACGAAGGAGAATATCGGCACGTGTGACCTTGTCCTCGTCGCCATCTACCCGGAGGCCGCGGTCAATTATGTTCGCGACATGGCGCCCTATATTGGAACAAAGCCCATGGTCATCGACTGCTGCGGCACGAAGCGCGTCGTTTGTCAGGCGCTGTTCCCGCTGGCCAAGGAATATGGCTTTACATATCTCGGCGGCCACCCGATGGCGGGCACGCACAACTCAGGCTTCAAATACGCAAGAAGCAATCTCTATCACGGCGCGCCCATGGTGCTCGTCCCCCCGGTTTTTGACGACATTGAACTCTTGCAGCGGGCAAAGGCTTTGCTCCAGCCCGCGGGCTTTGGAAAGTTCTCTGTCACAACGGCAGACGAACACGACCGCATGATCGCCTTTACCTCGCAGCTGGCGCACGTCGTCTCCAACGCGTACATCAAGAGCCCCACGGCCGGCAGCCACAAGGGCTTTTCCGCCGGAAGCTACAAGGACATGACGCGTGTGGCGTGGCTGAACCCGCAGATGTGGGCGGAGCTGTTTCTGGAAAACCGCGATTATCTGATGCGAGAGCTGGATATTTTGTCTGAAAACCTGAACGCGTACCGCAAGGCGCTCGCCGAGCAGGATTTGCCTACGCTCACGAATCTTCTCGATGACGGGCGCCGGCGCAAGGAGGAGGTCGACGGCCATTGAAAACCATCCATGTTTCCGCCTCCCGGAGCTATGACATTCTCATTGAGCGCGGGATTTTAACCCGTGCGGGCGAGGAGATCAAAAAGGTCTGCGGCGCGGGCGAGGCTTTGATCGTGAGCGAGGATACCGTGTGGCCGCTGTACGGTGAGACGTTACTGTCTTCCATGAAAAACGCAGGCTTCGATGTGACGAGCTTTACGTTTCCGCACGGTGAGCAGTCCAAAAATCTCTCGGTCTACGCCGAGATTCTGAACGCCCTTGCCGCGCGGCACATCTCCCGCAAGGGGCTTATCGTCGCGCTGGGCGGCGGCGTAACCGGCGACATGGCGGGCTTCGCGGCTGCGACGTATCTTCGCGGGATTCGCTTTGTCCAGATTCCGACGACGCTTTTATCGCAGGTCGATTCCTCCGTCGGCGGAAAGACGGCGGTCGATCTTCCGGCGGGCAAAAACTTAGTCGGTGCGTTCTGCCAGCCTTCTTTGGTCCTCTGTGACCCGCACGTTTTATCTACCCTCCCCGACCCCATTTTTTACGATGGCTGCGCGGAGGTCATCAAGGCCGCGATGCTCAAAAGCCATACGTTCTTTGAAGATTTGGACAAAACACCCCCGCGCGAGCAGCTTGAGCACATTCTTGAGTTCTGCATCGCGATGAAGCGCGACGTGGTCGAAGAAGACGAGTTTGATACCGGCGCGCGGCAGATGCTGAACCTTGGCCACACGTTCGGTCACGCCGTTGAAGCGGCAAGCAATTTTTCCATTAGTCATGGCTGCGCGGTCTCCATTGGCATGGTCATGATGACGCGCGCCGCTGTCAAAAAGGGTTACTGCAAAGAGGACGTGCTGGAACAGCTCATCGCGCTTCTCAAAAAATATCACCTCCCGACGGAGGTTCCCTACCCCGCGAGCGAGCTGCTGGATATCGTGAGAAGCGACAAAAAAACGATGGGCAGCACCGTCACGCTCATCGTCCCCGAAAAAATCGGCCGCTGCACGCTCGTCCCGATTCAGGCCGTGGACGTACTCGACTGGCTCACGGCCGGAGGCGCAGAATGAACCGCATTGTTCTGCCAGGCGCATTGGAGGGTCAATTCCACGCGCCCGCGTCCAAATCGCATGCGCACCGGCTCCTCATCTGCGCCGCGCTGGGATGTGCTCCCGTTACCGTCTCGTGCGATACGTTTTCCGACGATATCATCGCCACGACCGACTGCCTGAACGCCATGGGCGCGAAGATCACGCACGAGGGCGGAACCATTTCCGTCTCACCCATTTTCGCAAACGGGAGACCGGACGGTGCCTGTCAATTATATTGTAAGGAAAGCGGCTCGACACTTCGGTTCCTGCTTCCGGTCGTGGGCGCGCTGGGGCTTGACGCGGTCTTTCATATGGAAGGGCGGCTCCCCGAGCGGCCGCTCCACCCGTTTGACGAGGTCTTGATCGCACACGGCATGCACATTCATCAAACTGGCGCGGAGCTTCATGTTTCCGGAAAATTGCTGGCAGGCAGCTTCGCGCTCCCCGGCAACGTCTCGTCTCAGTATCTGTCGGGACTTCTGTTCGCGCTTCCCCTTCTTCCGGGAAGCAGCACGCTTACCATTACAGGCGCGCTGCAATCGGCAAGCTACCTTGCCATGACCGAGGACGCGGTTTTGTCCTCCGGCATTTGCTTTTCCAAATCGCAGAACGTCTTTACCATCCCCGGCAATCAGACCTGCTGCCTCCCGGATGGGCTTGCAGCCGAAGGTGACTGGTCTGGCGCAGCCTTCTTTCTCTGCGCAGGTGCGCTGTCGGATACCGGCATTTTTGCCTCCGGCCTGCAAGAAACCTCCCGCCAGGCCGACCGGGCGGTCCTGGAGCTTCTGTCGAGGTTTGGCGCGGAGGTCCGAACGGAACCGGCCGGCGTGTTTGTCCGCAAAGCGGCGCTTCACGGCATCAGCATCGACGCTGGCGCAATTCCGGACTTAATCCCCGCCATCGCGGCTGTCGCAGCCTATGCGGAGGGCGAAACGAATATCACGAACGCGGCAAGGCTGCGGCTCAAGGAGTCCGACCGGCTGCATACGGTTGCTGAAACAATCAAATCCCTTGGCGGGCAGGCAAAGGAGCTTCCCGACGGGCTCGTCATTACCGGAACCCCCCGCCTCACGGGCGGAACCGCCGATTCCTTCGGTGACCACCGGATTGCGATGCTCGCCGCTGTTCTCGCTGGCGGGTGTCGGGAGCCGGTAACGGTTCTTGGCGCGCAGTGTACGTCCAAATCGTACCCCGAATTCTGGCAGACGCTGGACCAGCTGAAAGGAGATTCTCTATGAGCAGCTTTTATCATGGCGACGCGCTGGAGCTTTCCATCTTCGGCCAGTCCCACAGCCCCGCCATCGGCGTGACCCTCTCCGGCCTTCCGGCAGGTTTTTCCATCGACATGGACGAGCTCGGCGCATTTCTTCGCAGAAGAGCCCCCGGCCAGAACGCATGGTCGACGCCGCGAAAAGAGGCAGACTTGCCGGAATTTCTTTCGGGACTCGTTGGAAACA
>ENA-OWRJ01001914-OWRJ01001914.1-human-gut-metagenome-genome-assembly--contig:-NODE-1914-length-19791-cov-2.637465_pt1 | contig 19791 bp, 25 predicted proteins | sample MGYA00248269_ERZ651897 | MGnify/ENA primary metagenome ERZ651897 (study PRJEB26924, sample SAMEA4378252) | human gut metagenome | biome: human gut; feature: human-associated habitat; material: faeces...
CCAGCGGCCTTTTCGCGGCGACCAATCTGCTGCCGGATCCGGACGGCCTGACCGGCGCCATAGCCAACGGCGATTTCACCTACATCTCGAAAGAACTGGATGTGCTGGCCGATGCTTCTTCCGGGAAGCTCATCGTCTGCCGCGACAGCGGTGACGTGACGGTAACAGCGGAATACCGCCTGGCGGGCAGTTCAGTATGGCGTACCGCCGAAGCCCTTCCTGGCCGGGAGTACTCCGACGGGACAGTGGACGACAACTTCTCCCTGCCTCAGGGAACGATGACCATCCGCCTCCGTTACACGAACGGTACGTACCCGTTCCGGGTGCATTACATCATCGTGCGCCCCGTGGTGGCCGTGACCTGGGTCGAGGACGTGAAGCAGCCGGAGATCCTTTCCGCCTCGCGCCGCGACGGGACAATAACCATTAAGGGAAGTAATTACGGAACTCTATATGGAATCCCTATGGAATCCATGGAAATCGATGTATCCGCATCTGAATACATGGGAGATGACGATTACAATACCATAATCCCGTCGGAAGACGTGAAAAACGGGAACATCACCATTTCCCTTCCTCTGGAGCTGGCGGACACGCCGATCCTGTACCTGCGCATCCGGCATACCGACGCAGAAGGCAGTGTCTCCCGCTGGTCGGACATCTTCACCCACATGGATACCACGGTGTAGCTCATGGCAGAGATTCGAGAAAAAGCCCGCTGGGTGGACGAAGTCTATCGCATCCAGAAGACCGACCCCATCCTTGGCGGTGAGGACGGCGTCATCAACGTACAGCCGACGCAAATAACCAACCGCACCGCGTTCCTGAAACAAAGTGCCGAGGCTGAACACACCGAAGGCGGGCGCCATCAGGTGACCAATGACATGGTGGCGGATGACGCGGCCATCGATGAAGGCAAACTGCTTTTCGAGGTTCCCCTGAAGACGGTGTCGTCCGCCCTAGAAGGCGCGCAGGACGAGATATCCGCGCTCCAGAAAGAAGTCGTCGATGTCATCGGTGACGACGGCATCCTCATCCATGGCCTGACGAAGACGGTCCTTCTCGACTGGAAGTATGCGGACTTCGGTTTCGAGTTCGAGATGTGGACAGGTGACCTCATCATGCGGGACATCGAAAACCGCACGGTCACCTGTGCTGTTGCCGATGACGACAGCATCGATGTCACGGATCCGTCAGGTCTGCGTCAGGGCATGCGTCTGCTTATCTCCGACGGAATCAATGCCGAAGAAGTCGAGATCAGGGAACTCCTGGACAAGGGACGTATCATCCTCAAGGACTTGCTGAAGAACACCTACCGGACACCGGCAACGCTCGGCTATACGGACTGGGAAATACCCGAAGGCCTCGGTACCGGTGCTCCAGGGGGTGTCTATTACTCAAAGATAACGACAGTGCTGGAGCAGTCGCCTCGCGGCACGCTCGTCATCCGCCGTGACACGGGTTCCGGAGAATTGACCGTAGAATACCGCGACGGACGCATCTCAGGAGCATGGAAAAAAGCTGAGATCAGCAAGGTGTCCATGACAGCTGATGAAGCTTGGTTCGATGAATATTACCTTGTCGACGGCGGATTCACACAGCTTCGCGTAACGGTCAGGAAGGATGCTCCGGGTGTCCGGGTGAAACATATGGCGCTGTTCTCCACCCCAGTGAAGCAGAGCGTGAGCACCATCAGGACACCAAGCATCACTAGCCCCACGGCGAACCAGCAGGTGTTCCGCGACCTTCTGAAACTCGACAACACCGGCTACTTCAACGCTTATCGCGATCCATTTGCGAAAACGGAATACCTCATCTCCGACAAGGCCACAGGCACGCCGATCACCACCTTTTCCACCGACAAGCAGACTCCTATAGACCTGATCGACCAAAGCGAACTGCCAATCAATGGTGAGTACACGGTAGCCTGCAGGCATCTGTCCGATATCGGGGAATGGTCGGCATGGTCGAAGCCCGTCGACTTCAGCCTCGTCCCGATCGAGATTTTCTTCGGCTTCCTCGGTGCCCTGCGGGCGACCGGTTTCAATGACGCCAATTTCAGTACACTGGCCGCCGATCGGGTACGGTTTGGCTTCTACGGTGCGGAAAGCTCCGCCGGTTTCGGCGCCGCGCTGTTCACTTCAAAACTTGAGGATTAGTCATGCAGGCAAATGTCATCTGGGCGTCTGAAGCCCCGGAAAGCAACGTGGCCGCTCCCAGCACCGACAAGCAGAAGCAGGGCTGGATCAAGGAAATCCCGCCGCACGAGTGGTTCAACTGGTACATGAACCGTACCGATACCCGACTGACCCAGCTTGAGGAACCCTGGACAGCGAACATTTTCACGTCCGCCGCCGGGACACGTGAGGATGTCATCCCGGCGAACGAAAAATTCCAGTTGCCTGCCAAGTATATCGTGGGAGCCGGGCAGCTACGTGTCTTCCTTGACGGTATCCTTTGCGAAGCTGGCGAGGCGAATCAGTACCTCGAAGCCGGACAGCCGGGCGAACTGTCCGACTACATCCGCTTCAACGACACCATCGACCCGTCCCACGACATCCGCGTCGAAATACCGGTGAGCGGCCTCCAGAACGCCGGCATCCTCAACGGCACCATATCACCGTCAAGGACCTCATGCGGTTGATCGTCCAGGCCTCCATGCTTGATTACGGTCTGGGCGTCGTGACATCTCGTGAGGATTCCCTGCCGAATACCAGGCTGAAGGAATACGCGAGCGGGGACACCTATATTGTGCCTCAATATCTTGTCGGCAACAACGCCCTGCAGGTGTTTGTGGACGGCCTGCTGTGCACGCGGGGCGTCGATTACGATGAAGCGGATGGTGACGACTTTCCGGCTACGACCATCACCTGGCTCAGGACGGTCCCCGTCACGTCCACCGTTTCTGTCATCTGCCAGGATGTCCGTGCAACCATCATCCAATAGGACTTTTGTATGGCCGCATGGTCAACATCAGACATGAAAAAAGACGGACAAACCGATTGGCTTGTCCGTCTTTATGAAAAGAGCGTCAACGGGGTACGTGAGTTCGGCCTGCCTTCGGAACGTTCCCGGGGCACCATCGCTGTCCGTCTTCCGACCCTCGCCGAGCAGGCACGTACCATGCGTTACCGTGATCCGTTGCCACCAGGCAACAACGTGCCCAGCGGCGTGATCGACTTCACGGATTGATTTTGGCTCTTGACTATCCGAGAGGACCTAAAAAGACTATCCAGCTAGTCAAGAGCCCTTTCGATATCCGTCAATGCACAGGCACGCTAAAAAAATCCATATACATCCTCGCCAGTTCGCTGCCCGACTCCATGTCGAACATGACGGTGTACGCCACACAGTCCAGAGGGATTTCCACGACCGTCTCTGTGTGCGCCAGATCGATCATACCCTTCGGGACATGCAAGTCGTCCAGACGATCAACGACCAGGTTCTTGCCGTATGCAAGGGCCAGGGCATTGCGCAGCCTTACAGCCCCGTTTCCCGAAGCCGGCAGCAGCTCACCGACAAAGTCGAAAGCCGTCCTGTCCATGTTGCACATAACCAGTGTCAGCTCCTTGCCATTTTCAAAATTTGATTCGGTTAACGACATTGTCACTCACTCCGTTTTTGATTCAGTATTTGATACCCTTATTGGGTATGTAAACAGCACTTGATATTTTTCCCTTATCGATGCTGCGACTTCCAGGCGCGTCCTGAGCAGGTCACAGCCAAAATCAATGGTCGCAGCGTGTTCAGGCATATTCACGTACCACGCCATGCGAGCAAGGGACCAGGCATCGCAAATATCTGATGTACGCTGTTTTTTGGGCAGATTCGCAAGCTCCGGACATTCGTTTTCGACCCTGAAAATGACATCTTCCTTTGCTGCCTGCCCATACCCTGTGGCAAATTTTTTATTGACCGTCGGGGCTACAAAAAGCGGGGGAGGAAGGATGTCGAGCAGACCCGCCTTGAGTATGCCGTTGAATTCTGCAAGCGTGTACGCGCGGTGGACGCTCCCGTACGAATAGTCTTCATAGGCGAGAGCAATGATGGAGAAATCAGCCAGGAAACGGCAGATGCCGGCCACCTGATCCACATGCCTCCTGATTCCGTATGCCTGCCTGCGGTCAACAAGATCCCTCCCGTTGAGTGCAGCGAGAAATCGTCCATCCATATCCAGACAGACGACGCCGGTGTTGCTTACGGACGGATCTATACCGACAAAAGCTTTACGCATGGGAGCCGCCCTGCACGAATTGGCGCTCGGCACCACCCCCCCGCCAGTATCCCCTGTTCCCGCAGCGGAAGCAGTACCAGTCTGTCGTGTCGTAATCATGCTCCCACGCCAGCACGCCGCATTTACTGCAAGGCGTGTATGGGGCGTAGTTGCGCAGTTTCTGAACCTTTGAGCGTTGACGGATGCGCCGGAATATCCCGGCCAGTTCCTCCTGCCCCAGTCCCTTCCGGCTCTGCTCTTTCTGCTCCTGCTCTGTATCTTGCGCTGGTGTGCTGGTGCGCAAGTCCTGTCCAGAGATCTGTTTGCTCTTTCCAAAGTCTGCTTCGCTCACAACAAAGCTCCTAAACAAGTATAGTAAGCTCGCAAACAGATTGCCGCTTCTCCATATCTTGTTTAGGAGCTTTGTAATATATAAGTTTGTTACGCTATCCGGCAGATGCTTCAACTCCGCGCATAAATTCATCTAGCGGCTCATTACCGTTTTTGTATTTTTTTATGCTCCGGAAAAGTTCGGCATTATTGCAGGCACACAGATCTCTTGCATCAAGGTAGGTTGCCGCCTCAAACAGCTTGTCGAGCCACAGTCCATGCTTCTCGTTGATCGATTTGACGTAGTTGATGTGCCCGCGCATGACCTGACGAAATTTCGCGAGCTTCATACCATCAATGCAGAACTCCCTAAGCTGAATGCCTTCTTCCGCCATGAAGCGCTCAGCGGCGGCAAACCCGCCAAACCGGCACCAGTTGAACAGGATCGCCCTGAGCCTGTCCACGATGCATAACTCCATACGTGCCTGGGAATTGAGGACAATACCGAGGAACTTCTGATTCTTCACAGGATTTGAATCGGTAATACAGTTCCATTTATGTGTCCTGAATCCCCCATCCCCCAGTGCCCTTTTGACGAAGCTCTTGAACTTTTCCGTGAATCCGTCAGGCACATCGCTGTGCACAAACAGGGCGATATTGTCGCAGTAACGGACATACGTTGCTTCGATGTCAGGATATTCAGATGTCAGCCAGGAACGTATTGGAACATCGAAATGAAAATGCCCGACGATGTTTGATATCGCCGGGCTGACAGGGCTGCCTTGCTGCAGCGTGCTTCTGTTACCTTTCCTTACGACGCAATACCTGCCGACAAGCCTGGCTCCCAAAACCTGGAAGCCGCATTTCGTCAGGCATTCCTCGATATGTTTAAGCGTCACATTATCGTAATATTTTTTGATATCGAACGTAACCAATAACCTGGCATGAGGGATGCTTTCCCTATGGAGAAGAAAGAGCGGTGCAAGACAGCGTCCTTCCCTACCGAAACCCCTGAAGACACGATCCTGAGTCGTATCTACTTTGAGGGACAGCGGGAAAAATTCGCCGCTGATGAAGCAGCCGAGCTGGATAACAAACTCAAAACGTTCGAGATCCTTCACGGCATCTCCGTGAATGTCTCCATGCGTCCTTTGGAAAAAAAGGCAGCTGCCGAACCTGCAGTTTATGAACTGCTCCCCAACTGCAAAGTTGCCTGTGAAAACGAGCTTGTTCAGGCTGGCAAGGATTTCTCTGCCGGGTACCGGCAACTTTCCGGCAAGGACCGGGAGCTGTTCGCAAAGAATTTCCTGAAAGCAGCTTCCGAGATGGGGATGTGCGCGGAGATCCCGGACGAGATCAAGCTCTATTCCGGTGTGCATGTCATGCCGCGGGAAGACATGGCCGAACAGATCCAGCTGCGAAAAGTAGCCATGGAACGGATGGGGGAAGACGCTACCGGATATGAGGTCCTGGCCACACAGCTGCGCAGTTGTGACGTAACCACCTTCTCCAAGGACGACCTCCTGAAGCTGGCAGAAGCCATCAGCTTTGCCGATGAGGCGTGTGGTCTTGAAAAAAGCAGGAGCGGAAGAACGATCCCCGATGCCTGGCACAGCGTGCTCCGCCTGAAGACGGCGGAAGAACTTGAAAAGGAAACGAAGCTGGCGGACGACGCCGGGCGCAATGCCCGCGATGTGGCCCAAGCCATGAGCAAGTCGGAGATTATCGGCCGTTTTGGACCAGGAGCCCTCGAGGAAGTGGAAGATGATGCCGGCAAAATAGATACCGAGCGGCTTGCCGGGCTTATCGAGCTTTTCGGCGGTGCCCGGCAGACGGAAGCGGAAGAGACTTCAGGGGAGAGGGGCGCGAATGTCCAGTGATACCACCAAAGCCCTCACGCATGAGCGTGATCCGCTTCTTGCGGCGCACCCATTCGACATTTACCTGGCATGTGACCATGTTTTCAAAGACGATGCATGGCTGTCTTGGGAACCGGAAACCCTGCTGCTTGAGTTGCGTGCCGACGTTTCCGACGCCGCTGTGGACAAACTTCTCGCGGTGCAGGCCGTGGCCGCGAACAGCACGGCGGTGTTCACGTCGGCCCTTGCGTTCGAGAAAACCGTCAATGCTTTTGCAAACAATATCTGCGTGATGGACGTTCTCCAGCCGCCCGAGGTAGAAGAAGTATGTTATGCGGTCGAGCATATCAGGAAAATTTTTCATGCGGTGCACGGCGAAAAGGAGTGTGAATTCACAGGCGAAGTCCCGGGGTACGTCGCAAGCGTCGCCCGCTTCCGCGACTGGAGCATCCTTCCGAAGAATCTGTCCTTCGCCCAGGATTCACTCGACGCTCTTACCGGCTTGAGGAAAGATTCAAAGCTCCGCAAGGAGCATGAAAAGATTCTCGATGTTATCAGCGAATTCGCCAACAACACGGAAAAGGCCGATGCCGAGAGCTTCCTGGCTGATGAAAGCATCAAACTGCTGGAGACCGACAGCGCGGCCACATTTGTCGTGCGCCGGATAATCGGCGCCCTGCTTTACGACCCTACTCTTCCCTACCTGCAGCCACACGATGCGTCAGGTTCAAACTGATTATACTCTCGCGGAAATGGCCCAGAAGCTGCTGCGTCTTCAGGGTGAGCCGTATTCCCTGCGCAACTATCCCATGTTCGTGCAGGTCTTCAATTCTGTGCATCCGCGACGTTTGATGCGTTCCGGGCGACAGGTATCAAAAACAACCGTGATCGCTTCCGACATTTGCACCAGGGCCACGACATCACCATACAAGCAAATCATCTATTGCAACTCATCCGCTGCCCAGACAGCCTCTTTCTCAACCTCAAAACTGAATCCCATGCTGCAGCAGAGCCCTTATGTGTACCATAACCTGCTCAAGGGAAAGGGGATTATTGACAACGTATACAACAAGTTCCTTGCCAATTACTCCGAGATCATCATGAGTTACTTTTCGGAGTCCGCTGACCGTGTACGCGGCCGGTCAGGGCAGGACATGTATCTCGACGAAGTCCAGGACATGTTGTGGGATGCCATGATCGACGCGGAAGAATGCCTGTCAGCAGCTCCGAATCCGCGCTTCACCTATGCCGGTACGAGCAAGAGCCTGAATACCCCTCTGGAATTCCTCTGGGGGGAGTCGACCCAGAATACCTGGTGCATCAAATGTGAAGGCTGCAATACGTGGAACAGGCCTTCGCTTGAGAATATCGGCTTGAAGGGCCTCATCTGCAAAAAATGCGGACATGCTCTCAATACGTTTTCCGGTGTATGGGTGCCTTTCAACCCTAGTACGGAAGGCAAAGAACCTTTTGCCGACGGATACTGGATCCCTCAGATAATCATGCCCATGCACTGCAACTCCGAAGAGAAGTGGAAGCGTCTCCTTGAAAAGCGCGAAGTATACTCCGATGTCAAGTTTGACAATGAAGTCATGGGCTTGCCAAATGGGGAAGGGACATCTCCGATCACAAGGGAGATGGTTCAGGCGATGTGTATCCCGTCATTGCCCATTATGGACAAGCTGTGCCCCGAGAATGCTGATGGAGCCAGATTCATCGTCGCCGGCATCGACTGGGGCGGGGGAGGGGTCCTGGGCGTGAGCCGAACCGTGCTCAGTATCTACGCATGCTACCCTGAGCAACCGCTCTACAAGAAAATCTTCGGGAAAATATTTGGTGAGGGCGAACCGGCAAACCACGTGGATGAGATCGCCATGTGGCTGGTGCGGTTCGGCGTCCATATGGTCTGCGGCGACCACGGCGGTGGTAATTTCGCCATGTCTGCTCTGGCCGGAAAGATACCTGCCCATATGCGCCTTATCCCGATCATGTATTCTGACGCCTCGGCACCCTACAAATGGGACGAAAGGTCGATGCGCTATACCGTGAACAGGACGGCTCTCATCGATGCCTTTTTCATGGACATGAAAGCCGGGTACATACGCACGTTTCGCTGGGAGGAATTCGAACCATTCGCCAGGGACATCCTGAATATCCGTCAGGAAGTCATCGGGGAAGACCGCGGTGTGAGCAAACGTGTCTGGAGGCATGGACCTGCGAATCCTGACGATTCGCTCCACAGCATGGTCTTCGGCTGGTTCGGATGCCGCGTACTGAGTGGTCGCATGGGATTCACGGCTGCAGCCTGACAGACAGAACCTGAACCACTTTCGCTGGAATGGACGCATGAAAGAAGAACGAATGCCGCATGATCCATGCATACAAGCAGTTTTTCAGCAATCCGGCAGTCGACAAGATCGGACAGGACAGCTCGGGCTTGGTGTGATCCAGGTCTTGTGATCCAAGTCTAACGGCTAAAAAATATGAAAGACAAGGCCCTGTGTGGGAGCAGCGTATTATGCTGCTCCCACACAGGGCCTTGTACATATCAATAAAATTTTTCATATAATATATTGATATATTTTATAAAAATAAATTTACAAAAATACCACGACAATTATTCTAAAAATAAGAGGATATTGCCGGTGGTCGTGAATTATGCTGGACATAACCGAATTGAGCTGCTGGATAATCCTACCATTTACTGGTATTTTCACTCCCTGCTGTTAGGTATCCAGATGATGTTCAGTTTCATTCTGGTGGACGAGAACTAGCCCCTGCACCTGTGCAAGCACTGCCAAAAAGAGTTCTTGGGCAGCTGGTTCAGCGCCGCCTTTTGGAGCTCACGGTTCAAAAATCAGTACAATGTCTACAAGAACCGTTCTAAAAAGGACGTAAATAATGAAGTCAAATAAGGATGCGTGATACGCTATGGAAATTCTGAAACTCAGAGAACACAGCGAACTGGCGGCAGAAGCCGCAGCATGGTTTCATTCCAAGTGGGATATTCCCATTGAAGAATATACGGGAAGCCTACAAGAATGTTTGACAAGCAAGAGCGTCCCACAGTGGTATGTTGCAGTCGAGGATGGGCAAATCATTGGCGGTATTGGGGTCATCGAAAACGATTTCCATAACCGCAGGGATTTAACGCCAAATATCTGTGCAGTGTATGTGGAAGAAAATTATCGCTGCCGGGGCATTGCCGGAAAATTACTTGATTTTGTCTGTGAGGATATGCGTTCATTTGGCCTGAAAACCTTATATCTCATCACAGACCACACTGGTTTCTACGAACGCTATGGGTGGAAGTTCTTGTGTATGGTACAGGGTGATGGTGAAGCTGATTTGACGAGGATGTATGTTTACGACTTGAGAAATGAATAGCTATAACATTGATTCGACATTTGGATAAATCTGATAAATTTTATATTAAAAACATTTTGTAATAACTGCACTGAAGGTAAAATAAAAAATAAGAAGATTAAATTGGATACTTTTATCTGACTTATAAAAAATCAGCAGCGAGGTCAGAAGCTCAGGGGCTGTTATCGTATTTACAGGTTTGGAGCCGATGAACGGGAAAAGGTTTCGTTTCAGCCGCCCTACAAAAATGGAGATAGTCTATGTGTCCGGTGAAATCCATCTGGACGATGAAAAATAAAATTATTCAGCAATAACAATATATTTTAGACAAATATGGACGAAATTGTGCTGTATGAGGCTTTGTACGTATCGGAACCGTTCTGAGTCTCTCCAGGAGAGAGTTCGTTAAAGGCCGGCAGCGAAGGCCAATGGGCCGTAGCGGACTGGCCTTTAGAGAACTCTTGGTATGGCATGTCGCGGTTTCCGCGACCACGGTATGGCACCGATGCAACGATTCCAATACGTACGTTGACCCTATTGACAGATGCTGATCCACCAGGGATCAATCTCGACAATGTCGCGGTTTCCGCGACGCGCACATGAGAGTGCATGCGGTCAAATCGACATTTCCTGCATTATGGATCTCCCGACGGAGCGACTCACGGAGTGGCGCGACTTCAGCAACGCTGAAGCAAGCCACGAGTGTAGCGCGTAGTCGGGTAGCTTGTTGCGGCAAGGTTTCCTTGCCAGGCATCTGTCCCACCGTATTCCGGCAAGGACCGATCCCGTGCGAAATGTCTTCTGCTGAACATGTTTCCTGAGTTATTTTTCACTTCTTGGCCGAAGGAGGAAATGCACACACGCTAGTGTGTCAGGCTTTGCGGGCAGGTTCCCTGCCCATGCCTTTTCACAGGCTTGCGAAACATGTTGCTACATACGGGCAATGGAAATCACATGATCAAGATTACACAACGAGCTTTTGCCGTAGCGTTCCTCGGTAACTTCCACCCACCCGTCTTTAAAGGTTGCGCGACCTGAAATAATCGCACCATTCGCCAGGTAGACACGCACCTGCTTGCCTTCGAACTTTTCGGCAAGACTGGAGACGGATTCTGATTCCACGATCACCTCGATTGTCTACCATACCATGAACACCAGAGATAACAGATACCGTTCCTGTTATTCCAACTTCTTATAACACGGATATACCGTTTTTTCGACTACGCAACTTCTCCATGTGTATCTCCATAGTTCGGGCCTTTACCAACATCATACTTCCACTGCACAGGCAACCACGGCGCACGTCGCGCCGTGTTCTCCATAATGATCCTGTCCAGTTCCACCTTAACTCCGTCAATCCCTTTTGGAAGCTGGAACGGTAAAGAGTCATGGACTGTAAGCAGGACACGTCCGCCGAGCGGGAGAAGCCATTTTTGCAAATCGATCAGGTTCGACGGAAGACGTCGTCTGGATACGGGCATTGACACCCTGCCGTTCGAACCGTGACATCTGCGACCGGCTGAACGCCGCGATGGCGAAGCGCCTGAGTCTTCCTGTATATGTCCATGTGAATCCGTATCTGCGGATCATCCTCTTTGTATCTTCGATATACTGACGCACACCTGGATACGTCTCGAAGAACTTGTCCAGATACTCCTGGCATTGCTCAATTGATTCATCAATACGGAGTTCACTCCATAATTGCTGTTTGAGCCTGTCAGGAGACATGCAATAGATTGTCAACCTATTCCCGTGTTACCACAGGGGTTGGACTATACCTTGTATGGCTGTAGCCATACCGCACCGTATTGCGCCTTACGACGCCGCAGCCGTTTCCGGCCTGGAAACGCTGTCAGTCTCTGAACCATTTGAAGGTGTTCCCACCAACTCTGGCTGCTGATTGCCCTTCTTCGATAGTTTGATAAACATGCCTAATTTCTGTTCTAAATATTCGTCTGAGAGCATATGTACCCTTTTTACGCTAATCCTTACCAAATTATAGCCATTTCTGTGTGCATACGCATCTTTCAGGCTATCACATGATTTTCTATATTCAGAATACCATGTATGCCATTTATTATGCATAGGGCCATCTATTTCTATAAGAAGCTTTGCTTCCTCAACTTTTATATCATAGCGCAAAACTATTCCCTTAGCAGATTTTAGATTTTTGAATGAAGCTTCCATTTCAACGCATCTAAAATACTTCTTTAAGAATAAGTAAATAATATTTTGCGCCACACTAACTGGTTTTCGATAGCCGCAATGTTTATTTACTTGCTTTATATCTACACCATGCCTAGCAGATTCATTTGTAGCTACATGTAGACATTTTGCAACCTCGTCCATTGTAACATATCTATTTTTATCGCGTATCAATGACTCTACTGCATCAATAAAGTCGTTGCGATTTTTAAATTTATGCTCTTTTTTGGGCAAGGATGGATGTTCTCGCAAGTAATTACTCTGGCATTGTCTAGAACAGAATTTCTTTGGATGCTTAGGACGCTCAAGCATACAAAATTCTGCACCACAATACTGACAAGTATACACATTTGTATGCTTAGCCATATTTATCGACCTATCTCGTTAGGGTTTCCAGCAATTGAGTGCGTTTTACTTCGGCAACCATTTACCGAAATTGCAATATGTTCACGCCGGTTCGTTACGCCGACGCCGCTCTTTCGAGCAGCTGCATGTTGCCATGCAGATCAGACTATATCTTTGCGCCTTGACTGCGCACCCTGCGTTTCGAGCCACTTGGCCCTACGCCTTTCGGCTAGTCGTTGAACCTTTTTGCTCTTATTGAGCAAACTTGGCTGCTGATTTTCGCTGTGCGATGTCCCAGCAATTAACAGGGTTTAGAGAAGGCCAATCCATTAACCTTCTTCGCAAGCTGGCGCTTGCGATACTGGTCAGTCGTTTTGTCTTCCTTGTGCTCCTTGATATCATCATATGTGTATTCTGAAATACCTGCAGCAGTAAGACAATGCAGGTCTTTACCGTGATTGAAAGCTCCAGTAAGAGCTTCATCCTTTCTGTACCCTGTCAGCACACGCATCTCAGCGTTGCTGATATCAAGGTCATAAAGCTCATAATCATCACTGTCTGGGATAAACAGTGATTTGAGGTTCAGATTCGCTTCCTTGAGCGCGAACGGAACGTTTTGCAGGTTCCTTTGTGTTCGATACGGGTCGTTACTCCGTACCCGCCTTTTTCAAGGCTGCCGGACATTCCTGCCCGGAGCAGACTATATCATCAAGGGTTTCTCTATCCGCACCCTTGCGACGCGCTTCCACCCACTTGAGTGTACTCTCTTTCGAGATAGTCGTTACACATTTTCGACAGGCTAAATACTTTGAAACCTATCTTCTTCCTTTGTTTCTGTTTCGCCTGGTTCTGTTGCGATGTTGATCGCCACCTTGATTACGGGTGGGGTATCCGTGGCGTCACGTACCGCCATCACCTCTCCGCCTTTCGTCTGAGGGGATGACAGTTTCAGCACAGCTTCCGCCGTCGTGGATGCGGGCCCGGTGTCGGGTACGGCATCCGACTGGCACAAATATGGTTTGTAGGGATCTCCATACAGGATCCAGTCAGGGTTCACTCCCCAGCCTACGATCTTAAGCAGCCAGGTCGCGGGTATCGACTGTCTCGCCATCGCATAGTGTATGGACGGTTGACTGATGCCGAAGACCTTGCACAAATCTTTTTGCGTGATTGCGCCAACAGCCCCCCTGATCCTGGTCATGGCGTCTTCAAACACGTACTCGCCTGCTTTTTTGTTTTCTGCGTGTGCCAACATGAAATCCTCCTTCGCAAAATTATTCAAAGCGGTTCGTCGCACCATATCCTTATAACAACCGGTCATCTCAATTTTTGCTGTATCGGATCCCAATGTTTAGGCAGGAGGTCCCCATGTACACATGCAAATATTTCGGCATCAAAGAGCTGGTGTGTCCGGAGTGGTATGCTTTTGCCCAAAAACGCGGTGGTATCGACAAGTTATGGGTAATGATCGATGAACGTATCCTCAGAACCATCGACATGTTGCGGGAAAAATTTGGTCCCATCATCATCAACAACTGGGGCGCTGGCGGCCCGCGCAAGGAATCCGGCCTGCGTATTTTCGATACGCCTACCGGTGCCACCTGTTCACCGCACAAAGTCGGCAAAGCCGTGGACTTTCTCTGCCATGGGCATTCACCAAGAGAACTTTATGAAGCCTTCGTCGCCGCTGGCGGCATGAAATCAGGATTCCTGGACCGTACGGATGAAGAAGCCGCCCCCTGGTCACTGCTGGCCAGATACGAGTATTTCCCCGGTATGACCTGGACCCACGTCGACGTCATGGATCAGCTCGGGAATACAGACGGTAGCATTCGCGTCATTTCCGGCTAGCATAACCATTAATGCGTGAAGAAAAAAGTCTGACGCGCTGGTATGCGAGTATAAGCAACTACATACAGCATATTTTCCCCTGGATTCATGAAAAAGCCCCGCGCAGCTGCGCGGGGCTTTGCCGTGCTTGGAGCCAGACGCCGCGATAGAATGCACTGATTGCTAAGAAGGCAGCTTGAAAGGAGTACGAGTTTCAGTTTAACCATAGGCAGAAACCCCTATATCCTGGTGTTAAAATGCCAAACTTGCGAGTTACCATGAACCGAAAAACATTCCTTAAAGGCTTGGCCGCGACCGCAGTGGTCAGCGGATGCGCCGCCGGCGGGACCTGGACGTTCCTCCAGCAGGAAAAGTTCGGTGCCCTTCCCGAAGGCGAGGCCATGAAACGTATCCTGGCTTCGCCGCACTATGCCGACGGCACGTTCCACAACTTGATACCTAGAGCGATCCTGAGCGATAACAGCAGCTTCATCTCCGCGCTCATCCGTTCCCTCGTCACCAAAAAGATTGATCCAGCACCTCCGGTCCCGGTCCCAGCGCAACGTATCAACCTCCGCGCTCTGGATCGCACACGGGACATTGTCCTGTGGCTCGGCCACTCCTCGTTCTTCATCCAGCTCGGAGGATACCGCATCCTCATCGATCCGGTGTTCAGCCCCAATGCCGCGCCGGTGTCCTTCAGCACGAAGGCCTTCGACGGGGCCACACCGTATTCGGTGCACGACATGCCGGGTATCGACTGTTTGCTTATTTCGCACGACCACTGGGACCACCTGGACTACCCGACCGTCATCGGACTCAAGATGAAGGTCAAGGATATTGTCTGCGGGCTCGGTACGGGTGCACATTTCCGGCGCTGGGGGGTCCCAGGCAGCAGTATCCATGAAGCGGACTGGGGTGATACCGTGCCCTTGGGCACGGAACTGCGCATCCATGTGACGACAGCGAGCCACTATTCCGGACGCTCCCTGACCAGGAACAAGACGCTGTGGGCCGGTTTCCTGTTGGAGTCTCCCACCAGGAAGGTCTTTTTCAGCGGCGACAGTGGATATGGACCGCATTTTGCCGAGATCGGGAAACGCTTCGGCGGTGTCGATCTGGCACTTCTGGACTGCGGCCAGTATAACGAACGATGGCGCTACATCCACATGACGCCGGAAGAAGCGTCCCAGGCTGCACAAGATCTTGGAGCCCGGCACTTGATTCCTGCACATATCGGCAAGTTCTCGCTGGCGTACCATCCGTGGGACGAGCCGTTCAAGCGTATCGTTGCCGCCAGCAAGGGGAAGGCGTATCGTCTGGTCACGCCTGTCATAGGGGAGGCAGTGCATCTTGCGGATATAATCCCTGAGCATGCCCACTGGTGGGAGCAGCTCGCCACAGGTGCATGCTAAGCAGAATGGAGGCCTTATGGCTCTTGGCGCAGACATCGGTTACATACGTGTGAGCTCTGCGGATCAAAACACATCACGCCAGCTTTCCGATATACATCTTGACAAGGTATTCGAAGACCATATTGGCGGTAATTGCCGCAACAGACCAGGTCTGGATGCCTGCCTTGAATACTTGCGTGAGGGAGACACACTTCACGTCCACAGCATCGACCGTCTGGCCAGAAACCTTCTCCATTTGCAGCAGCTCGTCGATCCCCTCACTACCAGGGGAGTGACCATCGTGTTCCATAAGGAGAACATACGATTCTCTCCTGAGGGCCAGGGCAGTTCTGATCCCATGAGCCGTCTTATGATGCAGATGCTCGGTGCTTTTGCCGAATTCGAGCGATCACTTATACGAGAGCGACAGCGTGAAGGCATAGCTGCAGCCAAATCATCAGGGAAACTACTTGGAAGACCAAAGCGGGTTTCGGACGAAGTGATAGAGCAGGTACGGCGCGATGTGGAAATAGGCATCCCCCTGGCGAGGATAGCTAAAAAAATCGGAGTGCCGAGAACGACACTGCATAGCAGGCTGTATGTCGTGAAGCATGGAAGGCAGTAAAACACAAAGCCCCGTGAGTTCGCTTTCTCACGGGGCTTTGTGGCGGGAGAACCGGCATCTGGCTACGTCAACTGGTCGGTCAACTAATCGACAGAGTGAAGCATGAGGAGAATCCCTATCGAATAAGCCAGAGACCGAATTTGCGATACGGTCTAGACAGGGTCTTGTGGGGAAAAAGACTGGCGGAGACATCATTCTACGTATCGCTGATTTTACATTAGCTATGGTTTATCCCCTTGTCAAGCTCTTTTGCCAGGTAAACGGCAACGTCTCGCATACAAAGCCGCAAGCCCCCGGATGTCCTCCACCGCCGTATTCTTTGGCGATGATGGAGAAGTCCAGCGTCTTTTTTCTCCCTTCCGGTAAGGACTCATGACTGTACATGGAAACTTTCCATGGCTTTTCCCCACCAGTGTAGGAAAAAAGCAGTACGCCGTCGTGGACAGCCGGATCGAAGACGCTGTCCGCGACCTGTGAATTCCCCGTACTGTTCGCAGCAAGCCACGTATGACCATGCCAGTCTACAGTGAAGGACAGTATCCTCATGGCGGCCTCATTGAGTTTTTCCTGATATGCCTTGTACGTCCTGCCCTCCTGGAGAAGCTCTTCCGTTCTGAGTGTGGATTTTTCGATGGGAGGATAGATGACATCCTTCCAGAACTCGCTGGACGGGTTTTCAACGTCATACACTTTGCATGCGAGCTGCAAGGCCTCAGCGTCCGGCCTGATATCAGGGTCCATGTCCCAAACATCGTATCTGTCAGCATAAAATACAAAAGATGGGAGCAGATATTCTTCCGGAAACAGCATCTTGTGCAGAAGGCGGCATCCTGACTGGTTCCTGCAAAGCAGGGCCGTGTCATATGACGTGTCGAGCATGGGGCTCCCACCTGCGAGGACCTGCTCTCCCCGTTCGAAGGCTTTCAGCTCTTCATCGCTAATATATCCTGCATTGTTCCAGTCACGTACTGCCGAGATATGATGGTCGCACCAGAGGAATCCGCAAGGAGCCTCTAGGTTGGTCCGTGCATCATTCAGTTCCTGATATTCCGCCGGCGTCAGTGAATAGTCAGCCACAATAAAGTATCTTGGCTTGAATGTTTCGATGATCTCACGACACCTGACAGGCGCATCATGGTTCATGGGAAAGAAAAACGGTTGCAAACTGTGTTCATCAGCCCACCGTTTCACAAGTGCTGCAGATGTCCACCCATCAAGGTCTGTTCCGTGGTGGATGCAGACGACGTAGTTATTGCCCTGTCTTTGCTCTGTATCTGACATGTGTGTGCCTGGCATAGATATTTCTCCTTGACAAACCAGATTGCCTTTTTCCAGGACAAAATTTAGGGGCAGACGGTAAAATACCGTTTGCCCCTGTTTACGCGGCGCTACATGGTGCGCCACCTAATGCGCTATAACGCTTGCCTTTGTTTAGTGCGCGATAACGCTTGCTTTCATGACATCACCGCTTATCCAGTGAAAAGCGATCAATTTTTCTGTGTTTACCCCTATGCTCTTGCTGTGTTTGTCCAACATATCATAAATAGAGATGTATATTTTTCTTAAGTGTGGTTTGTTTGTTCTGTACATTCCTGTCACCTGATTGAGTACAAGCTGGCTGTCCATGCATATATGGATAGTGTTTCCCTGTACGAGAAGACCGCTGGCAATGAGCCAGGAGATGGCCGTTCGCAAGAACGTCGCTTCCGCGAAGTTGTTCGTGGCATGGTCCCAGTCAGGTACGACAACAGTAAACTCCCTGTCATGATACAGGGGAGTTCTCATTGCTAGCCGCGCATGCAGTTTGTCCCCAATTTTGTCATCATGACCGAGTTTGTATACGGCAAAACTCCCTCCTGCTTCGGCGTCACGCCTACCGTTTCCTTTACAGAAACCGTCGATGTAGACGAGATAGTCCATAAGCAGCCTCCCTAAGCTTCAGCCAGCACTGGCTGTTCTTCAATACATTGCTCTCCAAAAAAGTGTTTCTCAGAGGTGTGTTCTTCAGGCATATGTTCTGAAGACGTATGTTCCACATGACTATGTTCTGCATGACTATGTTCCTCATCTGTATATCTGATAACAGGTTGCTGGAAGTGACGGCACAGGAACTCTTCATTGCTGGATACGTCCCTGAGCTTAAGGCGCCTGCCGGTGGCCAGGACTTCGTAGTCTTCCCCGGGCACGCCAAGATTGATCCTGTCACCGACGACAAGATCTTGTGACGCGACCCTCATCGGCACGGCTACCAGGTCGGCAGGTACGTCGTCCGCTTCACTGTTCGTATCCGTTTCACTGCCCGTATTGTCAGCGTCATTTCTTGTAATCACGGCAAGCAGTTCCTGTATGGTCTCCTCGGCTTCCTGGACATTACGCTTCTCCTCGTGGAGTTTTTTCTCAAGGAACATTTCCCTCTTTGTGGGCGTGATGGACTCCCAGTCCCTGGAGCTGTAGGACATTTTCCATGTGAACTTCGTCCTTTCCACATCCTTGAGAGGGTTGGACATAAGAAAACCGTAGAACAGCTTGTCCGCGTCTTCCCTGAGCTCTGTCCTGCCTTCACTGAACCACCAATGGAGCAGAGCACCCGTAAACGATGCAACGCTCGCACCCGTGTAAGAGATCGCCCGTTCCGTGCAGGCTTCCTGTACGGCCTCTTCCGCTGTAAAGCAGGCGTTGCTCTTGTATTTCCTGAAGAAAGAATTGATCTGCGAACGGGTGTTTTCATGGGAGATCATGGCTCTTGCCGGAACTATGTAAGCGTTCCAGTCTCCAAGCGCCATGCGGTAATCTATAAAGAGCTCAGGAAGTTTCTTCATTATCTGTGGTGTCGGGTTGGAATATCCCGACAGGGTTTCCCACAGTGACTGGATAAATCCGTTCCTGAAGTCCGCACTGTCCGTGCAGCCGATTATGACGCTTGGGACGTAACCGAGGTCATTCTCTATATCTTCCAGCGTCATGACACGCTTGTTTCTGGCAACGATCCCTATACCGCGGTATCGCAGTGCGGCTCTTCTGACCGCTTCAACTTTAGGCAGGCCGATGTCGAAGACGCTGTGGGCTTGCGGCCCCACATTTTCGATACCGACAACATCGTCATCATAGATGATGATTTGTTTAAACCCCATGGACATCAGGATACGCCACTGCCAATTTCCGAGTCCGCCTGCTCCAATGATACAACAGATGGCCTGTCTGACAGCACGGAGATTCAAGGCTGTCGAGAAACGGATATCAGCATCATTTTCCTGGAATTCAGGATCATTATTAAGCCGAAGAGCTTCTTTTCTGAGAGCAGCATAATAGGCCTCTTCAATATCTTTGAATTCAGCGTTTTTGAGTTCGGTATTTTCTTCAGGGGCGTTCTTCTCAGGTTCAGATTTATTGGTTTTTTCAGAGACTTCTCCAGAGGCTTCTCCAGTAGATTCCACTAGTCCTTCAAGAAAAGCGAGAAGATCCTGTTCTTCACTGTTCTGATCCCCAATCGTCATTTTTTCTGTTTCGTGCATACCAATACCTCTATGTATCTTTGCGAAAAGCCGGCGCGCATATTTTCCATGCGCGCCGGCTTTCGGTTATTCTGCAACGGTTGTGCTTCCAATTTTGCCTTCAATCAGGAGG
>ENA-OWRJ01001916-OWRJ01001916.1-human-gut-metagenome-genome-assembly--contig:-NODE-1916-length-19778-cov-19.888303_pt1 | contig 19778 bp, 20 predicted proteins | sample MGYA00248269_ERZ651897 | MGnify/ENA primary metagenome ERZ651897 (study PRJEB26924, sample SAMEA4378252) | human gut metagenome | biome: human gut; feature: human-associated habitat; material: faeces...
GCGCCGCGCAGCGGCAGCTCTCGCATTCCGGCTCCTGCGCGTCGGAGAGCAGGATAGCAAGGAACGTGAAGTCGAAATTCAGCACAAAGCGGGCGGCAAAGCCGTACTTTCGCCCGAGCTCGTGGCACAGCCCGCAGTAAACGGACTGGAAGCGCGCTTCGTCCTGCTCGCTGAGGTGCGGCTTGGACGGCCTGATGTAACCAAACATGCCTTAGAAAAGACGCACGATGGTGAACGTCAGCTTGCCGTTTTTCTTCGTGCGGCGGTCGCAGATGATCGCGGGGATGATGCCGACTAAAAACGCCGCGATGGCGACGGCGTAGCGCAGTCCCTCGCTTTCGAGCGCGCCGGTCGCAAAGTAGCCGAGAAGAAACAGCACGATCGGCAGAAGATAGACGAGGAGCATCACGCCGAGCAGATTCTTCGTGCTGCTCTCGACCACGACCTTTTGTCCCACTTCGGCGCGGGCGTCGTTGCGCGCGACAGCGCGCACGCTTGCACCCGATACGCCGCAGCCCGCACACTCTTCACAGTCGTGGCCGCAGGCGGACTTGCGCGGGACGGAGATCTCCGCCATGCCGCCGGGAAGGATTTTTTCTACTGTTGCGATCTGAGTCATGCTGTCTCCTTTTGCGAATTGGCTTAGCTGATGTGAACGGTGACCTCGTAAGTGCCGACCGCGCCCACGTCGTAGCCGCTCACCTCGATGCGGGCGGGAACGGTGTAGCTGCCGCTGTCGGCGGCGATGTCGGATAGGTCTGCAATGACGTGGACCTCGCTGCCGTAGATGGCATCAAGGTCGCTCGACGCCCCCCGCAGCGTGACGGGCAGTGACGAGGTCACGACGGTGACGGTGTGATTGCCTGAGAAATTCTCGTAGCTGAAGTGCGTCGCCTCGACCTCTTTCGTGCTGATGTCGCCGCTGCTGATCGTGAGCGTAGCGCTTGTGATCCCGCTTAAGTTGTTCACCCCGTCGGGAATGAGAATGTCATAGGTCAGCGTCTCCGAGCCCTGCACGTCCTCAAGCGCGAGCGTGCCGAGCGAGATCTCGCTGATGCCTGCCATCTGCGTCGCATCACCGGAAAGGGTGATGCTGCTGTGGCTGAGCGTATAGGTGTAATTCTCGAGCCGCGAGCCCGCGGATTCGATAAAGTTGACGGTCAGCGGAACGTCCTTCACCTTGAGCACCGGCATCGTCACCTGCACGTTTTCACTCATGGGATGGATGTTCTTGCTCTCAATGAGCTGGTCGTTGAAGTCATAGAGCTCATAGTCGAGCAGCTCCACGACCGTGGAGGATGCATTTTCGATGTCGAGCGTGACCTGCGCGTAGCTGATCTGCATGATGTCAGCCTGCTGGCCGCGCACCTCGAGCGTTTCGGGCAGCATCTCGACCGTGCCGGCGATGTAGCCCTCGGCCACATTGCCGACGACCTTGCAGCGGATCTCGATGTCCTTCTTGTTGAGCTCGCCGATCTCGACCTGAACGGTGCGGATGGTCGGCGATTCGACCTTCACGCTGCTCGACGAGACCTTCGAAGGGTACAGGATCGTGTAGTTGACGGACTGCTTGCCTGCGTAGGTGATGGTCGAAAGGTCGCTCACGAGGCGCAGCTCGCTCGTGTCAAAGTCGTAGACGACGTTGCGCGGCATCTGGAGCTTTAAATCGACGGTGATATCCTCGTCCCCACTGATGCGCATGAGGCCCTTGTCGGCAAGCGACGTGTCCTCGTTGAGAAATTCGATCGGCACATCATGGACGTACACGGTCACGGATTCCTTGTTGTTCACGTAGAACCAGATCGTTGCCGCGATGAGGATGGACAATGCAACGTAGAAGATCTTGCGGCGCTTACTTTTCATCGTCCTTGTCCCCCTTTCCGGCACTGAGGAGCTTCAAGAGCTTCATGTGGAGCTTGTCGTCCTGTTCGGTGGGCTCCTGCGGGACAAGCTCATTGATGAGCAGCTTTTCGAGCGTCTCGGGCATCAGGTGGCGCTTTAAGAGGCCGCCGATGGCGACGGAGATCGTCCCCGTCTCCTCCGAGACGATGACGACGACCGCGTCGGAATTCTCGCTCATGCCGATGCCCGCACGGTGACGCATGCCAAGGTCGCGGCTCAGGTTCACGTTTTTCGAGAGCGGCAGCATGCAACCGCCCGCGAGCAGCCGCCCGTCACGCATGATGACCGCGCCGTCGTGCATGGCCGCCTTAACGAAGAAAATATTTTTGAGAAGCTCGCTGCTCACGCGCGCGTCGACGATCGTGCCCGTGCGGGCGATGTCGTCCAGCGCCATTTCACGCTCGAAGACGATGAGAACGCCCGTGCGCGTTTTGGACATTTCCGTGCAGGCGAGCACCGTCTGCGCGATGGCGTTTTCAATGGCCGAGACCTGCTGCGTGCGCGCGAAGGGGTTGAACGAGCGCCAGCGGCTCGAGCCGAGCTGATCGATGAGGCGGCGGATCTCGGGCTGGAAGAGCACGATGAGCGCCAGCGCACCGAGTGAGAGAATATGGCTCAAAAGGAAGTAAATTCCGTTGAGTGAGAACGCGTCCGAGAGCATCAGCGCCAGCAGGAACAGCAGGATCACCTTGCCGACGCTCTCGACCTTCGACGTGCCGACGAGCTTTAAAAGCCAATAGATCGCATACGCCATCAGCGCGATATCAAGATAGTCCGAGACCCTGAGCGTGAGCACATAGCGCCACGCGCCCTCCAGAATGGGCATGACAAATTCCATAGGCACGCTCCCCTTAAGCAATAGTTATTACTTATTCTAATATGAAACACTCCAAATTGCAACGGTAGAGCGATGAATTTTCTATGAAATCTCAGTTTTTTGCCTGACCTGCCGCGATCGCGCGCAGAGAGGAAAGAAACGTGTCGATCTCGCTTTCGCGATTAAAGGCGGAAACGCTCAGCCGCACCGTTCCGTCGGGCAAAGTGCCCACCGTTTTGTGCGCGAACGGCGCACAGTGCAGCCCCGCGCGCAGCGCAATACCGCGCTTTGCCATCTCCTCGGCGACACTTTCTGGCGAAAGGCCGTCCACCGTGAACGATAAGACCCCTGCCTGCAAGCTTGCCTCCAGTGAGAGAAATCCGTGTACATTTGGAATTTTGCCGAGGCCCTCTCCTGCTCGACGGATGAGCGCGCGGCTGTGGTGCAGGATGCGCTCCGGGCGCTGCGCGCGCACGAAGGCGATGCCCGCTTCGAGCCCCGCGATGCCAGGAACGTTGTGCGTCCCTGCCTCCAGACGGTCGGGAAGAAAGTCCGGCATGCTCTGACGCAGCGATTCGCTGCCTGTGCCGCCCTCAATGAGCGGGAGCGCGTCGCTGCCACAGAGCAGCAGCCCCGTCCCCTGCGGGCCGTAAAGTCCCTTATGCCCCGGCATGGCAAGGAATGCGGGCGCGAGCGCGGAAAAGTCGATCGGCAGCGAGCCCGCGGATTGAGACGCGTCGATGATGAGCGGCACGCTTGCGCCGCGGCAGAGCTGCGCGATGCGCTCAATTGGTAAAATAGCGCCGAAGACATTGGAGACATGCGTGCAGATAACGGCATCGGGCTCATGCGCAAGCGCGCGCTCGAAGGCTTCGACCGTCTCCTGCGGCGAAAAAAGCGGCGCGGCGGCGACGATGACCTCCGCGCCCAGCGCGTGCAGCGGCCGCGTGACGGCGTTGTGCTCATAGCCTGAGACGACGACCCGCCCGCACGGGCGGACAAGGCTCTTGATGGCGATGTTCAGTCCATGCGTCGCGTTCATCGTGAAAACGACCTGCTCGCTCGACGGCACGGAGAAGAGCTCCGCGGCTGCGCTGCGGCAGCGAAACAGCAGCTCGTCGGCCTGCTGCGCCGCGGCATACCCGCCGCGCCCGGGCGAGCTCATCGTGCGCATCGCCCGCACGACGGCCCGCTGCACCGCAGCGGGCTTTTGAAACGTCGTGGCGGCGCTGTCGAGATAGATCATAGCGCCACCTCTTGCATGCCGTCATTCGAGGCGAAAAGCACCTTGACCGGCAGCACGCCGCCCGCGCGGCAGGCCTGCATGGCGCGCGCCGCATGGCGGCGCGGGATTTCCAGCGTATAGCCGCAGCCGCGCTCGGTGATCGCAGCGCCCGCGCGGCGGATTTTGGCAGAGATACCCGCGTCGCTCAAAAGCCGCGCCATGCGCTGGGCATGGGTGACTGAGCGCGCGGCAAAGAGATAATAGTCCATACCGATTCCCCCTCACAGCATGATATGCGTGCGCGGCGGCGGTGTGCGGGCGAAAAGGGACGGGCGCTCAAAAAAAGCGTCCGTCCGAAGCGGTTTTGATTCAGTTGTCCGCGCGCTCAAGGAGCGCGATAGCGTGGACGGCCATCCCCTCGCCGCTGCCGGTGAAGCCGAGGTGTTCCTCGGTCGTGGCTTTCACGCTCACGCGCAAGACATCAATCTGGAGCTCGCGCGCGATGTTCGCGCGCATCTGCTCGCGGTACGGCGCGAGTTTAGGTGCCTGCGCCAAAATCGTCGCGTCAATGTTGACGACATCGTACCCCGCGGCGGCGAGGTGCAGCTTCACCCGCCGCAGCAGCTCTAAGCTCGAGATGCCAGCAAACTCGTCGGCGGAATCGGGAAAGAGCTTGCCGATATCGCCGAGCGCCGCCGCGCCGAGCAGCGCGTCCATCACGGCGTGGGTCAGTACGTCAGCGTCCGAATGGCCGAGCAGGCCCTTTTCGTAGGGGATCGTCACGCCGCCTAAAATCAGTGCGCGGCCCTCGGTCAGGCGGTGCACGTCGTAGCCGTGCCCGATGCGTAAATTCGTCATGGTATGGGTCCTTTCTTCAAGAAAAGGCAGAGGGGAAAGGTTCATTCCCCTCTGCGCTGTAAAATTGCTTCTGCGATCACAAGGTCGACCGGCGTGGTGATCTTGATGTTTTCCTCGCTGCCCTCTGTCAAGTGGACTTCCTTGCCCAGCCGCTCCACAGCGGAGCAATCGTCCGTAACAGTCGCGCCGTCCGCAATCGCGGACTGGAGAGCCGCCTTCAAAAGGTCGGTGGCGAAGACCTGCGGCGTCTGCACGGCGAAGAGCGCGCTGCGATCGGGCGTGCGCTCGACGATGCCGTCGTGCGCGACCTTGATGGTGTCGCGCACCGGAACGGCGGGCGCGGCGGCGAGATAAACTCTTGCCGCGTCGAGCACTTCGTCGATGAGCTCGACGGTGACGAGCGGACGCGCACCGTCCTGCACGGCGAAAAATTCCGTCTCGGGCGAGGCCTCGAGCGCCGCGCGCAGCACGGACTCTGTCCGCGTTGCGCCGCCGACGATGACCTTTACGGGTTTTCTGAGGCCAAAGGTCTTGCAGAGCTCAGCATAAGGCAGCAGCTCGTCCTCCCGCGCAGCGATGACGATCTCGTCGATGCCCTCCACGCAGTCGATCGTGAGCAGTGTGCGCACAAGGACGGGGATGCCGTCAAGGGTTTGCAACAGCTTGTTCTCCCCACCGTAGCGCGTGGAGCTTCCGGCGGCCGCAATCAGCGCGGCGCAGTACGGGTGAGTGCGCTTTTGGTGCTTGCCGAACATCTTTTGCAGCAGGCTCATGGACTCAATCGCTCTCCTTTAACAGCATCGCGGCGTTGACGCGCCCCTCAGCCTCGGGATACTCCACGTCTTCTGCCAGGACGATCTCTGATACGAGGATCTGCTTGGCAATGTGCAGCATCTTGCGCTCGCCGTTGGATAGTCCGCGCGTGCTGTCGCGATGCATCAGCGCCTTGATGACGGCGCTGACCTCGTCGAGATCGCCGCTTTTCAGGCGATCCATATTCTCGCGGTAGCGGTGGTTCCAGTTCGCCGTCATGTCGACACCGAGCTTGGGAATGCGCGCGATGACCTCTTCGATCTCGCTTCTCGTCTTGATGGCGCGGATGCCGATGGCCGTGGAATTCTCGGTCGGGATCTTGAGCGTTAGCCCGGAAATGGGCATTTTGAAGACGTAAAAATCCATTGCTTTGCCGCTGATCTTTTCGCGGACAATGCTGTCGATCACACCGGCGCCGTGCATCGGGTGCACGACCTTATCTCCCACTTGAAACATTCTATGCCCACCTCCCTTCAGGCAGAATGCCGATCCGGCATTCGCCCCGGTTTTCCGTGCGATGGAAAAGAAAAACAACACAAACACACAAGAGGAAACAATTCCCCATACATAGTATAACGTACTTTGCCATCATTTTCAAGCGACTTTTGATGAAATATCGCATAAAAATGGAAACGAGGTGGATTTTCGAAAAAATGTGGGCTCCCCTTTTCAGGAAAGCCCACGTGACGGAAGAACAATTTTTGCTTACTTATTGCTGCGGCGCCAGATGTGCATCTTCTCCGCGTCGGCGATGAGCTGCTCGCGGAAGTCGGGATGCGCGATGCCGATGAGCGCCTCGGCACGCTGCCAGGTCGAAAGGCCCTTGAGGTTGACCATGCCATACTCGGTGACGATGTAGTGCGTGCAGGAGCGCGGGTCGGTGCAGATGGAGCCGGGCGTCAGCGTGGGAACGATGCGGCTCTTGACCGTGCCGTCCTTGCCCGTGACGGTCGAGGACATGCAGATGAAGCTCTTGCCGCCCTTGGAGAGGTACGCGCCCATCGCAAAGTCGAGTTGGCCGCCCGTGCCGGAGATGTGCTTGATGCCCGCGGACTCGGCATTCACCTGACCGAACAGATCGCAGTCGATGGCGTTGTTGATGGAGATGAAGTTGTCGATCTGGGAGATGACAAACACGTCGTTCGTATAGTCGACCGGCGCACCCATGACCTCGGGATTGCGATCCATGTAGTCATAGAGCTTCTGCGTGCCGGCGGCGAAGGCAAAGACCTGACGGCCCTTGTCGAGCTGCTTGTGCTTGCCGGTGATCTTGCCGGCGAGGGCCATGTCGACAAAGCCGTCGACATACATTTCGGTGTGAACGGACAGGTCCTTGAGGTCAGACTGCGCGATCATCGAGCCGATGGTGTTGGGCATGCCGCCGATGCCGAGCTGGAGGCACGCGCCATTCGGAATCTCAGGCACGACAAGGTTGGCGACCGCGGTGTCGACCTCGGTGGGGGCGCCGCCCGCGCCGAGCTGCGCAACGGGAGGATTCTCCCCTTCCACAACCATGTCGACGTCCTTGATGTTGATCTCGCAGCCGGTGAGGCCGTAAACCCACGGCAGGTTCTTGTTGACTTCAACAATAACGGTTTTGGCAGTGTCGAGCATGTCGGCCAGGTGAGAGGACGCGAGCGCGTAGCTGAAGTTGCCATGCTTATCCATCGGCGTGACCTGGATCATCGCAACATCGACTGTGGCGTTGCCGTCGCGGTAGAAGCGCGGCAGCTCGCTGTAGCGCATGGGAATGAAATAGCCCATGCCCTTGGAGATGATCTTGCGGTCGATGCCGCTGCAATGCCAGGAGTTCCAGGTGAAGTGCTCACCGGCGTCCTCGGCCTTGCAGATCTCGGGCATCCACATCGTCACGCCGCCGCGGACCTTGACGTCCTTGAGCTCATTCTGGCGTGCGGCCAGAGCCTTGTCGAGCGTGTAGGGATGGTTGGTGCACCAGCCGTAGTCGACCCAGTCGCCGCTCTTGACGACCTTGACGGCTTCCGCGGCAGAGGTCAGCTTCTTCTGATAAAGCGCTGCGTAATCCATGGATAATTCCTCCTGTATGTATGTGAATTTGATTATCATTTCGGAACTATGTCGAAACTTTAACAATTATAGCATACCGATCGCCGTTTGCAAAGTCTTTCTTACGTGTCAGCGTAAAAAAGAACGTAAAAAAGAGACAGGCCGGAGCCTGTCTCTTTTCAGTTCGGGAAAATTACTCCTCGACAGGAGCCTCTTCCTCGCCGCTGAGCAGCGCGCGGATGCTGAGGGAGATCTTCTTCTTCTCCTCGTCGATGGCGGTGATCTTCGCGTCGACCATCTGGCCTTCGGACAGGACGTCGGAGGGCTTGTCGATGCGGCGGTCAGCGATCTGGGAGATATGGATCAGGCCGTCCACGCCGGGAACGACCTCAGCGAACGCGCCGAAGGTCATCAGCTTGACGATGCGGACGTTGGCAACGTCGCCGACCTTGTAGGTGTTCATGAACACATCCCAGGGGTTCTGGGTGCGATCCTTGACGCCGAGGGAAATCTTGCGCTTCTCGGGGTCGAAGGAGATGACATACACGTCGAGGTGATCGCCGATGGAGACGACCTCGGCGGGGTTCTTGATGCGGCTCCAGCTCAGCTCGGAGATGTGAACCATGCCGTCCACGCCGCCGATGTCGACGAACACGCCGTAAGAGGTCATGGACTTGACAACGCCGTCATAGTGCTTGCCGACCTCGATGCCTTCCCAGATGGCGGCCTGAGCAGCCTGACGCTCCTCGTTCAGCACGGACTTGATGGAGCCGACGACGCGGCGGCGGGCACGGTTGACCTCGGTCACGCGGAGCTTGACCTTCTGCTTGACCATCTGGCCAAGGTCGGAGTCCTTGGGCATGCCGCTCTGAGAAGCGGGCACGAACACGCGCACGCCCTTGACAGAAACGACGATGCCGCCCTTGTTCACTTCGGTCACGGTGCCTTCGAGAACGGTCTTGTCCTCAACGGCGGTCTCAATGTCTTCCCAGAGCTTGACAGCGTCGAGACGCTTCTTGGAGAGGGTGGCGTAGCCTTCCACGTCGTTGACGCGGACAACGTAAGCCTCGATCTCGTCGCCGACCTTGACGACGTCCTCGGGCTTGACGTCGGGGTCGCTGCTCAGCTCAGAAACAGGGATATAGCCTGCCTGCTTGCAGCCGACGTCGACCTGGATCTCGGTCGTGCCGATGGCGGTCACGATACCGGTCACCTTATCTCCTGTATTTAGAGTCTTGAAAGATTTTTCAAGCAGTTCTTCAAAGGATTCGCTGATTTCAGGGGCAGTGGTGTTGATGTTTTCTTCCGTCATTGTTGTTAATACCTCCATAATGATACTCGCAGGAGTAGATGCGCCGGCTGTCAGTCCCGCCACACGGCATCCGGAAAAGAATTCCGGTGAGAGCTCGTCTGCGGATTCGATCTGGAGGACTTTTCCGCAGTTCTCTCTGCAAATCTCGGTCAAATGCCTTGTGTTGGCGCTTCTTCGGTCGCCCACAACCACCATCGCGTCTACCTTGGCGGAAAGTTCTGCTGCCTCAGTTTGACGTTTCTGCGTAGCATTGCATATTGTATCATTGATTTTCAGATTTGTACACTGTTTTTTTAGAAATTTCACGCAACTTTCCCAAAGCGCACGAATGCAGGTCGTTTGCGCCAGCATGATACTGGGTAAATGGGCAAAATCGGGGTGTTCCTGCAAGTATTTTTGCACTTCCTGCACATTTTCAAAAATCAGCGGGTCGCTGCACCATCCTGCGATGCCCTGCACCTCGGGATGATGGTGCTCACCGATCAGGATGACGCGGCGCCCCTCGTGCTCTGCCTCCTGTGCAAGCTTTCGGATGCGCTCGACATGCGGGCACACGGCGCTCACGACCTCTGCCCCGCGCTCTCGCAGCGCATCAAGCGTCGCTCTCGACTCGCCGTGGGCGCGGATGAGCACGGTCTCCCCCGCCTTTGCCTGGTCGGGCGACGTGATGAGGCGCATGCCAAGGTCTTCGATCTCGCGCACGACGCCCGCGTTGTGTACGATGCTGCCGAGCATCGCGCCGCCGCGCGCTTTTGCCGTTTCGCGCGCAAGGTTGACCGCGCGCTCCACGCCATAGCAGAAGCCCGCAGTCTCAGCTAAGATGACCTTCACAGCGGCGCGCCTCCCACCTGCTGGCCGCCGAGCGCGTAGGCCTGACGCAGCATTTCGTCGGCGATGGCCTGCAATTCTTCGGACGTGCCGCGGCGGCCCGTGACCTCAGGCACATACGGCTCGCCGAAGATGATGCGCGTTTTATGGAAGGGCTTTTTCTGCCCGTCGCAGAACACCGGCACGAGCGTCGCACCCGTGCGCACGCCGATCATCGCGATGCCCGCGTGCGCGTGCGCGGGGAGTCCGTCGTGATAGCCGACGCCGCCCCGGATCGTCGTCCCCTCTGGGAAGATCAGAAGATTCTCACCCTTGTGGAGCACCTGCATCGCGGTCTTGATGGACTGGATATCCTTGCCGTCGCGCTGGACGGGAAATGCGCCGAGCGTGCGGATGAGCCACGCGAGCGCGCGGTTGTCGAAGAGCTCGGCCTTGGCCATAAAGTGCAGATGGTAGTCGAGCGGCAGGCACAGGCCGATGAGCACGGGGTCTAAGTCCGTTGAATGGTTCGGGCACAGCAGGACACTGTGCTTCGGAAGATTTTCAAGCCCCTTGACGTCCACGCGGTAGATCCACAGCAGCACCCGACCGATGATCCAGATAAACGCAAAAAAGATACGGTGCATCATTTCAATTTCTCCTGAATGAGGCTCAGCAGCGCCTGCTCGCTCTCTTCAAAGCTGAGCTTCGACGTGTCGAAGCGCACGGCGTCCGCCGCCTCGCGCAGCGGGGCGATGTCGCGGTGCATGTCCTGATAGTCGCGCTCGTTGATCTCGCGCAGTACCTCTTCATACGCCTTGGGCGTGCCGCGCTCGGAGAGCTCGAGGCAGCGGCGGCGCGCGCGCTCCTCGGCCGAAGCAGTCAGGTAAATTTTGAGGTCGGCATCCGGCAGAACGACAGTGCCGATGTCGCGCCCGTCCATGATGACGCTTCTCTTGCGCGCGATGTCGCGCTGCATCTCGAGTAAGTACGCGCGTACGCACGGCAGCGCCGAGACGTTCGAGGCGTACATCGAAATTTCCGGCAGGCGAATTTCGGTGCTGACGTCCTTGCCGTCAAGCAGCATTTTCTGTCCGCTATTCTCGTCAAATGCCATGTCGATCTGAATTTCTTTCAGCAGCGGCGCGATTTGAGATTCGTCCTTTGCGTCCAGTCCGCGGGAAAACGCCGCGTAGCCGATGGTGCGGTAGATCGCGCCCGTGTCGACATGCAGAATGTTCAATTTCTTGGCGACGGCCTTGGCGAGCGTACTCTTGCCCGCGCCGCCTGGGCCGTCAATGGCAATGGAAAAATGCTTTTTCATCTGTTTGATTCTTCCCTCTTACAATAAATATGTGCTTACTGCGTCAGCAATGCGTCCGCGGCAGCCTCGCCCGCGGCCTTGCCGGTCGCCCAGGCGATTTGCAGATTGTAGCCGCCCGTGTAGGCGTCTACGTCGATGATCTCGCCGGCAAAGTACAGGCCGCCGATCTTTTTCGACACCATGGTCTTCGGATCGATCTCCCCCACCTTGACGCCGCCGGAGGTGATGATCGCGTTTTCGACCGGCATCGGCGCGCTGACATTGACCGTCCAGCGCTTTAAGAGCGTGCGGATGGTCTCGCGCTGGGCGCGCGTGATGTCGTGCACCTTTTCGTGCGGAGGGATGCCCGAGCGGTCGATGAATTCGTCGATCATCTTCTGCGGCAGAAGCGCGCCGAGCACGTTGCAGTAGTCGCTGTTTGCGTGCTTTTCAAAATCCGACAGCAGGCGCTTGTCGAGCATTTGCTCGTCGAGCGCGGGCTTGAGGTCGATCTCCAGTCGGTACTGCTTTTTGTCGAAATGCCGCATGTGCGCGCTGGCCGACAGGATGAGCGGCCCGCTCACGCCGAAGTGCGTGAACAGCATTTCGCCAAAATCCGAGTGGATCTTTTTGTTGTTTTCGTATACCGTCAGCACAACATTGCGCAGGCTCAGCCCTTGCAGCACCGCGCATTCGCGTGCCTCGAGCGGCACGAGTGAGCCGCGCAGCGGCGTGACTGTGTGGCCGAGCGCTTCCGCCATGCGGAAGCCGTCGCCCGTCGAGCCCGTCGCGGGATAGGACAGCCCGCCCGTCGCCAGAATGGCGGCGGAGGCGGTGTAGTCCCCTTTTTCGCCCTTGACGGCGGCGACATGGCCGTCTTCGACCGAAATACCGAGCGCGCGGTCGCGCACGAGCTTGACGTGCAGACGCTTGAGCTCGCGCTCAAGCGCCGCTGTGATGTCGAATGACCGGTCGGACACGGGAAACACGCGCTTGCCGCGCTCGACCTTGAGCGGCACACCGAGCCCCTCGAAAAAATCGATGGCGTCGTGCCCGTCGAAGCGGGAAAACACGGAGTATAAAAACCGCGGGTTCTGCGGCACGTGGGCGAGCAGCTCTTCGCAGGTGCTGTCGTTCGTCACGTTGCAGCGGCCCTTGCCGGTGATGTTCACCTTTTTGCCGAGGCGCTCGTTTGGATCGAGCAGCGTCACGTGCGCACCCTTGCGCGCGGCGCAGATCGCGGCCATCATGCCGCCCGCGCCGCCGCCGATGACAACGATCGCCTTATTCATCTTCGATCTTGCCGAAAATGTCGAAGCGCTCCCAGATGTGCTCGAGTTCGGAGAACGTCGCGGAGATGTCTGCGCCCTTCTTGTTGGCCACGGCCAGAATGAGTGCGTTGAGCATGCTCATGGGCGCCGCCAGCGAGTCGACGAACGAGATCATCTCGCTGCGCACGAGCAGCGAATTGCTGGACATCTGGTTGATGGGCGACATCTCGCTGTCCGTCACGCCGACGATCGTCGCGCCGCGGTCGCGCGCAAACTGGATGGTCTTGAGCGCAAGCTCGCTGTAGCGCGGGAAGCAGATACCGATGACCACATCGTCTTTGGAGACGCGGAAGAGCTGGTCGAACGAGCCGGCCGCGCCGCCGTTGACCAGAGTGACGTTGTCGAAGATCAGGCGGAAGTAGAAGTTTAAGTACCCTGCCAGAAACGAGGACGAACGGAAGCCCACGATGTAGATGCGGCGCGCGCCGATGATCGTGTCGACCACGCGCTCAAATTCCGCGCCGTCGGTCTGGTCGATGGCCATGCGGATCTTCTCCATGTCGCGCTGCAGGACGTTCGTCATCAGATCGGACCCTGCGAGCTCGCCGTCCGATGCCTGAATGCGCTGGATGCTCGTGAGCTTGCCGCGAATCATCTCCTGCAATGCACGCTGCATGCTCGGATACCCCTCGTAGCCGAGCTGGGTGGCAAAGCGCACGACGGTCGACTCGCTGACCTGCACGGTCTTGCCGAGCTTGCTGGCCGTCATAAACGCGGCCTTATCGTAGTTTTCCAGAATGAAGCGGGCGATGAGCTTCTGCCCCTTGGAAAAGCTGCTCATGTTCTTTTCGATATTATGTAAGATATTCTTCGTCATAAAATCGTCCTCTGTTACTTTGATTTTGTTGCATGGAGCTCTTGCTCCGTTAGATCGCGCCACACGCCGACGGGAAGAGGCCCGAGTTTGAGCGCGTGCTCCTGCACGCGCTTTAGGCGCTTGACGTGTAATCCGGCGGCGGCGCACATGCGCCGGATCTGCCGGTTTTTTCCTTCATGGATGGTGATGGAGAGAACGGCGGTGTCCCTCCCCTGCCGCAGCACGCGCACCTGCGCGGGCCGGATGGGCTCGCCGTCGAGCTGTGTCATGGAAGCGAGCGCTTCTGCCGCTCCCCTGACCTCGCCCGCGACGCTGACCTCGTAGACCTTGTTGACCTCGTAGCGCGGGTGCAGAAGATGCTGCATCCATTCGCCGTCGTTCGTCAAAAGCAGCAGTCCCTCGGAGTCGAGGTCGAGCCGCCCGACGGGATAGACGCGCGCGCCGCAGTCTCTGACGAGCTCGGCGACGGTCTTTCGCCCTTTTTCGTCAGAGAGCGTGCAGACATAGCCGCGCGGCTTGTTGAGCATCAGGTAGCGCTTCTGCCCCTCCTGTGTGAGCGGCCTGCCGTCGACGGTAATTTCGTCGACTTCGGGGTCGGCCTTCTGCCCGAGAAGCGCAGTCTTGCCGTTCACGTGCACGCGTCCCGCGGCGATACACTGCTCGGCGGTGCGACGGGAGCAGAGCCCCGATTCGGCGATGAGCTTTTGAATTCTTGCTTCGGCCAGGTCGATCCCTCCTTTACTTTGCCGACAGAAATTGCCAGAGCTTTTCCGCCAGCGACTTATTTTTGCTTGTTTCGCTCTTTGTTTCCTGCGCCTGTACGCTGCGCGCGCTGACAAGGTCAACTCTTCCGACCTCAGTCTCGCCGCAGGAGATGACGAGCGTGCCGAACGTTTGTCCCTTCCGCACGGGGGCGGAGACGGTTTGCGGCAGCTCGGCGTGCACGCTCAATGCTTCATTTTCCGCGGTGGGATAGCGGAAGCTCTCCGCCGCCATGGCGGACACACTCTGCCCGTCGACGCTTACGCTGCCGTAGGCCTCGCCTTTTTTCGCACCGCTTGAGAGCGCATACGCCGAAAAGCCGTAGTCATAGAGTGCCGCGTGATCCGCCCAATCGCTGCCGTCGTGCAGCGTGACGGCGATCATGCGCATCCCGCCGCGCTCGGCACAGGTGACGAGTGTGCGCCCTGCGTCGCCGGTGTAGCCGGTCTTGAGACCGATGCAGCCGGAGTACGACGCGAGCAGCTTATTGTGGTTCGTCATCGTGCGCGTGCCGACGCTCGCCGTGCGCGTCGAGACGATGCGCGCGAACGTCGGATTCTGCATGGCGTAGGCCGCAAGGCGCGCCATATCGAGGGCACAGGAGCTGTGCCCCATTTCGTCGAGACCGCTCGGGTTGGCAAATGACGTGTGCTCCATGCCGAGGGCTTTCGCCTTTTCGTTCATCCATCGGACAAACTGCGCGCTGCCGCCGCTCCCGCCGCAGTGGGCGGCGATACACTCCGCCGCGTCGTTGCCGGACGGCAGCATCAGACCGTAGAGAAGTTCCTCCATCGTGAGCGTTTCGCCCTCGAGAAGGTACATCGACGAGCCCTCGCGCAAGTGCTCGCGTTTGACCGTGACCTTCTCCGTGAGTTCGCTGTGCTCCAGCGCGACTAAGCAGGTCATGATCTTCGTCGTGCTCGCGATGCTGCGCTCCTGCGTTTCATTGCGCGACGCCAGCACCCGCCCGCTGCCCGCCTCCATCAAAATGAACGCGGCGGCGGCAGTTTCAGGCGCGGCAGCCTGACAGGTCAAACTGCTTGACAGGCAGGAAACGGCAAGGAAAACGGCAAATACGCATCGGGCAAAACGCGGCATGGGATCACTCCTTCGTTCGGAATGCCCCTATTATGCCCGAAATCAGTAGATATCTTTCTCTTCTCTCTTCTTGTCCACGAAATTCTGCACGCGGTCGAGCACTTCCGGCACAAGATCAAGCACGCGGTCGACCGTTGCCGCCGCAGGGATGGCCACGGGCATCACGCGCGTCAGACCGTCCTTGACGACGAGGAACGCGACGGGGTCGACCTTGACGCCCGCACCTGCGCCGCCGCCGAAGTGTGCGGTGTCGGTCTTGCCGTAGTCGCCGCCGCCTGCGCCGAAGCCGAAGCTCACGCGCGAAACGGGGATGACCGTTACGCCGTCGGGCGTCGTGATCGGCTCGCCGATGATGGTGTTGGAATCGACCATATCACGGATCTTATCCATCGTGGTGTCCATGAGATCGTTGAGCGGGGTCTTCTTTTCGATGTTTTCCATGAGGTTCATCCTTTCTTTTTATGCGGTCAGTTTTTCACTGTGTTCACTGTTTTGCGGAGTGCTCTCTGTTGGTTTTTCCGCGGGAGCGTCGTTTTTATGCGCCTTTTTATAGCGCAGGTACCATTTGAGCATCGGAATGAGCAGCGCAAGCGAGATGTGCAGCCCGTCGCGGATGCGAAGCGACAGGCCAACGGCACCCTCTGCGTGCGTCTTTTCAGAGCTGTAGTCCATGCGCAGGTGCAGTGAGGGATCAGGGATATGGAAGAGGTCTTCAAGGTGCGGCATCACACCCCACATCGCGGCGCTCGCATAGCCGTAGGTCTGCGCGATATCTGCGGGGTCCGTGCCGCCAAAGACGACGAGAATTTCCAGCGGGTCGATGCGAAGGCGCTTGCAGGTGCGCTTCGCTGTCTCCTTGAGCGCCGAGAGCGCCGTCGTGATGAGGTCCCTGAGCTCCTCTTTTGTCGGCTTGGGGAGCGAGGGCTTTTTCTTTTGCTTCGCCTCTTCTCCCTCTGACTTTGGTTTTTTCTCCTTTGCCTTTTTTTTCGGCGTTTCTTTCTTTTCCTTTGCTGGCAGCAGCGTGAAGCGGAACGGGCCGACCGAAAGCTGCACGCGCAGCTCGTCGCCGAACTGCATCAACGCGCCCACGCGCAGAAAGCCGATCAAAATAAAAATGAGCAGGATGATGCCAATTACCTTCAGCGCAGTCAATCGACCACCTCCCTCTTTTTACGCTTCACGCGGTTTTTATGCTTTACGCGGTCAGTGTTCCCCGTTTTCGGGAACGTTGCCTTCTTTTTCCGTCATGGCGCTGGGGTCGAGGATCGTGCCGTCCTCCGTCATGCGGAGCTGACCGTCGGCCTCAAGACCCGGCATCTCCGGCAGCTCCTCGAGCGAACCCAAGTGGAAGTCGCGCAGGAACTTTTTCGTCGTGCGGTACAGCCTCGGCCGTCCCGGCACCTGCAAACGTCCGCACTCCTCAATGAGCCCGCGCTCAAGCAGCAGGCCCACGGTGTACGAACTGTCCACGCCGCGCACCTGATCAATGTAGGCGCGGGTCGTGGGCTGGTAGTAGGCGATGATCGTCAGCACCTCCAGCGCGGGCTGAGAGAGCTTGGCGGTCTTGCGGATCTCAAACGCCCTGCGGATGACGTCGGCATAGTCCGGCGACGAGCAGAGCTGATAGCTGTCCTCCATGCGGACGAGCCGGATGCCGCGGCGCTCAAAGGCGTAGTAATCGCCGAGCTTTTGCAATACCTGTTCCGCGGTCGGACGGTCCAAATCGAGCGCAAGGCAGATGCGGTCGATGGGAAGCGGTTCGCCGCTGGCGAACAAAATGCCCTCGATGGCCGACTCGACCTCGCGCAGGTCCAAAGATTCCAAAGACATAGCGTTCCTCGCTTTTTACAGATTGATACGGTCGGGGGCGTCGTCCCCGCACTCCACGGTGCAGTCCGTGTCGGAACCGGCCAGATGGATGACCTTTTCGCGGCAGAGCTCCAAAACGGCGATAAACGTCGCCACGATCTCGCTGCGGCTGCGGCTGCCGCGGAACAGCAGCTTGAAGCGCGTCATGCCGAACTCCTTGAGCCGGTGCAGAATTTCCTCCGCCTTGCCCTTGACGGGATACGGCTCGCGGCGCACGATCTCGCTCAGCGCCGCGCTCGGCGGCGCGGCCAGCTTTTCCCCGCGCTCCATGATCGTCTGCATGGCGAGCACGAGGTCGGCCTTTTCATGACTGTACTCGTAGATTTTGCCGCGCTGCATGGGCTCGGGCTGGCGCGTCATGATGCTGCGGCCAAACTCGCCCATCGGGCCGAGCGTTTCGGTCAGCGTCTTGATGCGAAGGTACGTGTCCTTTTGCTGGCGCTCTTTGAGCGAGGCAATGAGCTCGTCCATCTCGCTCTGCGCCTGCTCATCCTCAAGCGAAAGCAGCATGCGCGTTTTGATGTACATTAAATGTGCCGCCATCGTGATGAATTCGCTCGCGACCTCGAGATCGAGCTGCTTTCGCTGCTCGAGATACGCAAGGTACTGATCCAGGATCAGCGCGATGGGAATGTCCTGGATCTCTATTTTATTTTTCGACAGCAGGAAGAGAATGAGGTCGAGCGGCCCTTCAAAGTCCTGCAGCGCCTCCGCGCTGCGCTCGTGCACCACGCCCTCCAGCTTGAAAACGGGATTGTCCATGACATTCCTCTCACTTTATCAATATACGATCCAGTTGACCAGAAGCTCGTACACGCGGTAGATGCCCTCGCTGAGGATATTGTTTCCCACGCCGAGCCAGACGAGCACAAAAAGCACGGCCATGCCGTATTTTTCATACCGCATCAGCGTCATGTACGCGCGGTCGGGCAGAAAGGCGAAGAGCACCTTCGACCCGTCGAGCGGCGAGATGGGGATGAGGTTGAAAAGCCCCAGACCGACGCTCATATACGCCGTCATCGCAAGGAAATTCAAAAGGCCGCTGCAAAACGCGGTATCGACATAGTGCGCGATCGTGATGCGCGCGCCGAGCAAGAGCAGCATCGCCAGCAGCAGATTCGACACCGGCCCCGCCAGCGCTGTGATGGCCATACCCTGCTTCGGCTTTTTGAAATACCGCATGTCGACCGGCACGGGCTTTGCCCAGCCGAAGCCGACGAGCAGCATGGCAGCCAAGCCGAACCAGTCGATATGGTGCAGCGGGTTTAAGCTCAAGCGGTGCTCGCGCTTGGCCGTCGGATCGCCGAGGGCATAGGCTGCAAGACCGTGACAGGTCTCGTGCACCGTCAAGCATAAAAAGACGCCGAGCACGCGCAAAAGCGCGTCGGTCAGCGAGCCCCAGTCGATGGACTGGACCAATTCCTGAAAACTGTTCACGCAATTTCTCCGTAAAAAATATGCAAATCGCGAAGACTTGCATTGCATTCTATATCTATTATAACAGCCCTTTTCCCACATGACAAGGGATTTTGCAATTTTTACTGCATTTTGCTTTCAAAAATTGACGCATTTTTTTCTGTCAAATTGCGAAAAATGACAAAAAAGCGCCTCAACCGTGCGGTTGAGGCGCTTTGCAGGATAGGATATCCGGTTATTTCTTGAGGCGCTTGTCGCTCTTGGCCGCAAGGTGCGTGCCCAAGGACTGGAAGATCTGCACCAGAATGATAAGCAGCACGACCGCCGCAAACATCACAAGGTACTTGTAGCGATAGTAGCCGTAGTCGATGGCGATCTTGCCGAGGCCGCCGCCGCCGATGATGCCGCTCATCGCCGAGTAGCCGAGGATGGTCGTCAGTGCGATGGTGAAGTTCTGGAGCAGCGAGGGAACGCTCTCGGGGATCATCACCTTGCAGATGATCTGCATGGGCGTTGCGCCCATGCTCTGAGCGGCCTCGATGATGTTGGGGTCGACCTCGCGCAGGCTGCTTTCAACAAGGCGCGCGACGAACGGGAACGCCGCCACGACCAGCGGAACGATGGTCGCGGTGGTGCCGACGGTCGTGCCGATGATAAGGCGCGAGAGCGGGAAGACCATGATCATTAAGATGAGGAACGGGATTGAGCGCAGCAGGTTGATGATGACGTTCAGAATGCTCATCAAGGCCTTGGGAAGCGGCAGAACGCCGCCCTTCTCCCCCGCTACGAGCAGCACGCCCAGCGGAAGGCCAATGACGACGGCCAGCGCCGTTGACAGCAGCGTCACATAAAACGTCTCCCAGATCGCCTTGGGGAACTGCGTCTGCATGGCGACGGTGAGCTCCGCGATGGAGTCCGGGGAAAAGAGATTACTGTACATCGACGCTCGCCTCCTCTACCTGAAGATTTTCAATGCTTCTTAAAAAGTCCATGGCCTGCTCGAACTGCGCGTTCGGCACGCCGAGGAGCATGCTGCCGTACACCTCTTCGGAGAGCTTCTGCGTGTTGGCCGAAATGACCGTCGCGCTGATGCCCTCTTCGGTCGCAAGGCGCGCGACGAGCGGAATGGATGTCGTCTTCGCGCTGCGGAAGATGAGGCGGATGCGGCGCTGCTGCTGGGGGTCGGACACGTCGATGTCCGCGCCGCGCGGGAACACGAGGTGGCGCGCCGCCGCGGACTTGGGCGCGGAAAAGACGGTAGAAACAAGGCCCTCTTCCACGACTTCGCCGTCGTCGAGGATCGCAACGTGATTGCAGACCTCCTTCACCACGCTCATCTGGTGTGTGATGATGACGACGGTGATGCCAAGCTTTTTGTTGATGTCGCCGATCAGCTCGAGGATCTGGCGCGTCGTCTTGGGGT
>ENA-OWRJ01001921-OWRJ01001921.1-human-gut-metagenome-genome-assembly--contig:-NODE-1921-length-19716-cov-4.740756_pt1 | contig 19716 bp, 15 predicted proteins | sample MGYA00248269_ERZ651897 | MGnify/ENA primary metagenome ERZ651897 (study PRJEB26924, sample SAMEA4378252) | human gut metagenome | biome: human gut; feature: human-associated habitat; material: faeces...
GACAGGGTATGAAGTTTATTGTAGCTGACTTCTCTGCCATTGAAGCAAGAGTGATTGCGTGGCTTGCAGGCGAAGAATGGCGAATGAAGGCTTTTGCAAACGGCGAGGACATTTACTGTGCATCGGCATCAAAGATGTTTGGTGTGCCTGTTGTAAAGCATGGTGAAAACGGACATTTAAGGCAAAAAGGCAAGGTTGCGGAATTGGCGTGTATTGCTGAAGGGCAGCTTGTTCTTACAAATCATGGATTGAAACCAATAGAAAGAGTTTCTGTTTCCGATAAAGTATGGGACGGCGTGAAATGGATACCGCATCAGGGCGTGATCTATAAAGGAAAATGCAATGTCATTTCTTATGACGGACTTACGGCAACCCCCGACCACCTTGTGTGGGTTGAAGGCAGGATAACACCCATTCCATTCGGTATTGCCGCTGCAACAGGTTCTCAGCTTGTTAGCACAGGAAACGGTGCAATTGCACTGCAATATTCATGGAAGAACCACATTTTCGCAAATGAGAAAACAGCAGATGAGGTCTTTATCAGTAAAAGCCAGTCACGTGTATATGATTTAAAGAATGCAGGTCCTAATCACAGATTTACGGTTTCAGGAAAACTCGTCCACAACTGTGGCTACGGCGGATCAGTCGGTGCTATGAAGGCTATGGGAGCGGATTCTCTCGGTTTGTCTGATGCGGAACTAAAGCAAATCGTAACCGACTGGCGTGAAGCTTCACCGCATATTACAGAACTTTGGTGGACGGTAGATAAGGCTGTAAAAAAGGCGATCAAAGAAAAAACGTCAACAGAAACACACGGATTAAAATTCTCGTATGAGGCAGGTTTTCTGTTTATTGAACTTCCAAGCGGCAGACGGCTTGCTTACGCAAAGCCACGCATTGGAGAGAATCAGTTTGGCGGTGAATCTGTTACATATATGGGCATTAACGCTCAAAAGAAATGGGACAGGCTTGAAAGCTATGGACCGAAATTTGTAGAAAACATCGTTCAGGGAATTGCAAGAGATCTGCTGATGTATTCCATGCAGACACTCTCCCACTGCTTCATTGTTGCTCATGTACACGATGAAATGATTATCGAAGCACCAAAGGATATGTCCCTTGAAGAAGTTTGTCAGCAAATGGCAAGAACGCCAAAATGGGCAAAATGTCTGATTCTCCGTGCTGACGGATATGAATGTGAATTTTATAAGAAAGATTAAAAAAAGCAGCAGAACTGACCACTTGCATAGTCAGAACTGCTGCTTTTTTAAGCATTGTACATTTTTAACAGAGCATCAAGCAAACGATAGGCCTCTTCACGATAATAGGCCGTATTCTTCGACTTCTTAGAGTGAATACCATTGATATCAATATTAACAAGACCACACCTTAAAAAGTCCTCTGCTTGTTTGCGAACTGTATTTGCTGCATCATGTCCAAGATGCATTTTTTCATGAAACTCCTTCCCCTTAATATTATTGATAAGAAGCAAGGCAGCAAAACCGTGCTTTGGAGATTGTTCAATTAACTGATGAATCAAATCTGTGATAAGTTTTGTAATTTCACGCTTTTCTTCTTTTTCCATAATTTCATCTTCCGGTGAAGGTGAAGCTTCCATTTCAAGTTCATAGGCATCTTCCAATTTATTGACGGATACAGAATTTCTTACTGTGTAATGACCCAATTGTTCATTTACAGCTAAATTGAATGAGTTTCGTGCGTATTTAGCGATTTCTTTGGGAACAGCAACATACATGACCTTAAATTGTCTGCCACCTACAGAAATAGTTTTAACACATTCCTGATTCGTACAGTAAGATTCAGCAAAATCGCTGTACATAATTGGCACAAGAATCTCTCCGGATTTAATTTCTTCTCCATTGTAGTTGCGTTTGATATGATTTTTCATAGGTTGTCCTTTCTGCCTGTGACAGCAAGGGCAACGCAGATACAAAAAAGTCAGGTTCGTGTAGCCTGACTATCCTTTTGCCTGAAAAAAGGTATAAGGAAGAAAGGGTACACATTTCAGCTTTTTGAAAAAAGCTTTTTATGTATCCAGACATTGCCCTATACGTAATCAGGCACAGTATGAATTTTTCGGAGATGTTGCTCTCCATTGAATTATCAGAAATAACATCAACGATGTATGTGTATTTCAGCCAAATACTAACGCTCCAAAGCGACTTCTTTTAGCTGTTCATACAAAATTTACGTCTTACCACTGGTAAAGTGTGTGTATTTCTGATATAATAAGTTTTAATATGATTTGATGTGGATTTTTACTTCATCTAATAAAAAGAATATCGTTAATCCGGTTAATTGCAATAGCATTTTCCGTTAATCGAGTTAATATTTGAAAATCAGAGGCAACCTATGGCAAGTGAATCAATTCCCTATCTCTGTGGCGGTACATTTTTTACACAACTGCTAAGAGCAAGACCTGTTCTTACAACCTCTACAGAGCATACAAAAGGATACAAAGAAAGCCTCTCTGAACAAGAAACGTTCAGGAGGCTTATTTCAGTTTATCAAATGAAAGATTTTATGAACTGTTCCAGTTTAAAGACTTATACCAGTCAATTCAAAACCTGCACCAACTCACTGGAAGCTTTTACATCTTTTTCTGATGCGGATATGAAATGGTCATTTGATAAAGATATAAAAAGTTCCGATTCATCTGCTTTGATATTGATGTCTGAGTTTGTACAAGAATTTACAGACTCTAATAAGTATATCCAGCTTACACGTTGTTTGCTTGGTATGATTAAAAGTGACTACACCATTGAATCCGATACTCCTTTTTACATATTTGAAAATGGTGCTTTTGTTACCAAAGAAAAATTGATTGAAATGGAATCTTTTGTGATAGAACCTTTTCTTCTGGGAATCTGGCACTTTATTATTATGCGTCGCTCCGATTGTAATGAAAGAGGTGCAGCAACATATCAGCAGTGGTATCCAAACCGTGGAAAGTATGCAGGAACAGTAAGTGATTGTATTACACAGGAAATTTTCGTAGAATCCATCCCAAAAGCTGCTGAAGACAATATCTTTGAAGATAAAAATCAAAAAGCAACAACACAATATATCAATCATGCAACTATTGTAAATCAGTACGGTGAGAAAAATGTACACATCGACCACGTTGATATATTGAATCTATGAAACTAAAAAGGAGGTTCTGCGATGTCAAATGACATACAACCCAATCAGCCTGTAACTTTAAGCCTTCATCCGGATACTCAAACAATTCAGCAAACGGGTGAAAAAAATGTATTTGCAAATCATGTTGATAATTTGAATGTCACATTGCAAACGCTTAATACACCACCTCAGCTTGTAATACAAGCTCCGAAACTTGCAACGCTCTCTCTTAATAACGAATATTATAATCTGATCGTTAGAGATGAGATAGATCTTTATAACACACAGCCTTTCACATTAAGCATTGACCGTTCCTTGAAAGAGTATATGGGCGATGAATTAGTAAAAGAATTTCCGATTTCATCATCAGAAACACAAAAAAGAGTACTTACTTTTCCATCTATCTTTGCAAATGAAAATGTCAGTTATGGGCATACAAATGAAAAGCAGCTTCTTGGATTGGGCTATATCCGTCAGTTAAAAGTTCGTCACGAGGCAGTGAAGATATATCCGCATATTATTTATCTTCTGCCACAGCAGCGACTGAATGAATCTTTATTTGACTTAGATATACAAGGCAATTCATTTTTCAATGAGTTCAACAGAACGCACTGGTGTATAAAGAAAGTAAATCTGATAGCAGAATTACGTGAATTAGGATTTCAATTATAAGTTGGAGGTACATAATGAACGGCGAAAACAATGTGGTAGAGAAATGGGTCAATTTAGATGACATTGCGAATCATCTCAGCGTGAGTAAGGATACCATTCGTGCATGGATAAAGGCAAATAAGATTCCCTACTACAAAGCAGGAAAACAGTATAAATTTAAAATCTCAGAAATTGATGACTATGTGAGAAACGGGAAGATTACAGAGTAACGAAACAGTTTGTAATTTAAAAAATGATAATTCTATATCACACTATTTTTTGTAAGTATCCTCAAGTAAAGGAGTTGAAGACATGGCATATCAAAGTGAAGCTGCTCTTGAACAGCAATTTATAGAACAACTGAATAAACAGGAATACAGCACTGTAGCAATTCCGGATTATGATGCATTGGTTGAAAATTTCAAGGTGCAATTTGAAACTTTTAATGCATCAAAGCTTAGTACACCGCTAACCGAAAAAGAATGGGAACGCATTTTTAATCTCATGCTTGGAAAATCTATTTTTCAAAGTGCAAAAATTCTTAGAGACAAATTTGTATTGGAACGGGAAAATGGAGATAAAATATACCTTTCTTTCTTTGATACAGATCATACAAAGAATATTTTTCAAGTAGCCAACCAAACAACTGTTACTGGTAAATACGTAAACCGTTATGATGTTACAATTTTAGTGAATGGTCTTCCATTAATCCAAGTAGAATTGAAACGCCGTGGTATTGATATTCGTGAAGCAGTCAATCAAGTAATGCGATACAAAAAACATTCCTATAATGGGTTATATCATTTTATACAGCTTTTTATTGTATCTAACGGAGTAGATACTAAATATTTTGCTAATTCTGACCGTGATTTGATGTACAGTCTCGCTTTTTTCTGGACTGATTTTAATAATATCCGTATTACTAATCTAAAGGATTTCTCAATTTCTTTTCTTGCGAGAGACCATATCATTAAGATGCTGACACGCTATACAATTTTAAATGACACAGATAAAATCTTAATGGTAATGCGACCTTACCAAGTATATGCTGTAGAAGCCCTAATTCGTCAGGCCACACTTACAAACAGAAACGCATATATCTGGCATACAACAGGTGCAGGAAAAACATTGACATCATTTAAAACAGCACAAATTCTTGCTTCCAATCCAAATATTAAAAAAGTAATATTCCTTGTAGACAGAAAAGACTTGGATTCTCAGACTACTGAAGAATTCAACAAATTTGAAGCCGGTTCTGTCGATGTAACAGATCGTACAGATGTTCTGGTTCGCCAGATGAAAGATAAAAATCGACAGCTTATTGTCACCACAATGCAGAAAATGGCCAATGCTGTCAAACGTCCGCAATATGCAAAAGTAATGGAGGCATACCAAGATGAAAAGGTTATCTTTATCATTGACGAATGTCACCGTAGTCAATTTGGCGATATGCATAAGGATATTGTTCGTCACTTTAGAAAAGCTCAATTCTTTGGTTTTACTGGAACACCTCGTTTTGAAGTTAATGGAAAAACAGAAGGAAAAATCACACAGACAACAGAAATGCTGTTCGGTGAATGTTTGCATAATTACCTAATTAAAGATGCCATCTTTGATAACAATGTTCTTGGCTTCCATATTGAATACATAAAGACTATGGAGGGCGATTTCAACTGGGACGACCCTACTCTTGCTGACGCAATCGATATAGGGGAACTCTATATGTCAGATGAAAGAATGTCTTTAATTGCCAATCATATTGTTCAGAATCATAAATCTAAAACACGAAATGGACAATATACTGCTATTTTTGCCGTTTCTTCTATTGACGCACTTGTAAAATATTATAAAATTTTCAAGCAGATTAAACATGACTTAAATATAAGTGGAATCTTTTCTTATGGTCAAAATGAAGATGCAGAAGGAAAAGATGAGCATAGCAGAGATTCTTTAGAGAAAATCATAGCAGACTATAATGAGATGTATGGTACTAACTTTTCTACTGATACATTCTCTGCCTATCACAAGGATATTTCCGACCGTGTAAAAGGCAAAAAAACGAAGTCATTAGATATTTTATTGGTCGTAAATATGTTCTTAACTGGATTTGACAGCAAACAACTTTCTGTCCTTTATGTAGATAAAGATTTGAAATATCATGATTTGCTACAAGCTTATTCACGTACAAATCGTGTTGAAAAAGAAACCAAGCCATTTGGAATTATCATATGCTATCGAAATCTAAAAAAACGTACTGATGATGCATTAGCTTTATTCTCGAACAGCAAAGACACCACTGGAATTGTTGTTCCTGGGTATCAATATTTTGTTGAGAAGTTCAATGAAATGGTTATAAAGCTGAAAGAAGTTGCATTATTTCCTGAATCCGTAGATACAATGCAAAGCGAAGAAGACCAAAAACTTTTTGTTGTTACCTTCCGAGAACTGACAAAGTATCTACAATCCCTACAGACATTCATTGAATTCAGCTTTGATCAAGATGCACTCATAATGTCTGAGCAGGAATATCAAGACTACAAGAGTAAATATTTGATGCTGTATTCCAGACAAAGCAAAGATCGTGAAGTTGTTTCTGTTTTAAATGATGTGGACTTCTGTATTGAGTTAATGGAAAGCGATCGTATCAATGTTGCCTATATTATGAACTTAATTCGAAACATTCACTTTGACGATGTAAAACAAAAAAATTATGATATTAAGCATATCAAAGATGAGTTGAACAGAACAGATAATCCACAGTTATTACGCAAAGTTGAAATTTTACAAGCGTTTCTGGACAGAGTGGTTATTGGACTGGAAAGTGCTGATGAAATCGATGCTGCTTACAACGATTTTGAAAATGACACAAAACGAGAAGAAATTGTTGCTTTTGCAGAAAAAGAAAGCATTGATTCTTCGATGCTGACAGATATCATCTCAGAATATGAATTTTCCGGCACAATGGATGCAGGAAATATTCGTGACCGCATTGAGAAACCTATGCCACTGTTAAAAAAACGTTCTTTGGTAAATCGCATTGTAGACTTTATAAGACACCACACGGAAAAATATCAATAAGGAGATTTTAGCATGGATAATTCAATTCAGGCACATCAAAAAGAGTTGTGCAATAAATTATGGGCAATGGCAAATGCCCTCAGAGGCAATATGGAAGCGTATGAATTTAAAAATTATATACTGGGCATGATTTTCTACTATTACCTCTCCAACCGTACTGAAAAATATATGGTCAACCTTCTTAAAGACGATGACATAAGTTATGAAGAAGCTTGGGCAGATGAAGAATACAAATCTGCTGTTATTGAAGAAGCTCTTCGTGACCTTGGCTATGTAATTGAACCGCAATACCTTTTCCGCAAAATGGTCAGCATGGTTGAAAACCGCTCCTTTGACATTGAATTTTTGCAGAAAGCAATCAATGCATTGATGGAATCCACTATTGGAAATGATTCTCAGGAAGATTTCGATGGACTGTTCCTGGATATGCAGCTTGATTCCACTAAGCTTGGTCATACCGTTAAAGACAGAAGTGCTGTTATGGCAAAAATCATCTCTTCTTTAGATGAAATCAATTTCAGTGTAGAAGATACAAAAATTGATATTCTTGGTAATGCTTATGAATACTTGATTGGACAGTTTGCTGCTACTGCTGGAAAAAAAGCCGGTGAATTCTATACACCTTCGGGTCCTGCCGAATTACTATGCCGTCTTGCTTGCCTTGGTCTGACAGATGTTAAGGCTGCTGCAGACCCTACCTGTGGTTCTGGCTCACTTCTGCTAAGATTGAAGAAATATGCAAATGTACGTAACTACTATGGTCAGGAATTGACTTCTACCACATATAACCTTGCTCGCATGAACATGATACTGCGTGGTATTCCGTACCGTAATTTCGATATATACAATGGTGACACCTTGGAACATGACGGTTTTGGAGATATGAAGTTCCGTGTTCAGGTGGCGAATCCCCCTTATTCTGCAAAATGGTCTGCCGATGCACATTTTTTGGAAGATGAACGTTTCAATGAATATGGAAAACTTGCACCTAAGAGCAAAGCAGACTTTGCTTTTGTCCAGCACATGGTATACCATATGGACGAGGACGGACGTGCAGTAGTTCTTCTCCCTCACGGTGTTTTATTCCGTGGAGCAGCAGAAGAAGTAATCCGCAAGCATTTGATTCAGAAATTGAATGTTCTGGATGCAGTAATCGGACTTCCTGCGAACCTCTTCTTCGGTACAGGTATTCCGGTTTGTGTTCTGGTTCTGAAAAGAGAACGTAATGGAAATTCTGACAATATTTTGTTTATTGATGCTTCCAGAGACTTTGAAGCAGGAAAAAATCAGAATATTCTCCGTGAATGTGACATTGATAAAATTGTTGAAACATATGAAAAACGTGAAGATGTAGACAAATACGCACACGTTGCAACGATACAGGAAATTGAAGAAAATGGTTTCAATCTTAACATTCCTCGTTATGTAGATACATTCGAGCCAGAAGAGGAAATTGATCTGAATGAAGTAGCTGCTGATATCCGAAAACTGCAAACTGAAATCAAGGGAATTGATGCAGAATTAAAACCGTTTTTTGATGAATTGGGACTTGATTTCCCATTTGACGTGGAGGGCAAATAATATGGCAAATGTATCCTCAAGTAACGGTCTTGAAAATCGTCCGAAACTGAGATTTCCGGGGTTTGATGAGCCGTGGAAAGAAACGACTCTGTCAGCTATTTTCATAAAAAATATAAAAAAGAATACAGATGGGAAAATAACAAATGTGATTTGTAATTCTGCTAAATTTGGGTTGATTTCACAAAGAGAATACTTTGATAAAGATATTGCTAATAGAAATAATATAAATAATTACTATATAATTCATAAAAGTGATTTTGTATACAACCCACGCAAATCAACAGATGCACCTTATGGACCAATAAGCAGTTATAAATATTCCAAAGATGGCATTGTTTCTCCATTATATCTGTGCTTTAGAGCAAAATTTGAAATAAATCCATTGTATTTTGAATGGTATTTTCGTTCTTCCGTTTGGCATAGATACGTCTATATGTCAGGCGATAGTGGGGCACGTCATGATAGAGTAAGTATAAAAGATGATGTTTTCTTTGCTATGCCCATCAATATTCCGTCAGAGCAGGAACAGAGCAAAATTGCATCCTTCCTCCAAAGTCTAGATGAAAGAATAGCTGCACAAGAGAAACTTGTGGCATCCCTCAAGAAGTATAAAAGAGGACTTCTTTCTGCTGTGTTCTCGCAAAACACTTCCTTGTTTTCAACTGCTGATTTCTATGCTTTTTCTGAATTGGCAGTACGTAGAAACGAGAAATACAACCCCAAATGTAATGCTCATGCTACCTGTATCGAACTTGAACATATTGAGCAGGAAACAGGACGCATTATAGGATCAACTTGTGCCGACTATCAAAACAGCGTAAAAACAGTATGCAAGCCCGGAGATGTGATGTTTGGTAAACTTCGCCCGTATTTGAGAAAGTACGCATTCGTTCAGAAAGAGTGCGTTTGTTCCTCAGAAATATGGTCTTTGATTCCAACCGATATTTTGATTCCCAAATATCTTTTCTATCTTATTCAATCAGAGTCATTCATGAAAGTTGCTAATGTAAGCTCTGGAACGAAAATGCCTCGTGCCGAGTGGTCAACAATTGCAAAAGGTGATTTTCTTATTCCATCAAAGGATGACCAGCAAGCGACAATAGACATTCTTGAAGCCACAGATCATATAATTGCATCTCATGTAGCAATTTATGATTGTCTTATAGAATACAAAAAAGGATTGCTTCAATACTTATTTATATAAATAATTTCTGCAATAATGATTTGTGCTGCTTTTGAAGCAACTCAAGTTCTTTGTTGCTTTGATCTATTCGGTCTGAAATTGCTGCCAAAATTGCTACTATTTTCTTTTGAGAGAGTTGGTCTGGATAAGTTACTTCAATCTTGGATATTTCAGTTGCTTGAACGTGAACAATGGACTTACCTTGAGCTATACGAGCAATTTTATCGTTAACTATATGATTTAGAATATAACTCATAATTTGTCCGTCTATTTGTGTGCAGCGATAAATATTAAGATCACCTGCGAGAATGACATCAGGAACCATAACGCAAGAAGCTGTAGAAATTTCTTCTGGTGTCTCACCAGAGGTTGGTATAATCACATCTCCCTTACGACTGTAATACAGATCATCAACATTTGCTTTTGTTTTACGTATTACTTTTGTTATGACTTCATTGTAAGTTGTATATAATTCTCCATATAAAATAAATGGTATACCTTCCGATGATATATCCGATTTTGATAAGGGGGCTCCCTTAATAAAAATTCCAATATCACCAACTCTTGCTGTTGTCCATTTGACATTTTGTAACTTACAATCCTTTGGAGAAAGTAATGCTTGAATGACACCTCTTTTATACTTCTTGAGGGTATCAATCAACTGAGATTGTGCAGCTATTCTTTCATCAAGGATTCGGAATATTTCTGATACCTTATTTTGCTCAGAAATAGAGGGAATCTGCACCTTAATAGTTTCTATCTGAGGATATTTCAAATTCCATGTATCTGATGTCATTCCCTGAGAATTTTTTCTGAACTCATTGATTAAGTTTGAATTTTTGAAGAGTGCTGCAAAATAACCATTGTTGATCTCCTGTTTGGGCATTAGAACTGTATAAGCAGGGCTGACAATGCCGTCACATGGAGAAATACCATTTGCTCCTTGCCACATCCGCATAGAATTGTAGACCATATCACCTTTGTGAACAATCTTATAGTTACTTTTATCTTCGCTGGAATTGTCTTTACCTTCAATTTCAGAGCGAGGCATTACACCATCATTCATTGTTACAGATAGTAATTCCATATTGGAGTCTCCACGCTGGCTTCTCTCTGCATATATGTCTCCAATACGGCATTGCTTGTACGGCTCATCAAACCCCGGAAATCTCAGTTTCGGACGATTTTCAAGACCGTTACTTGAGGAGGATTTAAAGCACTCAATTGAGTATTTATAACAAATAAATAATCCCTTGCGGTAGCAGAATTACCCGCTACTGCAAGGGATTTTGTTTGTTCTATGGTGCTTGAATAGAAGTATAAAAGAGGACTATCCAATGTGCTCTTTGACGGATTGCTCGAAGATAGCAACAGTCATCTATGCACCTTTGGAAATGTGATGACAATTCTGCAAAACAACACCTTTTCCAGAGATGACTTGTCTTCCGGTTGCGATGAAATTAGGAATATTCATTATGGAGATGTTCTGATTAAGTATGGTGCGTTAGTTGATTTTCGGAATGCCATTATTCCATCAATTAAAGCCGATCGGGACATTTCAAAATTTTCCGAATCAAGTTATTTACAGAATGGTGATGTAGTTTTTGCCGATACTGCTGAAGATTATACCGTAGGAAAAGCTACTGAAATAATTGGAGCAGAAAATGTTGCTGCTTTATCGGGATTACATACCATTCCTTGCCGTCCTCAAAAGAAATTTGCTCCTATGTATCTCGGTTACTACTTCAATTCTGATTATTTCAAGAGACAACTCTATCCAATGATTCAAGGAACAAAGGTTTCCTCAATCAGTAAAAGCGAAATGGTAAAGTCAAAAATCATCATTCCAAATATGCAATTGCAAAATCGGATTGCATCTATTTTAAAGGCGTTGGATGATCGAATTGATGCCGCAAAATTAACATCTACTCGAATTATGGAGTTTAGAAAGGGGTTGTTACAACAGCTATTTATATGAAGAGCTGTTGTAATAGTCCAGTGCGAAGACTTTCAATAGCTTGTAATTGTCTTTGAGAGGTTTCATATTTTCTTTGAATGTTTGAGAGAAATTCAGCTATTGCAGTTTGTTCTCTTGTGTCACTTGGCAGACAATGAACAGTATTAAAAAATCCGTCCGTTGGAACATTCAATAAGCCATGGTTTCTTGCTCCTTCTGCACATATCTTGTTTATGCCTTTATGCCATTGTGATGACTCAAAATACCATTTTACAAGGTCACTGTTAAGTTTATCATCTTTGATACAAAAGCATATATACAGTGTAGATACTGCACCCATGGGATATAGTTCAAGCCTCTTAATTGAGCCAAATGGATAATCATTGGAGGTACTACGATTATACGCATATTCGCCGTTCTTCAAAAGATAGTAGCCACTCATATCTGTACTTGCTACTACTTTTGAAAAGAAATCTCTTTGGTCTATTAATCCATATTGAGCTGAAATGGTTAGAGGAATATCAGTTTGTTTTCCGTTCTTTCGAATAACTCTTGTAGCAAATTCGGATATTTTGTAGTGTTTCCAAGGTTTTTGAGCTTTTTGCGGGGCAAGACGCATTTTCTGAGAAAATACAGCTTCAAATACACCTCTTTTATACTTCTTGAGGGTATCTATTAACTGCTGCTGTTTTGCAATACGTTTATCTAATAGCCCAACAAATGAAGAAATTTTCTTTTGTTCTCTCTCATTCGGAAAAAAGCATTTTATGCTCAAAAAATCTTCAGGAGAAACTGCCATTCGTTCATAGACAGTTCCCTGTTGGAAACGTAATGCATAATTTATAAAATTGTAACGTGTAAGATTGGCTCCAATAAAATTTGCATCATAATTTTTGTTGATTTCAAATGTGATGTAAATCGGAGAAAAAATAGCATCGCCGTATGTGTTTAAACAGATTACACCAAATTTAAGGTTAGCTGGATTATAGCAAAGGTCGCTATAATGTGTTACTTTATACTTCTTATTTTCAGTTGATACAAGAAAATCTCTATCATATCGTGCTGTCTTTGCATATATTCCATCTTTTGATAGTGTAACATGATCATAGGCTCCATCTTTTTCAGCATACTCATTTCTTTCACAAAGTACATGAGATAATTCTACTTCGTTCCACGGCTCATCAAACCCCGGAAATCTCAGTTTCGGACGATTTTCAAGACCGTTACTTAAGGATTATAATGTCCATCAAACCCTCCGCATGATTGCATTCGTGGAGGTGGTCTAAATGACTAACAATACACAATTCAAGACGCTTGTGAACACTTGGTTAAATCAAAAGAAACCAATGATCACACCGTCAACCCACGCTGGATTTACGCTGATCGCTGAAAATCATCTTATCCCCTATTTCGGTAAGCGTAAAATCGGCAGCATCACAGAAACCGACATCCAGAATTACATTTCGTATCTCTACGAAGCTGGAAGACTGGATAATACCGGAGGGCTTACGGTTAAAACAATCCGTGATGTTATTCTCGTTCTCAGACTTTCAATGGAATACGCATACAAGGAAAGAATTATTCCGTTGCTGAATTGGGATTTGATTGAATACCCGAAGGAACTCGGTGTTAAAAAGGTAATTTCTCTTTCCAGAGAACAGGAACAGGAACTGATTCAGTGCATCTACATGGACTTGAACAGAAAGACAGCTGGCATCCTCATCGCTCTCTTTACAGGTGTGCGAATCGGTGAGCTTTGTGGTTTGCAAATGAAGGATATTTCTTTGACAGAAAAAACTCTCAACATTAACAAAACGGTTCAACGCATTTACGATAAGAAAAAGGGTGAATCCTATATTTACATAGGACCACCTAAAACAAAAACTTCTGCGAGAACCATTCCTGTTCCGTCCCTACTCATGAACATTATCAAAAAGTTCTATACGGATAACCCGAATCACTACTTTCTGACTGGCAAGGCAAAACCGACAGAACCTCGCACCTATCGCCAGTTCTTCTCACGCTTTTTGAAAAGAAACGAACTGGAAAAAGTGAAATTTCACGAAATTCGCCACACTTTTGCTGTCAGAGCAATTGAAATGCCAGAGTTCGACATCAAATCACTCTCTGAAATTCTCGGACATAAAAATGTTTCTTTCACACTGAATGTTTACGGCAGTGCAAATCTCCAGCAAAAGACAAAATGTATGAATCTTCTCAACGACCTGCTTTAATGGTGTATAACCGCTAAATCTACTGAACCCCCTATCGTTATAAAGTGAACCCTTTTGACTGCAAAAAGGGTTCACTTTTTGCAATATTCATAGTGTTTTGTCAACCCTAATCCGTAGATATGTTCCCACGAAGTGAATTTCAGCACAAAAAATAAAGACTTATTCCCTGCTATTGATACCATTTAACGATAGCATTTGAATAAGCCTTAAAAAGCAACACTTTTCTTATTTCTTTGGGTTCACTCTCGACATCAATACTACGCACTCAACGTGCAACGACACCTCGATTTTGATGTTTGCATTTTCGTTAAATTGCCCATACAGCCCTATTGAATAAGCAATTTGAATTTTTATCGAAAATTGCAGAACCTTGCCACATAAATTCAGAACAGATTTCTGGTATAAAACAAATCTCCATGATGTAGCCGTTTAGTCTCTCTTTAGTATACCATAAGTTTAATGTGAAATCAAAACGCTTACTTGAGAATTTTTAAAGTTATGTAATCAAATTTCTGAAAGCACTTTTTCAAAAAACGAGTATGTGTTCTCTTAAATCCTACTGATTGGAGTTACCATGCACATTTTCTCAATGTTTTATTATTTCAGACCTGTTATCTAATTCTAATAAATGTTGTTGAGATAATAAGTTTCCTTGTTCTTTCACTTTTATTTTAGAGTTGCTTACATTGATCGATTTTTCAACCATACAATTTATAATAGAAAAAAGATTATTATGAGAGCAATTCTCAATATAAATTTCCTTGATAAAACAATTTTCAAAGGTTATTGAAATGCAACTAGATTTCAAAAAAATAATATTCATCTTTTCGATTGAACATTTTTTAAAAAATATATTAGCTCTTGTATGATTTCCCAAAGAAATATTTTGATAATTGCAATTTGATATTTTGCAATTATCAAATAATAGATTTTTAGAGATAATAAAAGAAAAAGAAATATTGCTTAACATACACAATAAAAATTGACTATTTTTAAAGATGCTTTCATCGAAAATGTTTTCATCAAGCTTGCATTGTTCAAACGAAGAATGAATTATATGGGATTTTTTATAGTTATAATATTTTAAGTTCAATCTTCTAAAACAGCAATCAATAAAATAAGAATTCGTAAAGTACCTTTCTGCCAAATATCTATGTTGACCGTCAACATGGCAACCATTTATTTCAAAATCTTTTATTGTTTTACATAATTTGTCGAATGATTTAAAAAAATGCAGTGAGTTCAACGCTTTATACGATTTCTTGTTAAGCTTTATAAATAATATTTGTAGTACTAATTGTGATCTGATTTCTTTTTCAGTAATTTCTTTGTGTGAATTAAAATCATCAATTAATTTTTTTAAGTGAGACACTAGTCTTTCTCTTTGTTCGGTATCAAATCGTGACAGTAAAAGAAAAAGAAAATCCATTGTCAATGGATGTAATTCAAAACTAGTAAGTTCCTCTAAGAGAATATCATAAGATTTAGAACTATCGATATTTTCCAAGCTTAAATCTCTTAATCTTTCACAAATAGACTCAGCTACCAAGTAACACATAACATTTTCATCAGAAAAACAAACCAACACTTGATCTTTATTGACACACAATACTTTGAAAAAATAACAGTTGAGAAAGGACGCATCATAATAGCCTTTGTATACTGTTTCATTTGATTTTTTATATTCTTCGTATAACTCCTCAGTATAATTTTCAAAAGTATCAATTTTAATACAAAAGATCTTTTTGAATTTTGTGCAAAAATCTAATTCTTCATCCTTATAATCGATGTTATTTGAGTTATGAACAATCATTTCTTTTGCAAGCGACTGTAATATTTTTTTGTATTGATTCCCTATTTTTTCGATAAATGATGAGCCTAGAGTCCGCTCTCTCTTAAATTTCCCACCTATAGTTGTTTCAACAAAATACGAATAAATAGTTAGTATGTCAGCAGGCAACGTACAATTATTGTCATAGTAATACGTCCCTATGCAATAATCAAATAGTTGATTTTTATATGAACTCTGTGATTTCCTATGTATTCTTTTTATTTGCGTTGTAGATAGAGAAACATCACCTGAAATGTTTAATTTATTAAAAAACTCATTAGCTTCTTCATTTTTAAAATTTCTAGTACGAACATACTCAATTTTTGATGTAGCATTATAATAAGTGAAATAGTAAAACAAATATTGTGCCATTAATTCATGTTTATTTTGAATATTAAGGTTAGGTCTGCTATTGATTATAAAAAATACATGTTTATATTTTTTTGCTATTTCAACAATCTTTTCCAGAAAATAAATCACGCCATTTTTTTCACCAAAAGCAACATAAGTTAAATCATCAACTGAATCTATGAATATATAAATATTTTTATTTGTTGAGGAAATATGATTAACTAATGCCTTAAAGCTGTTTGATTTTGTAAAAAAAGTTGCATCTAAAAAAAGTGTATCCATGTTTGACTCTTTGATTTTACTTTGAATCATCTTGGTCAAAACAGTTTTTCCAGTTCCATATTCGCCTTCTATTAGAAGAATCTTCTGATTATTAACAATGTTAATACAATTACAGACTGTCGAGTCAGACTTCAATATATTTTCCTCAAAACTTTTGATTTCATAAATCTCATAACACCCATCAACAAAAACATCAGAAAGCTTAATGTTATAAGAAATAAGATTAAAATGAGTAGAAATAGAGGTTCTGTCTTCTAATTTTGGTAGTTTATCTTCCTTATCACAGTCAATAACAACTTGTCCAATAACAGTTTTTACATCATCATATATGTTGATTGATACCTTGCTTTCGTCTTCATTTTTCATAATATCACCCTTAAAGTATAAGTAATTAAAGGAACGATTAAATCGAAAATAAATGTGATAAATGTAAATATTATACCGGAGAAAATCCGAAAAATTTTAAGAGGTTAGCAAGTCCTGATAGAGCAGAAATTATTTTTACTCCTACGTTTCCCATCATTTTTATAGTATGGGAAAATTCCTTTTTATTATTTTCAATCTTCTTATCTACGTTTTCTTCACATTCCTCAGAGCTCACAGAATCACACGCTTTGTTAAGTAATTGATCTGTTTTTTTAAGAAGGTCTAAAATGCCCTCTTTTTGATATGAAGAAATATCATTAAGTTCAGATATAATTTTCTGAGCATCGCTAATTTCTCTTTTCAAAGAATCGACATTTCCATCGTTAGATAGCGAGTATGTAGGTGCAATAACACATCCTTCGTTATTACCAATAATAGTACCTCCATCCATCCGACCAACAACCATACCACTAACTCCACCATTAATTTTAATTGAAACTTCATTACTCATTATAATAATTCCTCCCTATATGATTACTCAATTTTCATTAAACTTGTTAAGTTTTACAGGAAAACCCCCTAAATTCATTGGATTTTCTCTTAATATTATACATTGCCTATCATAAAATGTCAATACATTTTATGATAGTTACAATAAATTTGTTGATTCCGACGAATCTGCATATTTTACAAGGGTACATATTATTTATTGCGACTACAGCAAATTTTCTTTATCCATACATCTTTGCAACTGTAACACCAGATTGAATTATGATAATAGATAGGCAGAAATTTATGTATTGATAGTTAACCTATCAATACAATCTTTCAGCCACCATAAAGAAATACCGATATATGCTGGCTTTTTGTCCTCGATCTCTAAAAGTTCTTGATAAAGATGCGTACAACTTTCTAATAGTGAATTCCCTGCTTCAACCTTAGATAAAATAATCGCTTGGATTTCATCTAAAGCCCTTTTACGTTCTTTAGGTAGTTGTACAGAATCACGCATACAATTGAGGTTCAGCGTAATAGTCAAATCTTTAGCGTAATAGTCAAATCTTTATTGATATCTGAATCTGATGCAGTGATCATCCCATCTTCAGTATAATAAATGGTCGAAAGCGTTTCTGGATTTAAAGGATTTACAATCAACTTTTTGTTTCCACGGCTTGCATCACAAGTAAGTTTTTCTTCTTTGCCTTTAGAACAACCATTCTGATTTCCGGAACAAACAGCAAGAAAATTACCATAATCAAGGGCACCGTATGAACCGCATGTTTCACCATGTTCCCCATTTCTTGCATTCCAATGTTCGATTTTTACATGAGGGAGTCCTTTGCGTTCGTCAGGAATTCTTCTCATACAGTATGCACAGATATGCCCCTGTTCTTTTAAAAGCAGTTCAATAATATCTCCTTTTAAAGGATTTCTCAAAGTATCATAAGCCTGATTCGCCGTAAGCCCTTGAGCAACTGCATCCTGTTGAAGTTTTACAAGGTCAGGAGGTGCAGACGATTTTTTAATCTCGATCATTTTTTCTTCCCCATCTTCAATTCAGCAAGTGCCAGTTTGGTGTAGCACGCAGAAAGTTCTGAATCATTTGTGCCTATCTCCTTTTCGATTTCAGAAATAACTAACCTTGCTTCATCAAGATCATAAGCATTCAATGCATTATAAAACTTTGAAAAAAGGTTTTTTACTAAATCAGGTCTTTCCGATGAACCCATTACACCACTGTGAATCGTATTGCTGTCTTTTCCGTAGACTTCACCAACCGGAGCAGATGCACTGTTATTTTCCAGTACAATTAGATTTTCACTTTTAACTGAACTGATAACAGATGATGCATGAGTAGATACAATAAACTGAATATGAGGAAAAATGCTTGTCAAATCTCCAAGAATTCTCTTTTGCCATTCCGGATGCAAATGAAGGTCAATTTCGTCAATGATCACTACTCCAGGGGCATCAAGAACTTTCTCTCTCAACTGTGGGTTAAGCTGTGCCATACGATAGGCAATATCTGTGATAAGACTGATGGTGCATTTATACCCATCACTCATGCGATTCAATGGAAGAATAACCTCTTGATCATCCTTTTTATACTGAATATCAAGGTCATTATTATCAAAATTGTAAGATACAGTCACATCATTACTCTCAATAAGGAGCGAAATGCATTTCTCTATAGCCATAATAACGGCATCGAAAGCAGCAGTTCCTGTTTTCTTTTGCAATTTTTTTGATGTTTCCTTGTTAAGCCAGTTCATGATTAACTTATCATTTGCTGCACTATCCATGCAATCGATATAGCCATTCGTTCTTGAACTGTTCAAGAGAACATCCTCTTTTTTTTCACGATGCTGCAACCAAAGGCGTCCTGTACCATAATAGGCAACTAAAGGAAGTACTACTGTTGTATCACCTTCAATAATTCTTTTTTGATATTCATTTGTAATTGCAGTAATCTCCTTTGCAGATGCAAGTGTACATCTTCCAGTTGACTTTGTCAGCGTTCGCTCCCAATGCACTTTTCGATTATTAACAAATCCAGTTGATGACAATATCACAGGATATACAGAACTTATATTTAACGAATCTCCAAATATATTTGTTACAAGTCTTGCATCCTCTTTTTTTATTCCATAATTGCCGATTCCATCAAAAGACGACGGGAAAGTCCCAACTGAAATTGCTACAGCATCTAAAATTGTAGATTTACCACTTGCATTTTTCCCCACAATTACTGTAAGCTGTTCGTGAAATTTTAATTCTAGATTTTCAAAACATCTGAAATTTTGCAATTTTATAGATTCGATTCTCACGAGCTACACCTTCTTTCAAGCTACTTTTTTATTATACCACACCAGAACAATTTTATCAAGATTGATCCAAAAACACATCGCTCATGATGCAGTACCTCCGTTTTTTCTTAGTATACCATAAATTTGAGAAGAAATCAAGACAGCAACGCCTTCATAAAATCTAAAAAATCCTCCTCTGCTTTTATATTTTGCAAAGGAGGATTTTTGAAGTGGTTCACTTTTCAATGGAA